>Ga0302288_1001693_pt1 | contig 13842 bp, 8 predicted proteins | sample III_Fen_N1_1_FD_194549 | JGI IMG/M metagenome (GOLD analysis project Ga0302288, IMG submission 194549) | Peat permafrost microbial communities from Stordalen Mire near Abisko, Sweden - III_Fen_N1_1 | ecosystem: Environmental > Terrestrial > Soil > Wetlands > Permafrost | place: Sweden: Abisko...
TACCACCGCGTCAGGAAATACAGGAGAAACAACTGAAACTGCAACAAATAATAATGACACAGTAGAATATCAGGTTTCTTTGCCAGAAGGAGTCAGTGATGCTTCAATTTATGTGGAAAAAATTGATGGAATATCCGATGATTTTATAAGAGGAGTAGATATATCCAGTATTCTTGCAGAGGAAGAAAGTGGAGTGGTTTATTATAATAAAGATGGTGTAGAAGAGGATATTTTTAAAATACTTGCGGATGCGGGAGTTAATTATGTTCGTGTAAGAGTCTGGAATGATCCATATGATGTAAATGGAAACGGATATGGTGGTGGAAACTGTGATACTGCAAAAGCTGCTGAAATAGGAAAAAGAGCTGCATCCTATGGTATAAAATTAATGGTAGATTATCATTATTCAGATTTTTGGGCCGATCCATCTAAACAGATGGTGCCAAAAGCGTGGGCAGATATGACGTTGGAGGAAAAACAGACTGCATTATATGAATTTACAAAAGAAAGTTTAACTGAAATTATAGATGCAGGTGCAGATGTTAGAATGGTTCAGATTGGAAATGAAACCAACAATGGTATGGCAGGGGAGACAAAGAAATCCAGTATTGCAAAGCTAATGGTTCAGGGTTGTAATGCGGTAAGAGAAGTTGCTGCTGCAGATAATCAGGAAATTCAGATTGCAGTTCATCTCACTAATGTTGAAGACATTACCGGGATTGAATCCTATATGTCAATTTTAAAGAAATTTAATGTTGATTATGACATTATGGGGCTTTCCTATTATCCATACTGGCATGGAACGCTTGAAAGTCTGTCTAATACTATGAACACCATAATTACAGATTATGGTAAGAAAATTCTCATTGCAGAAACTGCCTATTGTTATACAAACGAAGATGGAGATGGATTCGCAAACAGTGTTAATGAAGGCGACTTAAGCAAGAACTATGCAGCCACAGTACAAAGTCAGGCAAATGCTGTTCGTGATGTAATGGCTCAGGTAGCGGCTCTTGGTGAAAACGGTGTTGGAGTATTTTACTGGGAACCGGCATGGATACCGGTTGGAATATATGATACAAAAGCAGCTGATGCAGCCAGTGTACTTGCAAATAATAAAGTTTTATGGAATAAATTCGGGTCTGGATGGGCTTCTAGTTTTTCCACAGATTATGATCCAAAAGATGCAGGAGTTTATTATGGAGGTTCATCCTGGGACAATCAGGCAATGTTTGATTTTACAGGAAAGGCGCTGGCTTCACTGGATGTTTTTAAATATGTAAAATATGGAGCAACTACAGAACTTGCAGCAGATTTTATACAGCCTGTTACTGTAAACATCAATGTTGGAGCACCACTTACCATGCCGGCAACAGCATATGTGATTTATAATGATAGAAGTAAAAATGGAGATGTGGCAGTAACCTGGGATGTGGATGAACTTTCCGCTATAGATACAAACACAATAGCTGATTATGTAATTGATGGAGTTACAGCAGATGGAACCCCCTTAACTGCGGACTTACATGTGGCTTTGGTTAATTTTATAGCAAACCCAAGCTTTGAAGAAGAAGATAAATCTATGTACAATTTCATTTATGATGAAACAAATCCGGCAGATTTCCAGGAAAAAGAAGCAGATTCTTTTACAGGAAGCTTTGCATTGCATTTCTGGGATCCAAACGGAGTATATTTTCAGGCAGAACAGACTATAACAGATCTGATGGATGGACAGTATTATTTTAGTATGGAAGGACAGGGCGGTGACATTGGAACAGACCCAACCTTTTATATTTATGCTATAAGCGGTGGCGAAACTTACACGCAGGAATTTACTCTGGACGGATATGCAAACTGGATAATGCCGGAACTAAAAGATTTTGCTGTTGTGGATGGAACAGTTACTGTGGGAGTATATGTTAAAGCGGGCAAAGGGGCTTGGGGTACTTTTGATGACTGGATACTTAGCAAGACCAACTAAATTATAAAATAAAAACGCAGATTTATATAATAGACAAAAAAACGCAGATGTATATAATAAACAAAAAACGCAGATGTAGGTAATAAACAAAAAACGCAGATGTATTTGTTTACAGCGCGACGAACCTTCGGTTCTAAATGCGCTTACAACAAATCATACTGCGTTTTTTTGTGGAATTCAGATATGAATATGAATGTGATTATAGCAAATCATATTGTATTTTTTGTGGAATTAAGCTTCGGCTGTAAATGCGCTTACAACAAATCAAATTTCCTCCAAAACTATAAAATCCCAAGGGGGGAGGGTATATTTTGTGCCGCTTGTAATTTTTTCGTCCGTTCTTAAATTAGTGGCATCAGGGTATTCATATTGAAAATCTATGGATTTATTTGAATAATTGAAATAATAGTGAATTTTGTTATTGTAGTCATTGAGTCCGTTTTTGCTGATGATGGGAAATTCAAGATTAGTTAAAGGGAAACCAATCTCCTGGAGATATTTTTTCATGAATTTTAAGAGAGAGTTGTCATCAAAATAACATCCAAGGTAGGTTCCGGTTCCTTTTTTATAAGTATTAGAAGTAATTGCGGCATATTCTGACCAGTTAGGGTGATGATACAAGGCAAGTGCTTTTGCTGTGGTAGGTTCTAATAATTCCATCCAAAGTGAAACATAGGCAGGTTTCTGGCTTGAGTCTGCCACATTAAAAGTTTCAGCATATTCATCTTTAAAGCTTAAGCTAACATCTTTTGGCACAGTAAACTGGCTATAACGGATGCCAAGGCATTCTGTAAGTCCATAAGGCTGTCTGTCATGACGTATTTTCAGATGCTCATCACTAAATGCCGTTTTAAAGGTGGCAAGAAGATGTCCACCTTCTGCCACATAAGAATCTATGATGGATATCATTTTATCAGAAGCGCTGTATAAAGCGGGAACCACAAGACATTTATATTCAGACAGACTAGCAAGAGCAGAAAGATCACTACTCTGGATAATGTCACACTCTATATTTAACCGGTAGAGGACATCATAAAGCCATCTGAAAATATGATTATAAGTAAATTCCGAAGCAATAGGAAATTCCTGGAGGCCGGTAAGAGAGTGGTTATCCAGTAAAATGGCAATTTGATTTTTTTTCTTAAGGTTCTTGATTCTATTACTATATTTCTGTAACTCGTGGCCTATTTTTACTGTTTCCAGATAGGTTCTGTTTTCCTTAAGGTCGTGACTTAAGACGCCTTTCCAGTAAGATTCAATGGCATTATGGATTGAATGCCAGTTCCAGTACATAACACTGTTAGAACCGCTTGCCAGATGGCTGAAAGCCTGAAGCAGCAACTGGTTATCATAAGGAAGCCAGCTTAAATTACCCTGGGACTGAGTTTCCATTACGAGATAATTGCTTTTTTTAATAGAACGGGCAATATCACCTCCGAAAGAAATCTCTGTTCCGGTCAATGAGTCCTGTGAAGGATGATAAATATCAAAGCCGGCGACAGTCAGGTCTTTAGCCGCTTCATACTGATTTACTTCGGGTTGCATACCAAAGGAGTGGTCATGAGTCCAGCCATAATCAAAATTTTGGGTTATGAACTGGTTTCCTGAAGAATATTCTTTTACGATACCTGCCTGCCAGGATAAAAAGTCTGAAACAAGACTGCGTTGAAACTTTTTATATTCAGCAGAAAGACTGTTGTTAATAGTGCCTCGAATATCAGGAAAATCTTCCCAATTTTGTATCCGGTTACTCCAATAATTTAACCCAAAGTCTTGATTGAACTGGTTAATGTCGGGATAAAGTTTTTTCAGATATTCCACAAATAACTTCTGAGGCCTTGAACCTGCAGTTCCGTAGGATTTAGTTTCGTTGTCTAACTGAAATCCAATGATATTTGTCCGGTTCTTAATATGTTCCAGCAAATGACGGATTATGATTTCGCAGTGTTTCAGATAGCCAGGATGTGTAATGTCCATATTCTGACGATGGCCATAGATCTCAGGTCCATTATTTGTTATTGCCAGAATATCAGGATATTTTTTACAAAGCCAGGAAGGTATTGCGTAAGTCGGAGTACCAATAATGACTTTTATTCCATATTTTTCGCTGGCATTTAGCATGCGGTCAAGATGAGTAAAATCAAAAGTTCCCTCTATGGGTTCCATGGTACTCCAGGTAGATTCTGCGATTCTGATAACATTCATATTGGCTTGTTGCATCATTTGCATATCGGTTTCGATACGGTCATAAGGCATATATTCATCATAATAAGCTGCTCCAAATAAGATTTCACTTGTTTTCATGTGATCCTCCTTAATAATTTCTTATGTTTAGGAATAAATAGAAATAATCATTGACTAACGGGTTGTGATTCTGATAATATCGTCATAGAACAACCGATTGCGCATTTGCAATTCTGATTATAACATGATTCAAAAACTTGGTAAAGACAGTTTCTGATTTTGAGGGCAGCAATTGAAAGGTATGTGAATAATAATGGAAAATCAATATAAAAAAATGACAATAGGTGATATTGCAGAACAACTTGGAGTATCTAAAACTACAGTTTCAAGAGCTATCTCTGGAAAAGGCAGAATCGGAGCAGAAACAAGAGATAAAATATTAGAATATATAAAAGAACATAATTACCGACCAAATGTAATTGCAAAAGGACTTGCAAAGAGCAGGACATATAATATCGGCCTGACACTTGGCGATTATGATCTGATGGATCTGCCTTTTTTTCAAAAATGTATGATTGGAGTTAGCGAAATGGCTACCTCTATGGATTATGATGTAATCATATCAACCGTTTCAGCCGGAGATATTTCTCAGTTGGAAAGAATGGTTACAAATCACAAAGTAGATGGGGTTATCTTAACCAGAACCTTATTACAGGATCCACCTGCTGAATTTTTAAAAAGCAGGCAGATTCCTTTTGTAGTAATTGGGACAACTTTGGATAAAAGCATAATACAGATAGATAATGACCATAGAAGTGCCTGTAAAGAATTAACCTCAATACTTTTAATGAAAGGATTAAAGAAAATTGCCCTCATTGGAGGAAGCAGGTCATACGTAGTTACAGAAAAACGTCTGAAGGGTTTTATGGATGCGTATGAAGAAATGGGCATGAAAGCAGATAATGATCTGATTTACCTGGATGCTGAGAGTAACTTTATGATTAATAATAATGTAGAAGAGCTGATCCGCAAAAAAGCAGACTGTATTCTTTGCATGGATGATAATATCTGTACTTTTGTATTAAATAAATTAAAAAAAGAAAAGATAAAAGTGCCAAATGATATACTTGTTGCTTCTTTTTATAACAGCAGTCTTTTAGAAAACAATGATCCTTCCATAACATCCTTGCAGTTTAACGTGAAAGAACTTGGAAACGTATCCTGTAAGATACTGTTAGACCATATTAAAGGAAAACCAGTGCCAAACAGAACACTTCTGGGATATGAAGTTTCTATGAAAGAATCAACTCAGTTGCGTTAAACACAACCCACTTCAATATATTACACAGAATGTTGACAACCGCCTTAGAACGCGATACCTTATATTTGGGGATAAAAACAAATGTGGAGGCATGAAATGGGAACGCAGGTAAACGAATCAAGAGTCATCACCATAGCTGACATTGCAGATGCACTTGGAGTATCAAAGACCACGGTATCAAGAGCTATATCGGGTAAAGGCAGAATCGGCAATGAAACAAGAGAAAAGGTAATGAAATATATAGAAGAACATGATTATAAGCCTAATGTAGTGGCCAGAGGACTTGCACAGTCAAAAACCTATAATATCTGTGTGACTTTGCCCAGTGATTATAATATTTCGGAACTGCCATATTTTCAGAAGGTTTTGGTAGGAGCATGCGATTATCTATCAGCAATGGACTACGATGTTATTGTTACAAAAATATCAGAAGAAGACATTACCAATCTGGCAAGAATTATATCAAACCGCAAGGTGGACGGAGTTATTTTAACCAGAACCACGGTTAATGGTAAATCAATCAAATTTTTGAAAAATAAAAAAATTCCATTTCTGGTGTTGGGAATCTATCCCGATGAAGATGTTCATCAGATAGATGCCAAACATGTGGAAGGCTGCGCAGAACTTACCAGCATCCTTATTATGAAAGGAATGACGCGACTTGCACTATTCTGTGGCAATAACCGTTATTATGTAACAAAGAGCCGTTTAGAAGGATTTGAAAGGGCTCATAAAAAAGCCGGACTTTCTGTAAATAAAGAACTTGTATATGAGAACCTTATTAATAATATGGCAATCGAAAAAGCAGTGGATGATGCATTAAGGAAAAAAGCAGACTGTATTGTTTGTATGGATGACAATATTTGCTTCCATGTATTAAAGAAATTGAGAAGGGACTCGGTACATGTTCCGGGGGATATCCGCATTGCGTCTTTTTTTGGAAGTAATCTTCTTGATGGTAATGTACCATCCATCACCTGTGTGGATTTTGGAACGGATGATGTGGGACTTCTTGCGGCAAAAACGCTGCTGGGTATTATTGATGAAGAAGAAAATGTACCAAGAAAAATAGAACTGGGCTATGAAATTGCCATGAAAGAATCAACAAAATAAACATAGTAACAAATTATGCATCCAAGACCTAGCTGACAATAGGGCGCAGGGTGCATTTTTACTGTATTTATCGTAAAATCAAAAGATTGTTAAAATGTGAACAACCGTTTGAACATCTTATGAATTCAGAGGAATCATGGCACGAAATGCTTGTATATAATGCACAAAAAATAGGCATCTATATCGTCTAATATAGGCATTGACAATAAAAGAATTGTTTGATATCCTAAAAATACAGAACAACCGATTGCGCAAAAGAAAAACAGACATAAATATTGGTTGGCTAGAAGTAAGAAACTATAATCATCTTCAAGGGAGGAAAAAAAATGAAGAGAAAATTATTAGCAACAGTGTTATCAATTTCATTGATAGCATCTGCTCTGGTTGGATGCGGTAGTACAGCATCAACTGACACAGCAACAACAGATACAACAGCTACAACGACAGACACAACAACGACAGACACAACAGCAACAGATACTCCAGCAGCTTTAGAAAATGTATCCTTAGTACTCTGGGGAGCAGAAGAAGATCAGACCATGTTACAGGGTATGGTAGATTCTTTTAAAACAGTATATGCAGACAAAGCAGTATTTGATATCCAACTTGGCGTTCAGTCAGAATCTACAGCAAAAGATACCGTTCTTACCGATGTTGAAGCAGCAGCTGATGTATTTGCATTTGCGGATGATCAGTTGGGAGAATTAATTAATGCAGGTGCTTTACAGCCAGTTTCAATTGATGCAGATGCAATCATCGAAGCTAACGGCGGAGCAGATGCAGGTTCCGTAAAAGCAGCTACACAGGATGGTACATTATATGCATATCCTATGACAGCTGATAACGGATATTTCATGTTCTACGACAAATCCTATTTTACAGCAGACGATGTAAAATCACTTGATAAAATGATGGAAGTTGCAGCAGCAGCTGGCAAAAAAATAACAGTTGATTTTTCAAGCGGCTGGTATTTATATTCATTTTTCCAGGGAGCTGGTTTAACACTTGGCTTAAATGATGATGGCGTTACAAATTTCTGTACATGGAATGCAACTGATGGTAAGTATAAAGGTGCTGATGTAGCAGCTGCTATGCTTGCAATTGCTAACAATCCAGGATTTGTAAGTGTTCAGGATGCAGAATTTGCTACAGGAATCACAGATGGTACTATTATTGCAGGTATCAATGGTACATGGAATGCAGCAACCGCAGCAACCGCATGGGGAGACAACTATGCAGCAGTTAAACTGCCTACTTATACAGTAGCAGGAGATCAGGTTCAGATGTCAAGCTTTGCAGGATACAAATTAGTAGGTGTTAATGCTTACTCTGCAAATGCAGGCTGGGCTATGTTACTTGCTGAATGGATTACAAATCATGACAATCAGGTAATTCGTTTTGAAACAAGAGGTCTTGGACCTTCTAACGTAGAAGCAGCAGCTTCAGCAGAAGTTCAGGCAAGTCCTGCAATCGCAGCTTTACTTGCTCAGTCAGCATATGCAACAGTACAACGTGTTGGTGGTAATTTCTGGGATCCTACAGCAGCATACGGTGCTATCATTGCAGCTGGTAATTCAGAAGGAACTGATCTTCAGATTCTTGTAGACAATATGGTTCAGGGTATTACAGCTCCAGTAGAATAAGGGGCAGTCAAAATATAAATAATTGTCTTCTATAGAATCCAATTATTGAATGTTAGATTTATATCCTTAAAAGACATTAACCCACATGCCTGGTGTAAGCTTGTGCATGTGGGTTATATTAAAAAGGAGATACTAAAAATGAGAAATTTTTTTAACGGTATAGGGAATGCTTTTAAAAATGTATGGCTGGCTATTAAAGAAGGCGATATTTTTGTTAAATTATCATTAATTATTATGGGATTAGGATATTTTAGAAGAAAGCAATATATAAAAGGGGTTTTTGTTACGGTATTTCAGCTAGCCGTGATTTTATTTGAATATGTTGTTGGAATTCCTTATTTAAGCAAATTCAATTCCCTTGGAACAGTGCAGAGGGAAATGGTTTTTAATCTGAATACAATGAAAAATGAAGTCAATGATTTTGATAATTCGTTTAAAATACTTTTATATGGATTAGTCAGCCTTTTTGTCCTGGCTGTAGCATTATTGTTTTATTTTATGAATATTGTAAAAGTAAGAAATCTTCAAATTGCAGATGAATCTGGAAAACATATCAATAATTTCAGGGAAGATGCAAAAGATCTGCTTAATGAAAAGTTTCATATTACTCTATTGTTTTTTCCTGTTATGGGAGTAATTGTATTTACGATCATTCCATTGCTGGTTCTGATTTTGGTAGCATTTACCAATTACGACGAAACACATCTGCCACCTACAACATTATTTACCTGGGTGGGGATATTGAATTTCAAGAAATTATTCGCGTCATCTATGACAGTTACCTTCGGATATTCTTTCAAAAAAGTTTTGTCATGGACATTAATATGGTCCTTCTTTGCTACTTTCACCTGCTACTTTGGTGGAATTTTACTGGCTATGTTTATTAATAATAAAAAAACAAAATTTCAAAAGATGTGGAGATCTTTATTTGTAATAGCAATCGCCGTGCCACAGTTTGTAACCTTGCTACTGGTACGTAATTTCTTTGCTGATACTGGTATTGTAAATACCATCTGCACCCATCTTGGCATAACGAATTTATTTATACATTTAGGTTTTGTAAAATCCAGTCTGAGCTACATTCCATTTTTAACAGATCCTGTTTGGGCGAAAGTTATGATTGTATTAATTAATATGTGGATTGGTATTCCGTACCTGATGTTAATTGCAACAGGAGTACTTATGAATATTCCTGCTGATTTAACCGAAAGTGCCAGAATCGACGGTGCTAATGCAGCACAGATTTTCAAAAAAATAACTATGCCATATGTATTTTTTGTTACAGGACCTTATCTGGTTACTTCCTTTGTAGCAAATATAAATAATTTCAATGTTATTTATTTGCTTACCAATGATGTGTTTTTTACACAAAATCAGTACCTGGCAAACTCAAGTGCCCAGGAAGTTGATCTCCTTGTAACTTGGTTGTACCGTTTAACATCAGATGAATATAATTATAAAATGGCCTCTGTAATTGGTATTGCTGTTTTCCTTATTTGCGCAGTATTTACCCTTGTTGCATTTAATTTTATGATCAAAGGCGATAAAGAGGAGGAATTCCAATAATGAAAAAAACAGTAAATTCCATTGGAAGACATTTATTTTTAGCATTTTTAGTGGTTTTTTGGTTAACTCCAATTGCATGGCTGGTTCTGACTTCATTTAGTGGATATCCAGGTGTTAATATCAGTCATTTTGTACCTAAAAGTTTTTCTTTAGATAATTATCGGTTATTACTCTGGAATGCAGATACAGTAGCACAATTTCCAAGATGGTTTCTCAATACTTTAATTATTGCAATCTGTTCCTGCACAATTTCCAGTTTCTATGTGTTAATGGTGAGTTATGCAATGAGTTGCATGAGATTTAAAATGAGAAAACCATTAATGAATATTGCAGTTATTTTAAACTTATTTCCAGGAATTTTAGCTATGATAGCAGTATATTTTATCCTGAAATCTTTTAATATGACAAACAGTCACATCGGATTAATACTGGTTTATTCAGGAGGTGCAGGACTTGGTTATCTGATAGCAAAAGGATTTTTTGATACCATTCCTGTTTCATTAAGAGAAGCTGCAAAACTAGAGGGTGCTTCAGAGCAAAAGATATTTACTAAAATTGTTCTGCCTATATCCAAACCAATCATAGTATATACCGTTATTTCCTCCTTCCTGGCACCATGGATGGATTTTATACTGGCAAAAATCATTCTTAACTCAGGCATATCAAAAGACTGGACAGTAGCAATCGGTTTGTACAATATGCTGGATAAATCCTTGATCAATAATTATTTCTCCAGATTCTGTGCGGGTGGAGTATTGGTATCTATTCCGATTTCTATTTTGTTTATTATTATGCAGAGATTTTATGTAGAAGGAATAACAGGCGGTTCTGTAAAGGGATAAAGCCATAAATTATTTTGGATTATTATTTTTATAAAAATTATGAACGATCGTAAGGAGATTTAAAATGGATAAATTTATTGTAAATATCATCCATCGGCCAGAAATGGTACCGGAGTATGCGGAAAAAGTTACCGGTCATGGAAAAGAAGAGGATATAGGAAGAGACAATCTTTTGACAGAATCTTTGGATATTTTTAGAACACAACAGGAGATTGCCCATAAAAACGGATTAAAAACAACGATCCAGATGACCTATGCCAGTCTTTTTAATGAAGAAGCAATTGCTATTGCAAAAGAGCATCATGAAGTTTATGGGGATGAAATATCACTGACACTTCTGGGTCTTCCCTGCACAGAATTTCGCGAAAAATATAAAACAAAAGATTTCTGTATCTGGATGTTTTCCATGGAAGATAAAAAATCCATAGTAGATGATGTGTTTGGAAAATTTTTTGAAACCTTTGGGTTTTATCCGGAATCTACTGGATCTTATTATATGGATGCTGATTTAACCAATTATATCAAAGAAAAATATCCCTCTGTTATTTGTGCTGTAGCAACCTGCTGGGAAGAAGGACCAAAGGCATACCATACCTGTAATAATTCATGGTACACCTTAATGGATGGAGGTCCCTGGAATCCCTGGATACCTTCCAAACAGAATACACATGCACCGGCAGCCAACGAAGCAGAAGATAGTGGAATTGTAGCTATTCCCCATTTATCAAGAGATCTGATTGCCTGTTATGATGGAAATGGATCAAATTTTGGAACCCATCCTCAGAACGTTTTACGTGGTATGATTTACGAAGATGGACAATATCCATATTTATATAATATTATTGATCAGTATCGTTCTCTGGCAAAATATAACAATGGATATAGTTACAATATGATGTTTGTTGGACCTGGTTGGATGAATAAAATGGGGCGCTGGGAAGCTCCTTATGAACTTTTAAGACAGTCTTACGAAGATGGTATGGCTTATTATGGAGATCTGAAAAAAGAAGGTAAACTGGAAGATATGACCATGGCAGAATTTGCCCGACATTATCGCAAGAAAAAAACTTATACGGAACCTGAATGTGCGCTTTGGAAGGATATTTTATATGGTTCTGAAAAACAACTTTTCTGGTATGCGGATCCATTTATGAGAGCCTGTGTTAACATGGATCAGGGTGGGGCAATTGTAGATTTACGTCCTTATGCTGCAAAGTTGGAATGGCAGGTGGGAATAGGAACAAAACACGTACAGGATGCTTCTTATCCATTCTTAATTCAGGAGAAATACCGGGCGGGATACTTTACCCATTATGCTGGAGAAGGAACTGTTCGTAGTGCGAAGTTAAGCTATAATGGTGAAGAAGTTGATTTATGCCTTTGCAGAACCAAAGCTGTTTTTTCCAGAGAAGAAGACACCAGAATTCTCACGTTAGATCCTGTAGATATAGAATTTAGGGACTTAACGGTAAAACTTCAGACAAAAATATCTTTTGAAGAAGGAAAAAGCAATATCAAAATAGAACGAAAAATTCTTTCTATGAGCAATCCGGATGCACAGATAGATTTAAATGAATATATGGTGGGTTGTTATGGAACCACGGAATATCCTGAAGATATGACCTGCATTACATTAGAAGCAGAGGGACTTAAAGAAACAACAACCATAAATTATGAATATAAATGCAGAGAAGCTGAGGCACTGAACGCAAAAAGCGTATCAGCAACTGTTTCAGCAATTAAGACAAAAGTCTCTATGACAATGGTTCCTGTTTTGGAAGAGAAATCCACAGAAATTAATTCAGCTGAGTCTATGAATCAAAAAGAAGCATTGGGTTATGTTAAAGAAGGGTATGCTTTTTCACCAATGTTTACATTGGGATATACAACAAAATTGAAAGATGGGGAGGTATTTGCCACATGGCTCAATCTGGAAAGGGAAAATTAAATTACAGATGTCCCTCCTGTTTTATGAGAGATCTGGACATTGATATGTTTTATGACAAAGATAAGGATGAATATTATTGCCTTAGATGCCAGTACACAGGAACTGAAGCAGATGTACTGGAAAAAAATAAAATGGCACGTTTTCGTTATAAGAGTATGCTGAAACGTTATACATTTGAAGATTAAGGAGTGCTTATGAATTCTTATATAAAAGGCATGGATATTTCATCTTTATTTGAAATAGAGAAATGTGGTGGGAAATATTATGACCATGGCATGGAAAAAGATTTATTTGATATTTTAAAATATTATGATATAAATGCTATAAGGCTTCGTTTATGGAATAATCCTTACTCAGAAGATGGAGAAGCTTATGGAGCCGGTACCAACGATCTTAAGACAACAATGTTATTAGCAAAACGAGCAAAAGCCCATGGAATGGAAATCCTGCTGGACTATCATTACAGTGATTTCTGGACAGATCCTGGAAAACAGACGATCCCAAAGGCTTGGGAAGGTCTTTCCGTTGAAGAACTTGAAATAAAAATGTTTGAATTCACAAAAGAAACCCTTTCAATCATGAGAGATAACGAAGTGTTTCCTGATATGATTCAGATAGGAAATGAATTGTCCAATGGACTTTTATGGCCTTACGGAAAAGTACCGGAATATGATAATATTGCAAAGTTTGTAAATGCAGGAATCAGGGGAGTAAGAGCAGTAAATAATCAGGTTCCAATCATGCTTCATCTGGACAATGGCGGAAATAATCCATTATACAGAGAATGGTTTGATGAATTTTTAAAAAGAGGAGAGGATTTTCAGATAATTGGCTTATCTTATTATCCCTTCTGGCATGGATCCATGGAATCTTTAGAAAACAATATGAATGATATTGCTGTCAGGTATAAAAAAGACCTGATAGTTGCAGAAGTATCCATGGGATTTACTATGGAAGATTATATCTCATATGAAAAACTTGCCCCTGAAAAGCGAAAAGGAATGGCATCCAAACCTCATCTGATAGAGAAAGTACCTTATCCCATGTCAAAAGAAGGACAATGTATCTTCCTAGAAGACTTTTTAGAAGTAATCGAAAATGTTCCTGAAAATAAGGGACGGGGGTTTTTCTACTGGGAGCCAGGATGGATTCCGGTACCAGGTTGTGAGTGGGCTTCAAAAAAAGCAAGAGATTATATTAAGGATCCAGGAGAAGGTGGTAACGAATGGGCAAATCAGGCATTG
>Ga0302288_1001701_pt1 | contig 13793 bp, 15 predicted proteins | sample III_Fen_N1_1_FD_194549 | JGI IMG/M metagenome (GOLD analysis project Ga0302288, IMG submission 194549) | Peat permafrost microbial communities from Stordalen Mire near Abisko, Sweden - III_Fen_N1_1 | ecosystem: Environmental > Terrestrial > Soil > Wetlands > Permafrost | place: Sweden: Abisko...
GATAAAAATCCAACCGTTACAATCACCACACTCCCATCGGGTTGGGCAGCCAACACTTTTCGGTAAACGTCAGTAGCTAGCGGATAATCTTTGTTGGTTTTCAGTTTTGGCAAATATTTCACAACCAAAGAATCGTTCCAGTGATTTGGACACGAAAAGTTAGGTGCATCCGGTCCGGGAACGCCAATCGGGATCCCGGGCTTCTGAAAATAGCGGTTAAAAACTTCGAGTGTTGGCGCGATATACGGATATCCGTCACTGGCCATGGTTGCCAAAATTTCGCATTCGCCTTTGGCTGCTAAAGCATGAAGAATAGTAATGGCGCCAATATCGTCAAAATCGGGGCCCATATCCGAATCGAAAATAATCTTGACTGGCTGCGCTGACCATGCAAAACCGGAAAATAACATCAGGAATACGAGGATAAAGGTTAATCGGTGAAATGGATTCATCAGTTTAGTTGTTTTGGTTTATGATTTACTTCTGAAATGAAAACTTGAAATTTTCATTAATTTTATCAGCCGTTTTAAATACTACCGCTTCCGAAACATACACATTTGATGCCGGAGACTCAGTTCGTTTTTCGCCTTTCACAACCAATTTTAGAATATGTTTTCCTTCAGGAAGATTGGTAATGTGATACAAATCCATGTTCCAATGCTCCTGCTTCGAGAAGTTAAAATAACAGTCGATGGTTCTCTTCAATTGCCCATCTACATAAACATCAGCCTTTCCTCCATCCTTTACCCAGTTACCAACGATTGAAACTCCTGTTCCTTCAAAAGCGAAACTGATTTCGTCGCCCGCCGTTCCGCTATATTTGGCCTGATTATTACCAAAACTGGCCCATTTGCCTTTCAATTCACAACCATCGTTGGCAAACACGCTCACCTTTTTATCGAAGACCAGTTTCGGAAATGCAACTTCCAATGCCATCGACTGAGGTTGCTGAACCTTAATTTTTAATTCTCCGGATGTCGATTCTCCGCCGTTTTGAACAGCCAGTTTTTGTGCATATTCCAGTGTTTTTTCAACTGCTTTATTGAATGAATAACTTGTATTGACGAATACGGAATCACCAATTGCCTCCACTACAGCCTGATATTCTGCAGGCAATCCGCTCAATCCTTTGATTACACCTAAAACAGCCATGGCATTCGACGGATTGCAATCAGAATCCTGTCCACAACGGGTCGAGATTTCCATGGTTTTAGCCGGATCGCCCTCGCCGTATAACAATCCCATGACGATAAAAGCTCCATTGAACTTGGCATCAATATTAAATGAAGTTCCGGCGCCACAAATCTGAACTTTTCCCCATTTGGCTTCCAGTTCGGCCCAGGCCGCGCGCCAGTCTGCCGGATAGTGCTGATGCAGAAGAATAACATCTTTTACAATTTTGGAATAATCACTTTCTGCCGGAATCGAAAGCAACGCCTTATCAATGATTTTGCTGATATCGTTATCAAAATAAGCTTCAGAATAAAGGGCTGCAACAAAAACACCACCGTACACACCATCGCCGTAATTCATGATATGGCCAATTTTATCGGCAATCCGATTGGCTGTTGCAGGCATTCCTGGGCACATAAAACCAATGTAGTCGGCTTCAATCTGAAAGTCAATGTCATCGGCATGAAGGTTATAATCGGGATGGCCCGACTGCGGTGGAAAAATGCTGTCGAAATAGTTTTTTCGGGCCTGAACATTGGCGTGCCACAACATATATCCGGCTTTGGCAAACAACTCCTGAAATTGTTTCGCCGGAGCATCAATACCATATCGGTCCATCGTCATCAGGAAGGTGAGCTGCACGTAAATATCATCCTGCCAGATAGAACCTTTTACATCAGCAGGTTTCCATTTGATCGAATCGTCGAAAGTTTTTCCCTGAGCCTTAAATTCAGTTGGAGCACCATAAGTGACTCCGATCATTTTACCAGCCCAGCCACCTGCAATTTTATCTTTCAATATCTCAGTTGAGATTGTTCGGATATCTGTAGCCTTTTGATTCGAGCAGGATACGAAAACAGCAACAATCAATGGAACAATCAGAATAATAAAATACGTTCTCATGGTTATGGTTTTAAGTTGAAATTTCGCTTAGAAAGAAACCAGTTGACCACTTTGAATGTTTCTCCCGAAACTAGAAAATTACGGGTTTTGATTACCATGTCAGCATTGTAGTTATCAACAACAAGAATTTTATTGGCTTCCATTAGGTTAGATTTTTCACTAAAAGTAAACCTTTATGAATAAGGATCAAAGCCTGTATGTATAAAACAGAAAACAAAAAAGCTGATTCTTTTAGGAACCAGCAGCAATATTTTCCTGTTACCCCTCACTTTCGTTCAAAGAGAACCTATCAGGAACGACTAAGATTTTTCATTCAAATCAATTGTTTTGTCGAAATAGGACCTCAGGTTTTCCCTGTGGGTCACAAATACGACAGTTATTTTCTTTTTCAATTGCACCAAACAATCCATAATTTGCATTTCATTTTCGTAATCCAATGATGAAGTTGCTTCATCAAGCAATAATAGCCGGGGTTGGCGAATTAGCACCCTTGCCAGAGCAAGTCTTTGTCTTTCACCTCCCGAAAAATGATACTGATAATTTACGACGATAGTGTCAAGTCCTTGTTTCTGTCTGAACACTAATTGGTCGGCATTTACCAGTTTCAATATCTCGGTGATTTGTTCGTCCGATAAGTTCCGGACTGAATCCCAAATCAGGTTTTCACGGATTGTTCCGTCAATAAAAAACGAATCCTGAGGTAAATATCCTAATTCATTCTTCCAGGCCGAAAGGCTTTCTTCGGTAAGTGCAATTCCATCAACAACAAGAACATTGTCTCCTACTTGCTGAAGACCTGCAATCATATCAATCAAGGTTGTCTTTCCACAACCTGATTTCCCGATAATTCCGATCATTTGGTATGCAGGAATAGATTCAGAAAAGTTCGTAAAAAGAGGGACATCCGCTTGATAACAAAAATTCAGGTTCCTGATTTCCAACTGCCGGTTAAAGTCTATTTCCCCGTCATGCTGTTTTTCCACAAATTCCCGTTCTTCCATCTCCTGGTCCATCGCAAGTACCATCCGAACAGATTCAACATTCGAAACAAGCATATCCAAATCACTGTTCAGACCCATAAACTGTGGAAATATTCGGGCAAAAAGCAAAATCAGCACAATGAGGCTGGTCATCGGAAGTTTCGCAACATGATAAGCCATGAATACAAACACAATCATGGCAACAACACCTGCCAGCGAAAAAAGGAGCTGCGGAACAGCCCTGTTTTTCATCTGCTTAAACTGATAGCTGAGTATTTGTTTGCTCGAATCGTCAAATTTCCTGAAATAGAACTCTTCGGAATTGTGAACCTTGGCCATTTTAACTGTCAGCCAGAAGTCATCAATCTGCTTCAGCATTTTCCGGAACGATTGAATATTTCCGGAGCCAAGAGCAGCTGCCTTTTTGATATATTTCCGGAGAAAAACAAAAACCAACAGACCGGTACCAATAACAAACAAGGTAAATTTAACCGAAAGTACCAAAGCCAGTGCGATATGGGTCAGGATGAAAATTAATTTAGCTGTTAACCCAAGGTAAAAGTAATAATAAGTGGTCATTTTAGGTATTTCAGTCGTCAATACCTGAATATGGTTGTGTTTACTTTTTCCATTCAGGAAAGACCATTTGCTGGTAATCAACTTCTTAAACAGGCGCTTCCGTATCTGGTACGAGAATTCTTGCTGATAAGCAGCTTGTATGGTCGACTGAAAATAATTCAGGACTGCAACCAACACCAAACTAATTGTAAAAACGGTCAGAATAAGCGTCAGGTTAACTTCAATTCCAAGCTTACTGAAAATTGAATGAACAAAAACAGCCCATTTATTGGAAGAAACAACAGATTGCGCCGGCTCAAGCAGACCAAGAAGCGGGATCAACAATACAATCGTCATCCCTTGCGTTAGTCCTAAAAACAAGGTTATCACAAACAAAGCAATTAGCCTGATTGGCTTATGCCGGTAAAAGAGGCCAAAGCTTTTGATGATAAACCAGTTGTTATACATGCATAATCCTCCTTTTGATGAAACTGTAAGGGCGATAAAGAAAATATATTATTTTGAACGAAGAATCAATCACCGAGATATCGCCGGGACGTAAGAGCGCTCCCAGAACCATTTTGTATCTGGATTTAAATCCAGGGAACATAAACCACAAATACCGAAAGGTATGAATCAAAAACATTGTTGATTGTTCTTCCTGAATCTCGTTATCGATGGAGCATTGTGCAAAATGAATAAAATATTCAGGTAAACGGTCTTCTCCAGAGAAAGGTAACTGCATATGAAAGAACTTGTTCATAAAATAATTGGCCTGACCAACAACACGCCTGGCATTCAGTTGCGAAACAAGTTCTCCAAATATTCCGGCATCAACATCACTCGCAGGATAATCCTTAATATCAACCAACCATTTCAACCGACTCCATCCATGACGGGAGCCATGGATCAATAGAAACAAGAACTCCAACTCTTTATTGAGAACGGTGAATTTCCGTCCTGCAAAAATCATTTCAGTTAGATTTCCAGCAATAATATTTTTCATCTTTTTCCCTGAAACAGGAAGACCATGCATAAGTACCCAATGAATCTCGACACAAGAACTCCGTTCTTTATTGTAAAAGCCTAAATGGTGGTAAGAGTCAAGTATTAACTCTTGTTGAACCTGCTTTTGAGGCCAGCAATAACCACCCGTCAACTGATACCCGTTCTTTTCCAAGATATTTATTGTCTTTTCAATAGCTGCAACCTCAATGAGGATATCAATATCGTGCGAAACTCTTACGGAAGGATCCCGATATATTCGGTACGACAGCAACGGCCCTTTCAACGAAACGAATGAAACATCATTTTGTCGAAACAAGTCGGTAACCCAAAGAAAGGTTTTTACGGATTCTAATTGCTTCAGTTTTTCAGGCAGAAATTCCTTGCCTCGATTTTCGCCAAGCCATGAATCTATTTGCTGATGACTGAGACGGTGACGGTCATGAAGGTAGTTTCGGTTTTGTAAAGAAACGGTCATTTATTCAAGCTTATTTTTGATTATCACCGAAGGATGAATGGTTAAATTTTACCTTACAATAAATATAAGATTATACTTCGTATTTACGAATAGCAAGGCAAACTTTCTATACCCCGCTTGATTTCGAGAAGAATCAGAACGAAATCACCCCTTGTATGATATTAGCAATCAGAATGTTGCCGAATCGCACTGCTTTTTATGTTTTTTGTAAAGTATTCCTGATAAAGATTAATATACCTTAGGTAGCAGGTGAGTACTCTTTTAGTGTCTGCTATGTACTTGATATCTCTGTTGCTATTGTTTAGTGCATTAGCTGCCTTTTGTATTAAATTTTTGTGATTAAATATTTCATTGAGAAGATCAACTTCTCTATTTTTAAATTGCTTGTATATTAAAGGAAATATTTTTTCTGCCTTATTGAAGGTGTCAGAAATTCTAAGCAATTCCCCTTTTTCCTTTCTCGTTCTGATACTTTCTGTTAGAATGCCTTTTAGCGCTTCGCGATATAGTATGCGGCTTTCAAAATTGCGGAATGTATGTTCTTGTGGAATGCTAAACCAAAACTCCAGAAGTTCCTTATCTAGAAGCGGGTACCGATATTCAAATCCATACTTTTCGGCATTAATTGCCCACGAGTCCATCCTTTTGGGCAGATGGTAAAACTTAAGGAGATTTATTACAAGTCCCTTGCGCCCTTTGATGCTGATAATAGAGTCTGACTTCAGCAAAAGAAAGATTCTTTTCATCTGCATTCTAAAGAAAAGATGTAGGAGCTGTCCTCTTTCCCAAGGGAAAGGCTGGTATATACGAAGCAAACCAAAAGGAATAAGCAAGGGTAATATCTCGTAGCGGAAAGTAATAATAGAAGATTTAACACCAATCTTTTTGATGAATTGGAATAAACGTAGCCATAGTCCCTTAAAAAGAAGGTGAGACAGAACTCCTCGATTGGAGAGCGTTACTAGTTCATCGCCTCCCCAACCGCTAAAAAGAATGGAAACGTTATCCGTTGCTGCCTGCCGCATGGTTGGTTGTTCAATATGCTGAACTTCACAGTCAAATCTGGTAGCATCTTGTAAATATTGTTCGGCGCCAGGTTCCTCAAGAAAGCGGACAGGTATTTCTTTATCGGCAATAAAATCGTTGATAAAAGGAGTTTCGTCCAACTCTTTCACCTGGTCGTTAATCGGTATGCTGTACGATGGTACCCAGGAGTATCCTATTAAACGATCTTTACTATCAATGTAATCGGCTAAAATGCAGGCGATACCTGTTGAATCTAAGCCTCCACTCACATGGCTTCCTACTATCCCTGAGTCTATTCGCTGTAAGGTGGCTGCTATCAACTTTTCGCGAATAGAGTTAACTGATGATTCGAAGGTTAGGCTTTTGTTGGGTTTTATCTTTTCGGGCTTCCAGTAGCGATGTTCTGCAATCCCTTTTTTTGTTAGCACTCCCCAATGGCCCGGTGTTAGCTTATGGATTCCTTTAAAAACAGTTTTCTTATAGTTACCTTTAACCTCAAAGATTCTGTCAAAAGCCATATCCTTGCTAATTTCGAGTCTGGTAATACCCGCTTTGGCAAGACCAAATTCGTGTGAGGCAAAGATTAGTCGATCTCCATCAATGGTGTAGGTCAGCGGTCGGCACCCTATGTGATCCCTAGAAAGAAGAACTGTCTTATGTGTCTTATCTATTAAAACTACAGAATAATCTCCATTAAGATGGTTGCAGCAATCTTCTCCCCATTGCTCGTAAGCCTTAATAAATGCCTGTGCTGGATTTTCGAAGTCGAACTGTTTGCTAAGTTCTTCGATATTATAGAGCCTTATATCCGCAACGATGGCATAGCTTGCATCGGTGTAAACATAGGCGTTGGGATTCCGTTTGGAATTCCAGCAGATACCAAACGAAAAAGATTCTTCGATAATACAGGAGGAAATAAAACCGTCGTAAAGCATGGCCTGCCCTAACTTTTTAAAATCGGCGCTGTCGGCACCGGCCGTTTTACTAACTATTCCATAAATAAATCCCATTGTAAACTATTAGAAATTATATATTTCTTTAAAAACGCCATCCCCCCGTGGGGTAACGCATATTCCGTTACTTATTAGCCAAGCATGGGCAGCCAGCTCTTTCCCTTCCTTAATGGTTACTCCCAGATAGATGGAAGAGTCAATCCCTCTACGCTGCAGCATTAGACGGGCCGCAAACGACTTGACAAGGCAAACGTTACTCCAAATTGCAATTTTGTTGGCACGCTCTACTGCGATGCGAATTTCCTTTAGGAATCGAACATTTGTCTGCTTATGCAACCTCTCGTTTTTCCGAAAGAGCTGCTTGCATAGCCTGAAAGGGAGAAGCATTAGCAGTAGCTTCGATGCTATTAAAAAGCAAATAGCCTCTGCTACCAATACTTTTTGGCTTAAAGGTATTCGGCAAAATTTTGTAATCAGGCTCACTGCCTTACGATGATATCGCATTCGACTCCCTTGTCAAGAAATTCACGAACTTCTGTTTTACATTGATCCGGAGAGATGTTGTACTCCAAGATAAGGGCGGAAGTTATCTCTTCGAATGTCTTTGGTTCTTCTATAAGGGTCCAAATTCGTTTGCCAACAGGATTTAGACCAAAATATTTGCCACGTTCGATATGCATTATTACTTGATGGTTGTCTAATTCTCCATCAATAATACTTTGGGTTCTACTGTATTTTTCCATTTATGAGCTTGTTTGTTTTTCGTTGTATGAAATTATATGTTTGACTTATGCGATATTGATGTTTTTGTTTTGTATGAGAATAATCTGAAAAATAAAAACAAAGGATAGATAGCAACAATAATTGTGTATTTAGTAGGAACTTACACTGTCAGAATCCCCTCTTCATTGATGTATTCAAATTCCCTCATGGTATCATAGTTGTATTCTACTATCCAACTTATTTGTTCAGCTGTTAGGTAGTCTTTGTAATTGCCGATCTTCCCTTTCCAAAAGAAACTTTTACAAAACTGCAATTTCTCATTAAAGCCATTTTCTTTTTCCATTTGTTGCAGCAACTTAAAATCACTGTTGAAGATTGCCCTTTTTAAGCGTTGCTCTTCATACTCCAATCCTAGAAATCGAATAGTAAGTTCAAAGGTTTCCATGGGCTTTTGTAGCATATCTTCGTATCTAACAAAATGTACAGGAATTAATGATTGAGACTGCCAACTTTCGATATGGCTTTTCCATGATTTTAAAATCTGCCGAAGCTGTCCGCTTTTTTTTCCTGCCAAACTGGCATTTTCGTTCAAAACTAAATCAACTGTTTTTTCAATTTTGTTGGCGCTATGGTTTGCAAATGAGACGCATACATCTAACGGGTTACGAACAAAGTATACAGCGCCTCTGCTAACTTCTTCCGGGAAAAGGGGTTTTTTATTGGCATTTATTGTATAGGCATCATGAACTTTTTTGTAGCATGTTTCTTCGTTTTTTGCATATTCTTCTGATAAAAAACGATACATGTCAGGTCGCCATAAGTCAACCTCATCTGCTGTTAACTCAAATGGATTTAAGCCAACTATTTCCTCAAAATCAACTGCACTACCCGCTATAGGAGCATGCTCTATTTCCTCTAAAGAAACAGGATTGTCGGAATTTTTTAGGTAGTTAGATAAAAACATCCGAAACCAGGTATTTCCTGATTTGGGATATGATGTAAGCCATACAATATTTTTCATATTTCTATATAGCTAACTTCATTAAGTTCTGACAGTTCAGCTGCCTTCTCTTTTATAAAGTTCATGCTAGACTGAATGCTGCATAATCTGGGGCGGGTTACTTGTAATACCCTTACTTTTTGTCCTAAATTCAACAACTGGCGGCAAAGGTGCTGCTCTGTTTGTGGCATTCCCTTAAGGTAAAGTTTGCGGTATACCTGATTTTTTAGGGCTTTAAACTTGTTTATGCCTAATAGCTCTGACGACGTAAATTTGTCGTCATTATGAGTCTCTAATATTACGATTAGGTGTAAAACGGAATTAAGTTCTGCGTTGGTTTTGTATGGGTAATAAAATTTATCTAACGTCGGTCTTATTTTTTTTAGATTTTCGGATGGTAAGTTTAGCTGTTCCAATGTATCGTCCCAGAGCTTAATTTCTGTTTTTAGTGGTTTGATATATACCTCTCCTTCCTCTATTGAAATGGGGGTAATATCATCGGTTATAAATAATGCATCGTTTTGGCAAAAGGCAACCGTTACTGAGGATTTGCCAGCACCTGAATTACCACAAATAATTATACCAACTCCCTTGTAGCAAAAGGAACTGCCATGAAACGCCAGAATTTTCTTTTGAAGCAGTACCGAGCCTAGTACCGAGCCATTTAAAAATAGCAAAACAGAATCAATATCGGCTCCTTCCTCTAAGTAAATATTAATTATTTCACCTTTTTCAACGTAAAATTGTGCTTGATTGTAGATCTGTAGAAAGAATTGTTCTTCAGATACTTTAAGGTGAGGTCTCTCAAGGAGAGCTGAATCAACATTCTTTGGAGGAGTCTCTACATAGCTTATTTTCAAATTCTCAGTAATTGTCGAATACATAAAATATGGCTTTCTCAGGTTGCTTAAAAGTAAAGGCGATGTACAAGGAACAACTCATAGATGTTATCCATCAGTGAATTGTTCCTCGTTTTAAAGAATTTAAGAAAAACTAGTGCTGTTTTCGACAACACCTGGGATTTTTGCCGTTTCTCTAACATCCAAATCCACAATTTCGGGCCTTGCCCACTCTTTTTTTTCTACTTCTTCATTCATGGTGTTTTGTTTTTAATTGTTTTTTATTCGAAAAGTTTAGAACATTTGTCTTATTGTGTAATAAGAGTCTCTTTTAAAATGGATGTAAGTAGCTTCTCTTTTTTGAAACCAAAATGTTTTAAGTCTTTTGCCGATATGTAACTATCTGCAAAAAATATCATCGAAGTTTCAACGCTTTCACAATTGGCGCAGGCTATTGTTAGCTTATCGTCCAGTGCTATTATTTGTCCCGGTGTTATGGCTTCCTCTATTTTTTGGGACGGTTGAGCGTCCATTAACTTTACCTCTTGTCCATTGTAAAAGGTTAAGGCTCCTTTATTCCAAGGATTACAGGCTTGTACCAGCTGGCAAATCTCCAAAGCACCCATCTCTTCCCAGCGGATTAGCACATCATTCACATTGGGCTTCGCATGGTAGGATGGGTTTCCTGTATTTGACAACTCAAGAATTGGAATTCGTTGAAATACCATGCTCAGAATAAAAAACACGCCTTCTACGCAAATGTTTGAGAATAGCAACTCCACATATTTATAGGAATAGTGATCCTGGTTATCGATGCTTTTTCGCCATACGATGGGGCCTTCGTCATACTTCTGTCTGAGCTTATGAATTACTAACCCCAACTTTTCTTCGCCATGCTTTAGCTGCCAGAATATAGGTGTAGGCCCTTTATAAGCAGGTAATGGCCCGAAATGGATATTAAAAAATTGGGTAGGTAAATTCTTTAGCTTACCGATGTCAATCAGCCTTTTATATCCAATGATAAAGCATACATCTAAACCGGAGCTGGCAATCCATTCGTAAAAATTGCTTCCGTTTAACTTCTCCTCTACAACATTTATAGGTGCAATCTTTTGGTATTGCGCTACCTTTTGGTTGATGTAGGTATCTGGAGAGGATGAATAAAAGAGGTACACCTGCTGCTGCTGAGCGGCAAGTGCACCTGCTAATGGGATAAATAAATCGGAGTTGGATACTATTCCAATCTTCATACTATTATGTTGTCGTTCAAGACCGCTAATGGTGGTTTAACTAGTTGCCTTGAGGGTATATTCCTACTGTACAAATAATATAGTTAAGAGCCATCGTTGGCATCATGTTACTATGAGGTTGTTTGCCTCCTACAAATGGGTGGACAACACTATCGTCCAGCGTCATTTTTGTACCTCCTGTTATATTATTTACATAGCCAAAACCCGTTTGGTTGGGTACAACCACTGGTCCTAGGTAGGTTAAGTTGGTCGGATTAACCACCGATGCTGTAGTTAGGGTGCTTGCCTTTACGTAGTGTGTGTGGGCAGGAATTTGGGCTGCTGTTAATGTTTCAGCTTCTGTTCCGCCTTTTGTTCCACGTATTCTTGGAGTTAATCCAGGGCCAGAACCTTGTCCAACGGGGATTCGACCTCTTAAATCGGGTACAGCAAAGTTGGTTGCGCCATCTCCGCCATAGGTGTTGCCTAATAGAGAGAAGAGCGGCTCGTTTCCTGTTATATTAAGAACGGTACCATCGCAAAAATGCCAGTTTATAGGAGCATATACTCCTGCGAATATTTTTATTTCGCCTAAAAAAGGATCCATGGTTTATTTTTTAAAGTTTAAAAATAAGATGTTAATCTTCTCTGGATGGCCAGAGTCCGGATGTTGCTATGCAATAGTTGATGGTTAGAAACGGCTGCACATTATTATGCGCTGCTCCACCAACGGCATCAAGCGTACCTGGTCCTAGCAATGCACTCTGCGATGCGTCAGTACTATAGAAACTTGCTGTTACAGCACCATTAGTCGATGTTGGAATAGCAATTCTGTTGGTTGGCAAACCTTTATTGCCCGGGTTATTGGCCACCTCTATGGCGTGTGTATGTGCAGGAATGTTGCTTGCTGTAAGCGCAACGTTCTCTACTCCTGCCATTAGACCTCTTTTGTAGTTCAAATCCGTAGGGCTCATGCTGACAACTGCCCTTCCTCGAAGATCGGGCAACGCAAAGTTGGTTGTTCCGTTACCTCCGTAGGTTGTTCCGATTAGCGCATATAGCGCCTGATTCTGTTGAATAGTTAGCAGTGTACCATCACACAAATGCCATCCTTGCGGAACTATGCCAAAAGCAAAGGGTCTGATTTCTCCAATATAATTATCCATGTGTTGTTGTTTTAAGGTTGAGTAGGATATTCTCCGTCATAGCAAATGCAGTAGTTAAGAACTGTGTAGGGTTGCCTATTTTCATGGGCCACTGCGATGTTTGGTGTACCAACAGGTGTTAAGCTGTCAGGGTTAAGTATTACCGGATTTGTTTGTGGATCAACATATCCGTTTAGATTTGTTTTAGTTCCTGCGTTATCTTTTGCAAAAAAATTGCCGAAATAGGAGGTTCCCATCACAGGCACATTGGAAAAGCTAGTTTCTGCCGTAATACCAATATAGCCATTTACATTGTGATCGTGGTCTGGCAGCTGGTTATTGGTTAGTGCTATTCCTACAGCTCCGGTGGTAGTGCTGAAAGTTCTATTCGTTAGCGGAGGTACTTGTCCCTGTCCCGATCCCATAACTGCCAAGCAGCTTAAGTTGGGAACATTAAATGTTGAAGAGCCATTCCCTCCAAACCTTATCCCCAGAATAGAGTAAAGTGCGGGGTATTGCTGAACGTTAAGTTGCCGCCCATCGCAGGGTATCCAGCATTGAGGGTTATACCCAAATGAAAATACTCGGATTTCTCCAATTAAACCATCCATAATTTTTGTTTTTTTCTTTTAAATAAAATAAAACATACCAGACGATGAGTACAAAAGATACCGCTCGTCTCATAGAAGAGAACCATGCCCAATGTATATGCATCTACACCAGCAACAAGGATCAGTTTTACAAATTCACTAAAAGAACTAAGCCAAAGAGGGGTATTCTGATTTTTATACAAAAACACCCAGAATTGTTCTTTCAGATTTCTTTACAGCGCAATTCACTGTAGAACTCATTTGGTTGTATCTACAACCAAAACAATTGCTGTACTGTCCTTTTTATAATCGCAATAAGTAGGAGAGAGAGTATTAATTGGAGCAATTCTGTCTTGACAATTCTATTCCTGAATCATTAAGTATATTGACTTCAATTATTTAGTAATGCAATTTACAATATTTTTATTTAAATTAATATATTATTGGACTATTTTTTTTTACATTTATAAACATATCAAAAAAAAACATACAATCTTGATTCCATTTTCTTTTCGATGTTTTTGAAAATGAATACTATAGTCCATACAATATTAACTTATAAAGTTCAAATTAAAAAAATAGAAATTACACTTTCTATAAGCGAATCAAATGTTTAGACGAAACTTTAATCAATCGATCTTTAAAAAGTTCAGAAAGGATATTTTCAACTGACTCATCCAAACGTTGGCTGTCCGTATTTACATTCAAAATTGGATTTTCGGGTACTTCGTAAGGACTGCTGATTCCGGTAAAATCTTTTAATTCGCCATTCAACGCTTTTCTATATAATCCCTTGGTGTCTCTTTCAATACATACTTCAAGCGGAGAGTCTATGAACACTTCCACAAAACAATCTTCCCCAATAATGGCTTTTGCCATTTCCCGATCAGCTTTAAATGGAGAAATAAATGCAGTAATAACAACCACTCCGGCATCATTGAGCAGTTTTGCCATTTCCGCCACCCTCCGAATGTTCTCTTGTCGCCCCAGAGCCGAAAAATCCAGATCGCGATTAATGCTCATGCGGGTATTATCGCCGTCCAGAATCAACGTGCGGGTACCATTATTAAACAACGAAACCTCCAAGCTCCGGGCAATGGTCGATTTTCCAGCTCCGGAAAGACCGGTAAGCCATATCACAAATGCTTTTTGCCCATTTAATGCTTCTTTTTGTTGCCTACTGACCAGAAA
>Ga0302288_1001705_pt1 | contig 13769 bp, 23 predicted proteins | sample III_Fen_N1_1_FD_194549 | JGI IMG/M metagenome (GOLD analysis project Ga0302288, IMG submission 194549) | Peat permafrost microbial communities from Stordalen Mire near Abisko, Sweden - III_Fen_N1_1 | ecosystem: Environmental > Terrestrial > Soil > Wetlands > Permafrost | place: Sweden: Abisko...
TTGGCAACCGTACTTCCTGTACTTGATATTTATTTGTTCTCTGTCTTGCTGCCATTGTTTAATCTCCACCATCGCTGCTGCTACTAGTTGTGTAACCACCATAACTAGCAGCAGGATTAGAATACCCGTAATGAGCAGTTCCTGCTGAATAGCCTGCGGTATTTCCAGTTGATAGGTTATTAGTTCCTGGTTCATATGCCTGTCCCGGTGTATAACCTGTATACTCTGAGGGTTTAGTAAAGAAGCCCCCTATATGACCCCCCTCTTCACCATAATTCCTAGTATCAAACATAGAAGCAATTCCTTGTGCTGGATTAAATCCTAGCATACGTGCAACACTATAGGCTGCTCCAGCTAGCGGATTTGCCATTGTAAACAATGTACCTAATCCAGAGTTAGCAAGGCCATATCCGATCTCAGAGGCACTCTTATCACCCATAAGACCAGATGCTAATGTACCAACAGCACCAGACAGACCAGGGACATTTCCTTTATTAAATAGACTAGTTAAAGTCGATGCGAGATTACCAGTACCCGCCGCCGTATTTCCTTGTGCAAAATTAACAGCAGCAGAACCAAGGCCAGAGTAGGCACCAGCCCCTAAAAGATTAGCACCAGCCCCAGCAGCAGGTGCAGCCCAACCTTGTGTAGTCCAACTTTTACCCGAGGTATCGTCAGTAGTTAGTGCATTATTATTTGTGTCAGTACCATTATCTAATCCAAGAGCTTTAAAGTTATTCAATAAACTACCATATGTACTTGCTTGTGTTGGTGTTTGTCCTGCATTGGAATAAATGTTCTGTAAAGATGTAGGAGTATCACCGGAAGTAGTTATAGTAGATTCTGTCCAAGGATCTTGCATCTGTTTACGTATGGCTTCATTACGTAATCTACTATCTCCAATCTTCTCTTGCGCTACTTGGTTACTGACATCTTCTAGTTGTGTAGCCATTACCAACCTCTCCGCTCAATCCCGAAGAAAAGCGAGCCTTCTTCATTTCCAAAGGAGAGTGCTGCAAGTTTAATATCTGCGGCCTCTCTACCGAGCAGTTGCCGTTGATCTAATGGGACTCCATATTCTGGTGCCAGTCGCACAGCAAGTCCGTAGAGAACGGCATCATACCATTCTTGTGGGAAGTCCGGAACATCTGTAGCAGAATTAAAATCTTCAAATGGACGTTGATACACAATATAGATAGTGGATTGTCCCACCTCTGCTGCACTAGGTATAGGAAAGAGGGAGATGGCACTATTATTTAATAGGGGTTCAAAGTACAACTGAATAGGTTTTCCAGTAGTCTGTTTGTTACCAAGAATGTTGTACTCTTGTTTGGTGAGAAGGCGCATAGGAATATCAATATTCCCTGTAGATCTATTCCATGCCTGTGTAACCTTGAGTGGTTTATCTGTAACAACGTCATTAGTAACTGCTGTTCCTAATGTGTATGTTGTCTTATTTGCCACAACGGGCACAGGAGTTGTACGCAAGGCCCACAGGGGCATTCCGTCTGCTTCCCATGCCTTGACCAACAGATTCAATGCAAAGGCCGCCTCAGTGATCTGTGTGGCTGTGGGAGTTTCGCCTTGAGCAACCACACCAATCTTACGCAAAGCCCCTTTAATCAATTCATCCCGAGTAACAGAGAATGTGGTTGTTCCAGAAGTCATCTCCAATGATCCTTCACAAATAAAAAGATAGCAACTAAGCCACCTGTTATACTAGTAACCCATTTAATGAAAGTGACAACACCCTTTGCCTGTTGCCAAGCATCAGTGAAGGCTTTCATATCAGATCGTAGTTGTTTAATATCTTCTTGTATAAGGTCAAATTTAATTGACTCTTCTTCCATATGAGTTTGTAACAGAAAATCTACTTCTCTCCGCATCTCATGGTATATTCCATTCTCATCCATATCAAATCGGATCAGGTTCGAAGAATGCACAATCCGGGTCAGTACATAACCAACCCATCATCCCATCACTTTCTGTATGTATCATAATAGAACCACAGATAGGGCAATAGACATGTGAGTAATATTCAACATTTTCCATACAAATCCTTTATAAATACTTCTGATTAATTATTACTTTATCGGCGACATACTTTGCTTTTAAGTCAGCAATATCCCCTTGGATCAATGTCTTTTTATCTACTTCTGTCGTTCCATCTGCTACAGATACAGTTAACCAATTCATTTGTAATACTAACATATCTTCTTTATATTTAGTACCTAGAGCAAGTAGTTCTTCCACTTTTAGTTGTGCTTTAGTCTTAACTATATCAGGATTTCCTGGAGCATCCTCGTGTTCAGTAGTAATACCTGTACTAACATCGGTTTCATATCTCATTTATTAACCCTCATACATAACATTAACAGAGCCGGCATCGAATAAATCAGTTCCATTTACTGTAGTGAGGCGGATGCGGTCAAGAACTCCCGTTAATGTCACTGAGCCACCACCTTGACTCACAACAGCCGCGTGCGAATAGCCGATATTGACAGTGCATCCCCACATATTACTCCCCATACTTACTAATACTACACTTCCGTGCCTAACTTGAGATGCACTACCTACTGCCTCAAGTCCTATACCAGTAGTAAATAATGCGCCTGTAGCGGTAGGATAGAAACCAGCCGCACCCGCATAACTAGTAGTTTGTATAGTGCCAGCTCCTAACTGAACCTGTACTAAACTGGCTCCATTGGTACTAACTCCACTAAGACTCACCGTAATTCGTTTAACCCAACTTGGAATTCCAGTAAAATCTATCGCGGTGCCTGAGGTAGTTGCCACAGATGTACCTAGTGTAGGTTTCTGCGTGAGTTTGGATGGTGTGATTGTATTATCATCCACACTCCATACAGTACCGGAGGCTGACACGGTAATGTCACCCTTATCCCCGTCAGCAACAGATACAGCTACATCACCACTACCTAACAGACTTGTACCATTAATTGTCTTAATATTCGATCCAGATACTAGCGTCTTTTGCGCCCCTAGTGTTGCCCGTTGTGCCGTTGCATCCACATCATCCAATAAAGTCAATCCGGCTGCTGTGGGAGAGACAGTTGCAAAAGAATCTAAATTTGCACTATACCTTTGTACCGTTGTTCCGATACTTGTTGTTTCTAGTTTATCTGTATTCAGATTTATGAAGTTGGCATCCATCTCATTATAGGTGAGTGCAACACCTTTTACTGCTCTTATAACAACTGTTGTCATATTAATTCCTCTACATAACCTACAACATAATAACCAGTATCACAATAGAGGTTATATGTAACTGGGATGAAAACATCTTCCGGGCGTGGTCTGGAAAAAGGCACAGAGATTTTATCCTGCCTTGCGCGAACAAAATCCTGTGGATGTCGTTGTTCATAATCATCTAAGCAGACAATCAATCCATCCCAACGTTTATGTGCTTGCCCAGCCTTTATCTTTTTTCCACAAGAATCACAGATAAGATTCCATTGCCCTGAGATGTATTGATTTCTACTCATAATATCTCCTAGTTAGGCAGAGGTAATAGTTTCCCGTGCAGATGCTGTACGCACTTGTAGTTTATGTAGAGTACTATTATAATAAACAGAACCTTCTAATGGATTACTAGGAGCAGTAGTAAAGATAGGAATACTAGCATAATCTACTTGACCTGTAACTTTTGGATTAGTGGTAGTAGACATTAGGAACACATCGTAACATTAACAGTACCAGAATTAGCAGTAATCCTAGCACGAAGATATTTCCAAGGAGCAGAGGTAACAAAACCATCACTACCCGCAGCAGCTAAAGTAACAGTACCAAGTGCCGTAGCTATTACATTTACTCCATCATTAGATACCTCAAATATAACTGTAGCCGCAGCCGTAGCAACTACTTGAATAGCAGTATTAGGAGCATCCTTAAACATCCAAGGACCAGTCAGTGTAGCAGCGACAGTAGGAGCCAGAACATCCTTAACAAAGCCACTCTTAATAAAAACATTTGCACTCATTTTAACCTCACCAATGAAATAGGGGAGAGATAACCAATTAAGTTATCGTCTCCCCTAGGAATTAAGTCTTAGTACGTACTGCCCTGTTGTGGGAAATAGTACTCGACCTCAACTAACCAAGGGCCACCGACAGTGCTGGCACCCACTTCTGTATACTTTGCTTTGTACAATACATCCAACAGATTACCAGCTTGACTGGTATTAACAACTCCCACGTTGGTACCAGCAAAAGCACCAGCCGTGTAATTACCTTTTCCTGTAGCAGCCTTAACATCATAGGCAGCCAAGACTTCATTTGTAGTTCCAGGATTGGTACCAATGCTAATACTAGCACTAGTAGCAGAATCAGAGACAGCCTGACCATTTACTAATACAGCAGAGATGATAGCATATTTAGGTAGTACCATCGCATCAAATGCGGTAGCATCAGTACGAGAGACTAGAATAAACTTGCTATATACATCTACTGCCGGAGGAGTGATAGATGTAACACCCACGGGAAGATTCGGACGAATCGGCATATTTGTTTCCTCATATTTAACTAGGCTGGTATATTAGTTTCCACTTACTTCGCCTCTACGAGTCCTAGTTATATTAATTAAGCGCCGGGCGAACCGTACACAGCACGCGGATCAGACCAACCAAAAGCGTAACGGGCCGTAGCCTTGAACTTAGCATTCTCAGTATCGAAATCATTATCCATTTCGAACTGATCTGCACGTCGTTCAAAGTACTTAACACCATCCTTGACATTCGTGAGAATGAACCAAGCATCCGGGTCCGTGAGATAGTGATTAACAACGACGTTGCTAAAGATACCCATATCCTTCAGAACATTCGGATCATTCAGATCCGTACCAACACGTCCCTCAGCACCCAGAATACGTTTAGCCTCAAACTGCATCTGGTACGGAATAACCAACTTCTCCGGTCGAGCCGCAATCAGCAGACCACGATCATCACGGAAACCTGCAATGTCAATAACAGCCTGTTCAAGAGCAGCTTCGCTCAAATCCGAGTCCGTAGCAATACGATTCGAGAATGTACCACCCGCAACATTCAGGTGATCCGCCGCGATCATGGTCTTGCCATCACCACCGAGCTTACCCGAACCAGCAAAGGCGTTGTTGTAGATACCCGCACCCACAATCTCCTTCGTTTGTCGCATCGAACGTGCAAGAGCCTTAGCTTTTTGAGCACCAACCTTGCCATACTGGTCATCTTCGTAAATTTCACGCGTGATGATGAAACCCAGAGCGTATACAACGTTGTTGTAACGCGAAGTGAAGCCCTGACGTTCCGTATCATAACTGATCGGAGCGCCTTCCGTCTTAACCGAAGCCAGACCAAAGGAACTAAGTCCCAGATCTTCTTCATATGCACGATCCGACGTATTCTTTTCGAACAACTGATCCCATTCAACAGGATAATCGTTATACGACTTGCCATAGATCGAATTCAGACCAGGCCACAGCAGTTTCGCAAAGCTGCTTGAAGTGATAATACCCATATTCTACTCCTCCTTAAACACCAGCAACGGCATTGCCGTATGCGTGGGTGGTGATTTTAACTAGCACCTTGTTGAAGGCGGTCGCAGGTTGATTATCTGGGCGCTTAACAATGCCCATAATTTGCAATGGTCGCGTTGCCGAGGCACTTGGTGCAGTAGTCGAGTACGCATACATCGGTGACGTACCAACAAGCAACGGATTGGTATGTGCCGAAGCCCCGATACCAACATTGAGACTAACATCAGCCAGAGCAACAGAGGCATCTGCTTCCGTTTCAAAGATCAGATCAGGACTATCGGCAACCAAGATGAGTTGCTTAGTCGATGCTGGACGATACTGAGGCGTATCAAGCAAGATAGAACCCGCAGTCATACTACCATCCAATGGATCAAGCTTGTTGTTGATAATGCCAACAACAGCCCCAACGATAACACCAGTAGCAACCTGTGCAGAGGCACCAACAGCAGCTTCAACTGCCGGAAGACCTGTAGTACCTGCCGAATCCGACAGGACAACCAAGTCACCAACGAAGACCGGGACAGCTTCACCCGCCGGAACTTCATACATATTTGCCTGCCCGTTGTAGGGTGAGCCATTCAAGTGCTTAACAGGACGGAACCCGTTAATCTTAGAAATATTAGCCATTCATTTTCCTTTTTGTTGTATTCTCCATTAGGTAGCAGACTGTTTCAAAGTCCCATAACCCATACTGGAGGCATCAGTTTGTAGTGCCCGTTCTTGTTCGTCATTAATAGCACGTTTAGATGCTTGGTCCTCTTCGTAATACTCTTTCCTAATCTTCATCAAGAACGAAACAGTACCATCATCGCTTGTAACCTGCCTAACAGAACTGATATCAGACACATCCTTTACTCGTGAGTCACCTACTACAAGACTTGCCTCATCGACCAATTCCCAACCGGCTTCTTGGTGGTTAGAAATACGACTACCTCGATCATTAACAAACCTGTAATGAAAATTGGGGTCTTTTTCCCCAGAAATACTCAATGGGCCTCGTTGATGTAAAGGCTTGCGTGTTGCCCTCTGCGGACGGGTGGATTTAGTAACAGTCATTACTTACTTCCTCTACTTGATTTAAGTTCGTTGATATAATCTTCTTTACTCATGACTCCAGCACGAATGAAAGTGTTCATCACCTTCCGTTCATCATCCGTCATAGTAAACTTCTCTTTCGCTGCGGGGTTTCCACCACCGCCAGCTTCGACAGCATTCGGTTTGCTTCGATTCGGATTAACAAAGCGATCCTTGAATCGTTCCTTAACCTCAGCAGTGACATAGACCAGAACATCTTCTGGATCAATTGAAGGATTCTTCTTAGCGTAATCTCCACCAACCATGTCAGCATAATCACGCATTCGGGCATCTTTAACATACCATGAATTCTTCTCAGTCCAAGAGGTGAAGCGAGGATCAACAGGCGGTTGTGCAGTTTCCTGTACAATAGCGCGGGCCTTCTGCTCAGTCTTCAAATCCTGCAAGATCTCTGTCGTTTCCAGATACTTGTCTGCATCACCATCAGCAAGATGCTGCTTCTGCAATGCCTTCAGTTCTTCTACTGCACGATTGTATTCAGTTTCCTTGACTTTGGTATGATGTTCTTGGAGCATCTTGAGAGCCTTACGGGTCTCCTTCAACTCCTTACCCATATGATCAATCTTACCGAAGAGTTCACCTCGTTCTACGAACTCTTTAGCTGGACGCCACTTCTCAGGTTCACCTTCCCACTCATCCTTAGGCCGCCAACCCTGTTCCCGGGCTTCCTGTTCGTACGCAGGAGCCTGGGGTGTACTCTCGGGTTGGTCAATAGTTTCGTCGGCTTCTACGGCCTCTGGTGCATCTACAATGACTTCATCGTTCATTTGGTTTCCTTAGTAATACAGAGAATGTCTTCATCGTTGACAATGATGTACTTGACATCATTATCTTGAATCTCTTTGCCACTATAACGTGCGATGATAACGCGATCACCCACAGCCAGCGTACTCTCATTCCCACCGTAGTCCTTGAAGGCCGTCTCACCAATCGAGATCACAACACCAATCTCAACTGCCTTACGTTCCTTCTCAGTAACAGACTCAGGAATAACAATACCACTTGCTGTCTTCTTTTCAACATCATCCAATTTCAGTAGAATACGATGCAGGAGAGGCGTAATCATTCTGCACCCTCCAGATCTTCTACATGAAAGTCTTGCATCTCGTTATAAGCAGCAATGAAACCTCGATTGAAATTATCATTAACTGCATCTAAGCCAGCACTTGCTGCCAGAGTTTCCTTTGCATCTTCGATACGAATCTTACACGCCTCGAAGAATGCTTTGGTAACAGGGTCCATAGACCAGTTCTGGAAATCACTTAAAGTCATGTGTAAATAGCTCCTTAGCCGTTTTTAGTTTGATTGTGTTTATCTTTTAATTGTTTCATTTTCTGTGCATGAGTCATAGCCGCAGTGATAAGTTTAAGTTTACCTTGTTCTGCTGTCTGCTGTAACCCCTGCTGTGCTGCTCTTGCTTTCAAGATGCCTTCCACGTTCTTGCTTTGGGCATCTTGTTGTGCTGACATGGCCTGCATCTGTAAATCTTGTTGCATTCCCGCTGATCGAAGTTGGGCTTCCCGTTCTTTAATCTGCATATCCTGAGATGCTTTCTGAGTTTCCAGTTGAGCTTTAGTTTTCATAAGCTCTACTTTAGGATCAGGAGCAGGTGGCGAAGGTTGCTTAAGTGCCTTCTCTTTATTTGGGATATCATGTGCATCCAAGTACATTTCTGTAGCAAACATTGGATCAATCGTACCGAGTTGCAAGATCTGCATAACCGCTTGTGCCTTGGCTTGCTTATCTTGTGGACTAATCGAAGTAGGATCAGCTCCTGGAATGATATCATCTTCTGGACCATCGTAATCACTCTGCTGGATATTGTCATCCAAGATTGCAATATACTCTTCTGGGTTCATATATGTTTTATTTAACTTGTACATCTTTCGAAACTCTTTAGAGAGTGATCGATAAACACGTTTGTAAACCGCAGTGAACACCTTCATGCCCTGATCGATAGTAGCCATGGTAGTAGTAGCTGGTGTATTCTGTCCTGGCATCTTACCCGTCATGATCTCAGCAACAGAGGCAAGCTCTTTACCAGAACGTAACAGAAGTTCTAACAGTTGAAATAGAACAGTACTTGGTTCACGTACAGGTAGTGGGAACAACTGCTTCTTAATATCGTCACCAGTACAGTTAACTGTTTTCCACTCTCCGGGTTGGAAACGGGTCTCGCCCATTTTAATCCGAAGACCCTTGCCAATAAATCCAGACTGAAGATTACTCAGGCTACCTGCGTCCACCAATTGATTGATGATGGTATTGGCCGATTCATTGATAGGACCAAGGAGGCGTCCGAAACCAATGTCGTAGAAACCCCCATCGGGGTTCGGAATGAAACTATACTTTGTATAATACTGAACAGCAGTGATAGCAACAACCTTCTGCTTATCATCTACAATAACATCATTGTCTGTAAAGCGAGGAACAATACGAAGAACCTTATGAGTACTCTCTTCAAAGGTTACAATGTATGGTTCAGAATAACCATCGTTATCTAGATCCAGATATGTATGTTGTTCTAAGATTGTGTAAGGAGTGGTGATGTCATCAGTATTGTCCAGTTGAAACGATCGGTTTACTGTAATACTACTAACATCCCATATATCTCCAGGAAGATCTAAATCAATATCTGCATAGATCTTCCGATTCTGACGTTCTTTTACTTGCCGCCTTGTTAAGAACAATACCTCTGTAATTCGCTCTGCCTCTTCCAAACTACGACAAGCATTATTGACGATAAGGAATTTAGGAAGAACAAGTTTGGAGCAATTCTTTTGTTTACTGGTATCCCAATAAGTTTTCTTAAAGCATGTACCAGCGATAGGCAAGGAGATAAGGAGGCGATCCATGTCCTCTTCCCAATCATCCATCTCGTTCATAACTTGATTGGACATATGGATAGAGACACGCCGTGCGCGCTCTGCTTTTGTTCCATCCAGATCACGACCGATAACCTTACACTTAACAACATCACCAAGTGACGGGACTAAGGCAGGATAGGCACGGGCTGCAAACTGCATAGCAGCAGTGGCTAACAAAGGGAACTTGATGTTGGCTGCATTCGGCCAAGGGAAAGTCTTTTCATCTGAGATCTGTAATGCAAGCTTTGTCCAAGAGGTTAAGTCCTTCTCCCATGGACGGCGAGATTCCATATCAGTTTCATAACCCTCTGCGGTACTGTGACCAATACTCAGGAGAGTCTCATCATTCAGAAGATCTACAACATTCGTTGATGCTAGGATGGATTCAATATCCAGTGCATTCTGATCTTCCAAGCTCGTGCTGATCTCCCTCTCGCTGCTCGTCATAATACTCTTCATTATCTATCTCTTCCTTAGTAGGTGCCTCGATAAGTTTATCTATCATAAACCCAAGATATGCCATAGCATCTACTTGGTCATCATGTTTATCACGGGGAAACCGTAGTAATTCATCTTCTAGTGTTTGATACCATTCAGCATGTTTATCAAACTTAACGGCCCCGGCACGCATCCGGGCTTGAATAGATCGAGCGCGGGTTTGCTTGTCTTGTCCATGGGGCTTGAGTGGTAAGAGGTTTAGATAGACATTCTGTTCAATCATAGACCTGTTAAGGAATGGACCAACAGCTTTCGTAATCTGTGTATCTTCAATACCAAAAGCCATCGGGTTATATGTACGTTGCAATGCAATCATAGTCTGCACAATCTCCAGACCATCCATACGATCCCGAATAACATTCTTGATATGTAAGACACCATGCTCGTCCATACCACCAACAATCAACACTGTATAGTCCGCTCGTTCCTTTTGGGAGATAGCGAAGTCACCAGCGATGTAGAAGTTTAGTGGTTTGTCTTTGTCCTCTTCTCTTAGTGCTGTGAAGTCCTGCTTCTTGAAGTACGTGTTCGTCTCATCAATAGGATAATTGAGGAACTCTTGCGAATATACATCAGCAAGACCCCTATCTATATAGTCTTGTCGCAAAGTTAAAAAGTATGTAGCAGCATCTGGACAACCATCAGGCAGTCTCCGTTCAGGCCAGAGAAACTGTGTGAAGGTTGTATCATGTGCCTTATACTTAACAACTTTCCATTGACTTGCTTTACGAGTGTTGTATGTCTTTAAAGGTTCGTGTACAGTGAGTTTATCATTTTCTTTTGGCATCAAGCCTTCTAGAAATGAGTCCATATGCAGGATTGTCCCGACGATACGGAAGATGCCATTCTGACTCCGACAAGGGATCAGCGCACCATAGACCCAACGTTTAAACTTCTCACGCCTTTCTTTATTCATAACAACTTCGTCGTTCTCAAGGTCATCACATACAATCAAATCTGGTCTAGCTCCATTCCATAGCATACCACGTAGCTTTTGTTCACTACCCTTAGCAATGATACGGAACTTCTGTCCGTCTGCAAACTCAACAATAATATCTGTTGCTGAATCTTTCTCGAACTTTACAATACCTTCTTCTGTTGTCTTGATACCAAACAATTCGATGATATCTTTATTCTCTTGTAGCTCCTGGGTTATCTGTCCTAGGAACATAGCAGCTTGAGCTTCTGTATCGGATACCAAGAGAACGAACTTTCGTTCACGGAATAAGACACAAGCCAAGACATAGCTTAATGAGATGGATGTAGATTTGGCATGACCTCTAGGCGCTGCGATCGCCACGAAAGGGTAAGTAGAACAACACATGTCCCACATCTCTTTATGAAACTCTGGGATCTTACTACTCCCATCAAAACCCTTAAGAAGACAACTACCTACAAATCCCTCAATAACTTGAGAGGTAATTTTCATTTAACACGTTTCAGTTTTGGATTGGCTTTCTTAGCCGCAGGGGATGCCTTACGTGTTGCATTAGCAAGGATAGCACCAGCAGCTTTCATACCATACTTCTTTGCAATCTTTTTCTGTACAGATTTGAAAGACATCACTTACCTTTCTTAGAGAGTTCAGATTTCATACTACCATCTTTATTCCTAGCAAAACTTCTGTTGTTACTAGCATTCTGTACAAAGAGATTAGCCAAGGTGTTCTTACCGCCTTTACCTATGGCTTTCTTGTGGCCCACGTCACCCTTGAGACTAGTAGCCTTGACACCTTTCTTAGCAGCTACCATAGCCCTAGCTCCATTTCGTTGTGCCCTGTCCTTAACTCGACTAGGTTTTTTAGTCTTTTCCCAGTTAAGTTCTTTTTTGTAATCTCGATGCCCGTTAGTCATGAATGGAATTTGAGTTCTCCTTTAAATATATAGCAGCAGATTCTAGTGCTGTACTATTATCCCTAAAGTAACCAAGACCTCTATTACACTCATTACACAGTATACCACGAATCTTTCCTGTAGCATGATCGTGATCTACAACAGCCCTGTCTGCACTTAGATGCACAAGATTTAACTCTCATTTACATATAGCACATGTACATTGCTGCTTTCTAAGTAGTGTATTAAAATCCTCTAAAGAGATTCCATACGTTCGTTGATAATACAAATCCCGTATACGTTCTTCTGATTGGGCTTCTCTCCACAATCTAGTATCTTCAATGCAGCAAGATTTACACCTAAATTGTAATCCAGGTTTTCGTCCTTTAGCATTCTTCTGGGAGTATTCTGTAAGGGATTTTTCTATCCCACACTTCTTACAAATCCTCACGAGAGATTCTTAAGTTTGTATAGAGCCTTCATATAAACTGCTTGAAGTTCTTGTAAGATGTTATCTAAGGCAGGAAGATCTTTGGTAATCTCTTCACAGTTGTTATTCATCCAGATGAGTTCAGCAGAGATGTGCTTGACAATATCTTCTGGTTGTTCGTCAGTCTCTAGGGTAATCCCTTTGAGTAAACCGAACGTACCTTGGTAAGCTTCAACAAGCTTGTCAATACCACTAACAACATCTTCATAGAAGTCACCAAGAGCCATATGCTCAGCATAACTCTTAGTACACCAGTGTGCTACGTGGGCATACCCACGAGTAGCAAACACTTTAGAGATTAGTTCAAGCATCTTCGATAACTCCGTTGTTGACAATGAAGTCACCTTCAATTGCCTCGTTAATTACTTTCTCTTCTGGAAGCTTCTGACCAGCCATCACTGCAAACTGTTCAGCCAGCTTCAACAAACGATCTGCTTGACCTAGATCACTTGCTTTGATATTCGTTGGTTGCTTACGTATCAGTTGTCGTTTATCAAACAACCCAGCAGCAACTCGCTCAAGATCACGTGCTTTCAGTGGGACTTTAACAAGCCTACCCATCTTCTGATCGTACTGATAATCCCCTTGTTCCATTCTCTCCATGATTAGATCTAAGGCTTTATCAATCACCTTAGTCATCTTGTTATCTGATCGTTGTCCCTCACCTGATTGGATAGAGGTTACAAGTTCAGACCACCATGGCTTCTCTTTCCACTTCTTCAAAGTGGGAAGTGGTATGTTACATACACGACTAGTCTCAGCTAGATTACCTAGTGCTAGGTATGTAGTGACAACTTCCAGTTGTTTCTTCTCAGACCATAGACCAGGCTGATGTGGTAAATTCTTTTTACAACGTACATAGACTAAATGACCCAAGAGACTTCTCCTTAATTATCGCTATAGACACAGTGTATACAGATAGTATACCATAAGACAACTAAGGTTGTCAACTTATTTGTCACTTTGTTCCAAATAAAGATACAAATAAATATTTATCAAAGACTATTGACTTATTGTATAAGATGTAGTACCCTAATATTAATTAAAGACTATATATATTATGAGTAATACTATTACTATAGTATTATGAATAATATATTAATATATATTAGTACTCCTTAAAGAGTACTAATATATTATATATATAGTATACTCCATTGGGTGTTCACGCGAGTCCCCGTCGGGACGAGCAGTGCTCTTAATATATACATCCCCCTAATAGTCTTTCCGCACCAAAAGGTAGCTCTTAGGGAGACCATCACAAGATGGACGACAACCCCTTCTGTTTCTAAAAAACTATAAAAATATAGTCCAGTGTCACTCACATATTTATCAACATCCAATCTTTCCCCCCACCCCCCTTCAATATATCATACCCTCCTACACTCCTAATCCCCCATAGTATTCATTGTAGTAGTACAAATAGTGTTATATATCAGTGGGTTAGAAGATGTAGATGTA
>Ga0302288_1001706_pt1 | contig 13766 bp, 12 predicted proteins | sample III_Fen_N1_1_FD_194549 | JGI IMG/M metagenome (GOLD analysis project Ga0302288, IMG submission 194549) | Peat permafrost microbial communities from Stordalen Mire near Abisko, Sweden - III_Fen_N1_1 | ecosystem: Environmental > Terrestrial > Soil > Wetlands > Permafrost | place: Sweden: Abisko...
CAAAACCGAAAGTTCTGACTCTCCATATTATAAATGCCGGATGCTATATCGGGTAAGGCTCAACAACCGGATTTCAATTGATGTAGAGAAATACTATTCCTTAGCCAGCGTTATCAGTATTACACCGTGTGCCGATCTAACCCCGTAGATTGAAGCATCAGCCCCGGTAAGTACACTAATAGACTTTACCATCTGGGGAATAATATCGGCTATTGATGAGGTTTCTACACCGTCCACAAGTATCATCGCATCAATCTGACTACTGTTAGTATCATAAGCACCTTTTACTCTTATTTTGCCATCTACTATCTGCACATTCGGAAGTTCGACACGTATCATATCATACACATTTTGATAGGCTGCGTATCTGCTCTTCTTTCCATCAAATGAAGGAACCTTAGTAGACATATTTTTCTTTTTAATGGTTCCATAGCCGATATTTACTTCTTCATTTCCTGAATTCTCATTTTGAGGCACAACATTTTTAGATACTACATCTTCAAATTTAAAATTAATTACTACTCGACCCTTAATTTCTTCGTTGATAAGTAGCCCGCTCCACATTGAAAAAACAGACAGCATGGTGGCATCGGGTTTTACCTTCACTTTATAGTTCCCATTTCTGTCGGTAACAACATCGGTACTTTTGTTATCTATTAACACTGTAGCATTAGATATAGGCTTGCTATTAACATCAAGAACCTGTCCGGTAATATAATACTTCTTTCCTGAGTTTTGAGCAAACACACCGCAGGATAAAGACAGAATGAAAAGCACTAAAAAAATTTTGTTTGTTTTCATGACTTATTTTTATTTTAAATTTAAGGGTAATCTATTTATATAGAACTTACTCAGGATAAATTTATTATCGCACAGATTATAAAACTATGCTTGCAGAGGGTTCTTTAATTTAATTATACTGAAGGAAGGTTCCGGCTTTCCGTATTTCCACTTTCATCGCTTTTGCATTTTTTATTCCTTCTCTATTTTGGCTAAAAGTCCGAGCAAGTAAATTTTATGCTCAAGATTCACTTTCAGTTTATAAAATGTATATGTACTTGATAAACACGATAAAGCCAATACAATAAATGGAGCCATTTGACTCATTTTCCCAAATTCAATAATGTCCAGAAAGTTCAACATCGGAATTGCTATCAAAAGTACGTATACAATTATTGATATTATCCTATAACCCTTAAATTGTTTGGTTATTTTTTTCAAACCTATCTCTAAAGATTCAATTTCGTTATCCAGTAATCCATCATAGAATAATTTTCCTCTGAAGCTAAGAAAAGCTTTATTTGTTTTTGCTATTTGTGATTCAATATCTGGTTTTAGTTCATTCATCTTCATTCATTTAATATATTCTCCGTCAAGCGTAAATAGCAATCTCGCTTCTGGTATTATACGGATTTTACAATCCGAAAATTACTTTCCCTTAATAGCGGATTATAATTAGTTACGCTGACCGTTGGTTTCTTAGAGTACTAACCCGCACATTTGTGCTAATATATCCGCGAGGATAAGGTAGGATTTCTATTCTTTCACAGCTTATGCCTAATTTCCGCTCCAAAGATAAAAACATTATTATACAATATCAATAATTGAATTATTTTTTTTAATTCACACAATGAATATTTATTTGCTTAAAGCTGCTCAGTCCATTTTTCATGCAGTCTAAAATGAAAGAATAGAGTTGCAATTTACCCTCCAACCCGCACTTTTTCGTAAACAACTAATAGTTATATCTCCGCGAAGACAAGGAGTTGCACTTTCATGTAGATGGTTGTAGGAAGAATAGTCCGCACAACTGCTTTATGCCGTTTGCAGGATTACACAACCGTTAAATAAAACACTTTTCTTAAATTCGATGTAATAATTTTTGTTTAGATACGTCTTTAGGTTATACAGTCAAATCTCAAAACATTCAAATTATGAAATCAAAATTATTAATTTTATCAGGTTTTCTGACATTGTTTTTCTTCTCTGTTAATGCCGAAAATTTCAATGGCTCAGGAAAGATCGTTTCTCGTGTTATAAATGTAGCAGACTTTAATTCCGTTGTTCTTGCTTCTTCTGCAAATGTAGAAATAAGTAACGGTACTACTTTCTCGGTTGTGCTGACCGATTACGAGAATCTGATAGATGTGCATAAATTTACGAAAGACAACAGCACGTTGACAATAGGCACAAAACCGAACACTTCTATACGCAACAGTGTAGCCAAAATTAAAATTACAGTTCCCGGAGCATTTTATTATGTTAAAATATCAGGAAGCGGAGACGTGAAAATCAATAATCTCAAAACTATCAAAGAGCTAAGCGTTTCCGGCAGTGGCAACATTTCAGCGCTAACCCATGAGAGTTATCAAGACATCAAGCTCCACATTTCCGGCAGCGGCCGCATAAAACTAAATGGTGTTGCCAATAGCACTATCGTTTCAGTATCCGGAAGTGGTGAATTATACCTGGACGATCTGAAATCACAAACCGTCGATTGCAAACTGAGTGGTAGCGGAAAAGCCAACGTATTTGCAGTAAAAAAACTTAGTGTTTCGCTTACCGGCAGCGGTATTATTGTTTACTCAGGCAATCCGGAAATAGAAAAGAGCATCAAAGGAGCCGGAAAGTTGATTCGTAAATAGACTTTGCGGTTTTCATGCTATTTCTAAAATAATCCTGCAGCCCCTTGTTTGTAAATGAGGGGCTGTAGGATTATTAGTTTATAACCAAACTGATATTGCCCCACGAATTCTATTGTGTAGTTTAATTACTCATTATTGCAAGATACCCTTTGTTTTACTTCACTCCTCTATTTATCCACTGGATACAATCGTGGGGGAGTAGCGGTAATGAACAAATTAATCCTTCACGCAACGAACAGAACCCCCTAACTCCTTGATAACGTAGAACCTGCTTACGAAGCTGTAACCGTAGAACATGTTCCTGTACCAAGCGTTGAGTGTATTGCGCTCTGTAGAACTCCACCAGTTACCGCTGACCCCAACGCCGCCGTACGCGTACGAGACCTCACTGCCACGCAAGCCACCCGGAAGGGCTGTAAAGCCGGCTTCGTTGGTTGCCTCGACGTTGGGGCTAATCCAATGGGTGGTGCCGGTTTCTTTTAGTATGCCCCCGGCAAAACCTTCTCTTCCCCAATAATCGGTTAAGGTCGACCACTCAGCATCGGTAGGTACGTGCCAACCTGTGGGGGCAAGCTTACCTGTATTTACAGCATACCAGTTGTACAACCGGCCATAAGTGGCAATGGTATCGGTGTTGGTTGTATTGTTATAGTTGCAATATGCCCCGGTTGTTAAATTAGCCCATTCAGTGGCCCCTGTAACATTGGATATTGCTGTACCGTCGTTATATTTTGTTGTACGCAAGTTCTCGGCCATCCAGATTTGTGTGCCGATGGTCACGGTTTTATAAACGTTGCCGTCTTGGTCTGTCATTGTACCATAGGTTACAGCGGAATTAAACACGGCTGTTGTTTTACTATTGGTTGGATTATTTAATGACGGCTCGTTGTTGCAACTACTTGAAAATACAATACATACACCCATTATTAGCAATGAGTAAATCCTAAAGTTTATTCTTTTTATCATAAGTAAAAGAGATATTTAAGTTTTATTATTTAGTAACAATAAGTAAAAATAGTGCTAAAAGGTTTTTATAATTTATCAACAGATAAAAACCGGATTTAATTGTGTTTTTGGAACTTCTTTTTGATTTTTTCATATAAAATATATACTTGAATGGATTGATAATTTTTTATAGAACAACAATGAAATAAACAAATTAATCCTTAACGCAACGAACAGAAAACCCCAACTCCTTGCTAGAGTCGTAGCCCCTGTAAACATTGCTTAAATCGTAGTCCATTTCCCTCATCCAGGCCCAGTAGGTGTAAGTTTGGAGCTCTGTAGAACTCCACCAGATACCGTAATTCCCAACTTGGCCATACGTACCATGATAGCCACGGACGCCACCCGGAAGGGCTGTAAAGCCGGTTTCGTTGGTTGCCACGTTGGCTGTCCCGTTGTTGTACAGAATCCAATGGGTGACGCCGGTTTCTTTTAGTTTCTTACCGGCAACATTTTGCCCCCCCAAATAATCGGTTAAGATCGACCACTCAGCATCGGTAGGTACGTGCCAACCTGTGGGGGCAAGCTTACCTGTATTTACAGCATACCAATTGTACAACCGGCCATAAGTGGCAATAGTATCGGTGTTGGTTGTATTGTTGTAGTTGCAATATGCCCCGGTTTTTAAATTAGCCCATTCAGTAGCCCCTGTAACATTGGATACTGCTGTACCGTCGTTATACTTGGTTGTACGCAAGTTCTCCGCCATCCATGTTTGAGTCCCAATAGTAACAGTTTTATACACGTTTCCATCCTGATCAGTCATTGTACCATAGGTTACAGCGGAATTAAACACGGCTGTTGTTTTTCCATTGGTTGGATTGTTTAATGACGGCTCGTTGTCATCAGCTTTTTTGCAACTACTTGCAACTACAATACATGCACCCATTATTAGCAATGGGTAAATTCTAAAGCTTGTTCTTTTTATCATAAGTCGAAAATATTAAGTGTTATTATTTATGTTTATTTTCTCACATTAATATGGCATTTTTTTCTTATTCTGAAAATTATTTTCCGCTGGTCAGTAACCGCTGGTTCTGAATCTGATCATCCACCTCATGCAGTTTCATGATTACTTCGTGTGGCTTAGTTCCTCATTTTTACAAGAGACTCTTTGTTGTTCTTCACTCCTCTATTTACTCTCACGATACAATTCGGTGGGAGCGAAGGCTTATTAATAAATGCTCTATTGAATTTCTCCATTTCCATTTGTTTTAAAGAGCAACATTGAACTTCTAAAGAAGTCCGAGCATGGCTTATAACTTGACCCTAAAAATAGAAGATTTCCATCTTGTAAAGGTTTTACTTTTGAGCCAAAGCCATACGATGGCCAGCATCTTGTATCTCTTGTTCCATATGATTTAGACCATTTCTCTATTCCAGAATTATCAAAACCAGTCAATGCAATTCCATCCCAATAAGTAGCACCTCCTCCAATTATAAAACCATTGTCTTTTGTCGTAGCAATAAATCTATTTTTTCCATTCCCATCTCCTAACTGGTTGCGTTTAATGAAATTACCTTGTAAGTCGAAAACCATAACAAATCCATTTCCGTCATTTACTGCAACTAATTTATTGTTATTTAGACCTATATATGATGAAAAAACATTGTAAATATAACTGTATGAAATTTGCCATTCCTTTGACTTTTTCCATATAGTATGATTGTCGAATCCAATTTTCGTGATGACTAAGGAATCAAGATCATTTAGAATTATATTATTTACTCCACGAGTTGATGATGCAAAAATAAATCCATCATCAACCGAGACGATATTAGCTGCTTCCATTAACCAATCATCCACAAATTGTCTTTTCCACTCAAATTTTCCATTTGCATCTGTTTTCATAACTGAAACAATTTGAACCGTATTTCCTGATGAAGTATGCAAATAACCTTCTTTACCAATTGCAACAATTCCACCATCTTTAGACTCAGTAGCATATCTACAATATCCTTTTGCTTGTGAGTATTTATAATCCCAGAGTACATTTCCGCTACTGTCTATTTTTGATAAAGCAAAATATCCGTTGTTATTGGTATTATTAAAACTGCCAGATAAAATAAAATTTCCGTCAGACAAGCGTTCTATACTTCCAATTGCTGGATTAAGTTTAGAATCTAAATACTTTGTCCATTTATTTCGTAAGTTTTTATCCAATTTTGATAGAAACATTTTAGATTCTTGGTCAGAATCATTATCTCTTGTTGCACCTATTAATAAAATTGAACTGTCTGAGCACTCTACAAAGTCTATTCCATCAGTTAGTTTTTTCATATCAAAATATTTCTCTCCGATCATTACCTTAATATTGACAGTCGAAGTATCCGTTGGAATATTGTCAACATAAGTGATTAATGAAACGGTATAATTACCATAATTTCTATAAATATGATTAACTAACCGTTTATCACTAATCGTTCCATCTCCAAAGTTCCATTTGTATGTAACATTAACAGAGTCCGAATGATTTTTGAATCGAACGATTGAATCAACATACACTATATTTGAGGGTAATTCAATGCGAGATATTGCTTTATAAAATGTTGATTCTTTTTCACACCCTAATAAACCAATCATTACAATTAATAAGAAATAAATAATTTTTGTTTTCATTCCATCTGTGTTTTAGTTGTCCTAAAATATTTGCTAACAATTAAGTATGGGAAACACAGTTTCCCATATATTCGCCATATGAATTCTTTTTGATTATGAATTTCAGCCCCAAAGATAAAAACATTCTTTTACAAAATCTATAATTGTATTAATTTTTTTAATTCACACAACAAAGATATATTAGCTTAAAGCAGCGCGTTGCCTTCAGCATTGCAGATTTGGCTTACTGCTGTGGGCAGAATGCCTCCTTCGGTTCCGCAACCCCTTCCTGCAATGTGCGGAATAGCTTCCGCTTTCTTGCTACCTACGACTGCTGTCTGTGGACTTACGACTGCTTTCTTACAAAACACGACTACTTTTTGCGGAACTACGACAGTGCTTTTCGGAATTACGACCGCAATTTTAGAATTTACGACTACTTTCTGTGCAATAACGACTAATTTCTTCAGAACTACGACTATATTTATAAAACAAACGACTTATTTTATATATTGAACGATAAAATTCATGTTTTCAGTAAAAATGTTGTTGCATCTGACGATATTTTTTTATATTTGCACGATAAATTTATGAATCTTCATTACGTAAACCCTTAAATACCAACAATCACTATGTTACACTTCAACTTCACCAGACTTTTTAAGGCCAGAGGCATCAACACTCCCGCTAAATACCTTGTACAGCACGGCTTCTCCGATAAATTTGCTACCCGTGTGGTGCGCAACGATTTCCGCAAGCTCAATATCGACGACGTGGAGCGTCTCTGCGAAATCTTTCTTTGCACACCCAACGACTTCATGCAGTGGGTCCCCGACAAATCCATTGACGACCCGTCCACCCATCCGCTTGCGCCACTCATGCGCTCCGAAAAAGTGCTGGACCTCACCCGCACGCTCAACTCCGTTCCGTTCGACAAGCTGCTTGAAATTGAAAAACTCATTCAAACCGAAATTAATAAAGACTGACTGTCCAAAAAATTATTAACTTTGCAACATTTTTAAATCAGGTATCTTATGTCACATCACGACGCATCCGTCAAATCTATCTTCTTTGCTTTAGCAGCCAACCTGGGTATAGCCATTACCAAAACCGTGGCAGCAGTTCTAACCGGTTCGGGGGCTATGCTGGCCGAGTCCATTCACTCCTTTGCCGACTGTGGCAATCAGGGTTTGTTGTTTCTGGGCTTGCGCGCCTCCAAACAAAAACCTGACCACGAGCACCCGCTCGGATACGGTAAAGCCATTTATTTCTGGTCGTTCATTGTAGCGCTTATGCTCTTTAGTATGGGAGGACTATTCTCCATCTACGAAGGCATTCATAAGTTCCACTCTACCGACGAAGTCAGCAATCCGATGATAGCCATTGTTGTATTGTCGTTGAGTATGTTGCTCGAAGCGGCTTCGTTGTGGGGTTGTATAACTCAGGTCAACAAACTGCGCAGAGACGAAAGTCTGTGGAGCTGGATTAAAAACACCCGCCAAAGCGAGTTGGTGGTGGTTTTTGGCGAAGATGTGGCTGCACTCTTCGGTTTGCTGTTTGCGCTCGTTTCGGTTATACTGGCTTCGGTCACCGGCAATCCGGTTTACGATTCTATCGGTAGCATCGGTATCGGGGTGTTGCTGGTGCTGGTTTCGGTATTTGTGGCGGCCAGGGTCAAAGGTCTGCTGGTAGGGCAGAGTGCCGACGAAGTAGTGCGGACGGAAATACAACAGTTTCTCGAAGCACGTCCGGAGGTGAATAACGTGTTCAACCTCATTACCCTTCAGCTCGGAGCGCAAATTATGGTCACGGTCAAGGCACGCATGTCGGAAACAGTAGATGTAGCCAAATTGATAGCCGCCATAAATACCTGCGAGAAGGAACTGAAAAAAGCATTCCCGCAAGTACAATGGGTATTTTTCGAACCCGATGTAGAAGACTGAAATCAGCGAATGAATTTAAATAACCCTCAAATGTTCTGTTGAATTTTTTGAGGGTTTTCTTTTTTAATACTTACCTTTGCAGACGATTTTTTTTTAAGGATAAATAAATATGAAAATAAAAATAGCAATTGTAGGACTCGGAGGAGTAGGAGGGTATTACGGCGGAATGCTGGCAAAAAAGTATGCAGATGATCCCAATGTTGAAATTTACTTTGTAGCGCGTGGGGCACACCTCAAAAAAGTGCAGGAAAACGGCCTGACCCTGATAACAGAAGATGGAACTTTTCAGGTACATCCCGCACTGGCTACAGACAATGTCACCGAAATAGGCGCTGCCGATTACATTATCCTGACTCCGAAAAGCTATGATCTGGAATCGACGGTAAATCAGATAAAACCCCTGGTAGGGTTTCATACGGTTATCGTTCCCCTGCTGAATGGTATCGATAATTCTGATAGAATCAGGGCCTTATTGCCCGGTACCAAAGTGTGGCAAGGCTGTTGCTATATAGTGGCGCGCCTCAACGAACCGGGCGTGGTAGAAAGCTCGGGCGGGTTGCATCGGTTCAACTTTGGGTATGAATACAAACAAAACAACGATCGTCTGGTCAGTTTCGAGATATTGTTGAAAGCGGCAGGTATTGATGCCTACTTTCACGAAAAGATTATGCACGTTATCTGGACAAAATTCTTTTTCATATCGGCCACAGCTTCACTCACTTCTTATTTTGATGTAAGCTTTGGTGCTTTACTCACCGACGAGGTTCGCAAAGCGACGCTTATCGGTTTACTGGAAGAATTACTCCTGATATCCAATGCCGAAGGTGCCGAAATTGAACGTACGGTGATTGATAAGGTTATTCATCAGTTGGAGAAACTTCCGTTCGAAACCACTGCGTCCATGCACAGCGATTTTAAAGCAGGCAAAAATACCGAAGTAAACGGATTGACGGGCAGTGTGGTAGAACTTGGAAGGCGACATGGCATCGCAACGCCAATTTATGAGAAAGTATACGCCGAGCTGAAAAGCCGGATGAACCGGTAAAAACGGAGAACAAAAAACGGGGCAGCTTAACCAAGCGCCCCGTTTTCTCATTTAAACTATCCTGTATATCTCCATAATATTCTCCAATATCTTTTCGAAATCAATTTTCAGGTCTATCAGTGCTCCGCTATGGACATCAAACACCCAACCGTGCACGGTAAGCTGTCTTTCCTTTATGGCTTTTTGAACGTCGGGGGTTTTAATCACATTCACACATTGTTCCTGCACGTTTAGCTCCACCAGTCTTTTGTATTTTTCTTCTTCATCCGTAACGGTGTCGAGTTCCGCTTTATGAAGCCTGTACACATCCCGAATGTTCCTGAGCCACGGATTTAAAATTCCCAAATCAGCCGATTGCATAGCGGCTTTTACACCATTGCAGTAATAATGTCCGCAAACGACCACATGTTGCACTTTCAATGTACTTACGGCATAGCTGATAACCGACATAGCACTCATATCCGTATTGGGTACCATATTGCCAATGTTTCGGTGAACAAAGACTTCGCCGGGCTGTGCACCCATCAATTCTTCTGTGCTCACCCTACTGTCGGAACAACCAATATACAAAATGTGAGGTTTCTGGCCTAAAGATAATTTTTTAAAATAATCTTTATCTGTTTTTAATTTCTCATTGACCCAACGCTGGTTATTATCAAAGATGTATCGTATTTCCATTTATGTTTATGATTCAATAATTTTGATTTCAGATGTCACTTCAATGGCTTTCCGATAAAGCGCTTCTACACCACAGTAGGTTTCTTCCGACATGCGAACTGCTTTTTCAAGTTTGTCCATAGGAAGATTTTTTCCGGTAAATTCGTAAATGACATGCATCTTAAAGTATTGTTTTGGATGTTCGTCGGTTACATCGCCTTGCACTTCAATGTTTACCTTCTCGATATTTACGCGCATTTTTTGTAAAATAGAGACAACGTCCATACCGGTGCAACCGCTTAAAGCCACCAACATAAGTTTCTTTGGACCTGAACCTAAGTTATGTCCACCACTCTCTACAGGAGCGTCCATCATTACTTTGTGTCCATTTACATCGGCTTCAAAAGCCATATCACCTTTCCATTCGGTTTTGATTATATGCTTGTCTGACATTTTTTTTGTTCTTTATGTTGTTATTTCACTACGAAAATAACGTTATTTCTTCAGACATTGTTTTTCGTTTAAATAATTCTTGGAAAATATGTACTTTTGAAACTAATTAAAATACATTCTTAAATATGAAACGAATAGACTTACTAATACTAATTATGCTGCTCCAAACCTTATCAGTTCAAAGTCGGAATTACCATTTGTTGATTGGCACTTATACCCGTCCTGATAAGAGTCAGGGAATTTATTTGTACAACATCGATATGAAAACCGGTGTTTTTACCCAACAATCGGTAGCCAAAGGAATTACCAATCCAAGCTTTCTGGCACTTACACCCGATAAGAAATATGTGTATTCGGTCAGCGAAAATGGTGATGTTAGTTCTGCTAATGCATTTCAATTTGACGATAAAACAGGTAAGCTAACTTTTTTGAATATGTCTCACACTAAAGGTGTCGACCCCTGTTATATTACAACAACGCCCAATCATGTATTTACTGCGAATTATACAGGTGGAAGTGTTTCTGTTTTTGGACGAAAAGCGGATGGATCTTTGACCGATGCTTTGCAGATAATTCAGCATGTGGGGAAAAGTATAAATACAGAACGTCAAGGAGAACCCCACGTTCATCAAATCATTGTTTCGCCAGATAATAAATATACTTTGGTCAATGATTTGGGTACCGATAAAGTGACCGTGTATGCTTATAATCCGTTGGCAAAAACCGATATTCTGACTCCGGTCGATACGCTGAATGTAAAACCGGGAAGTGGTCCTCGCCATTCGGTTTTTACGAAAGACGGCAAAAGGCTGTATCTGGTTCACGAAATAGACGGAACTGTTTCGGTGTTGGGAATGACAAACGGAAAGCTGAAATTGTTGCAGGAAACCACGCTTGACCGTAAAGCCGGCACTGTAAACCGCGCTGCCGACATTCATCTTTCGCCCGACGAAAAATACCTGTATGCTACCAATCGCGGATCGGCCGATGATATTACCTGTTTCGCGGTGACTGCGGATGGGAAGCTGCGGTTTAAACAACAAATACCTACTGGAGGCAAAATGCCCCGCAATTTTGCTATTACACCCGATGGACAATATGTTTTTGTAGGCCATCAATCCACAGATAATATTGTGATCTTTAAACGTAATATTCAAACCGGTTTGCTTAGCAATACCGGAAAGCAAATCAAAGTCGGCTCGCCGGTTTGTCTGTTGTTTTATTGATGATTAATGCGAATTAGGAGTTACATACAGATTCTATTTCTAATGAGTTGTTTCCCGTAGGGAATATATATCAATAGAAAATGAAACAGCTACAACCAATTCCCCGTAGGGGATAAACAGGGTAAAATGTGAATGTCCTACGGACAATAGAAATGCACTTTGTTTATTCTATGGATATGTAAGTCCTACGGACTATCTTTCAATCACCAATTCACATGACCAAAATAAAAAAATCACTTTCCCAAAGCATTATACTTCGGAAAAGTGATTTTCTTTTTTCCACAGATTCCTCTTATACTTCTTCCGTAATACTACCGTAACGGTGATATTCAAAAGCAATGCTTTGTTCTTTCAGGTAATGAAGCAATTCCAATCGTCCTTCAACAAGTGGTTTCGCCGTAGCAACATATTTGCCCAATAAGGCTGCTTTGCGGTAAAATTCGGCCGAAAGTTGATCGGAGCAAGTGCGAACGCGTTCGTAATCGTTCATGCCATTTAAAAATTCCGTTTCCGTCTGTACAACTAAAATCCATTCCTTTTGCGTGAATGATTTCAGCATTTCCAATTTCGGATCTTTCGGATCTATGCTTAACATAACCGGTGTTTTTGCAACTTGAGCTGCTGCCAATATCATAAATATATCGCTTGCTGCATCAGTCGGTTGAACTCTCAAAGCGATGCTTCTCAACGCTAAATAGCGGAAGGTGTTTTTCTCACCCATCAATTGGTGAATGTCTTTTTCCACCGAAAACTCGTTTTTCATGTTTTCAATGTAGCTGACCACTGCTGTTTGGAAACGGGTATTTTCATCGGCATTCAGTTTCGACGAGAAATCCTTGAATTCGGTGGTTGTTTTTACCGGGGTTGATGCCTGAGCATTTTCGGCAATATTTACAAAACACGAAACGTAATTGCGTCCACCGGCTTTAATACCACCGCCAAATGCCGATCGTTTCATCCCACCGAATGGTTGGCGGTTTACAATAGCACCGGTAATTCCACGGTTTATATACAGATTTCCTGCTTCAATGCTGTTCTTCCATAATAATTGTTCTTCTTCATCCAGACTTTGCAAGCCCGAAGTCAGACCGTATTCCGACGAGTTTACCAGGTTGATTCCTTGTTGCAAATCATCAATACAAACCACTGCCAATAGCGGTGCAAAAAGTTCGTTTTTGAATGTATAGCTATCCGATTTTACGCCCCATTTTACACATGGTTTCAGAATATAACGTTTCTCATCAGCAAACTCGGGTTTTACCAACCACCATTCGCCTTCTTCCAAATGATCGATGGCGTAAAGCAGCTTGTCATTTTCATTCGTAATCATCGGTCCTACCACATTACCGCCGTTCCACACACCACCGGTGTGCATGCTGGTTACTGCGTCTATCAGTTTTGTTTTGAAGTCAGGATCATTGTAAACTTCTTTTTCGAGTAATAGCAGCGAACAAGCCGAACATTTTTGTCCTGCATTGCTGAATGCCGACGTAACTATATTCTGAATAGCATGATCACGGTCGCCACTGGAGGTAAGAATAATGGCATTCTTTCCACCGGTTTCGGCCGATAACGGACAAGTCGGATTGTTTTCAAGTAAGCGGAAAGCCGTATCGGTACCACCGGTAAGAATAATATGTTTGATGGATGGATGTGCACTCAAATAATTCAACGGTTCGCGACCATCGGTACAGACTACCTGCAGCGCATCTTTCGGTACACCTGCATCCCAAAAGCATTTGGCAAATTCCCGGGCCACGGGCAATGCTACTGTGGCGGGTTTTAATATTACACTGTTTCCACCGGTAAGTGTTGCTGCAACTCCTCCAACGGGAATGGCCAGCGGAAAATTCCAGGGTGGAATAACCAGTACAATTCCTTTCGGTGTGATGGCTATTGATTTCAATTCCATAAAACTTTTCATGGAAACGGGGTAGAAGCGACAAAAATCGATGGCTTCCGAAACTTCTACATCGCCTTCGCCAAAAGTTTTTCCCGTAATGGCCGACACGCAACCAATTAAATGTCCACGACTCTTAGCTAAATTGTCAGCTGCTTTGTGCAGTATTATATTCCGTTCGTCTAAAGTTGTTTTTCTCCAGTTCGACGAATCAGTTTCAGCCGCGGTCAGGATTTCTTTTACTTGTTCCAGATTCGACAATGCAGCTTCGCAAACACACACTTCTTCATGTT
>Ga0302288_1001707_pt1 | contig 13763 bp, 16 predicted proteins | sample III_Fen_N1_1_FD_194549 | JGI IMG/M metagenome (GOLD analysis project Ga0302288, IMG submission 194549) | Peat permafrost microbial communities from Stordalen Mire near Abisko, Sweden - III_Fen_N1_1 | ecosystem: Environmental > Terrestrial > Soil > Wetlands > Permafrost | place: Sweden: Abisko...
CAGTGTAATTATTTATGCCAACAACGGCCATTTGAATATCTTATACGCAGGTTTAATTGCTCTCGGCATTTTAGCGGGTGCGTTCTTTGGTTCAAAACTTGGGGTAAATTTACCTTCAGCAATTTTCAAAAAAGTATTTGCTGTATTTTTACTGGTTTTTGCGGTTTATATGGTTTCTAAATATATTTAGTCAGTTTAAAAACAAAATAATATTATTCAATGAAAGGAAATTTTGATTCAATTATCAATGAAAATCGTCCGGTTTTAGTTGATTTTCATGCCGTTTGGTGTGGACCGTGTAAAACGCAATCACCCATTTTGAAACAGTTGGCCGAAGAGCTTGGTGAACGTGTGAGGGTAATAAAAATAGATGTGGATAAAAATCAGGCTATTGCGGGCAGATACCAGATTCAGAGTGTACCCACCTTAATGATTTTCAAAAACGGAGCAATAAAATACAAACAAGCAGGTTTACATACCAAACAACAGCTTTTAGGAATAATCAATGGCTTGTAAAAAAAGCGCAGACAGATTCAATGACTATTTTCATTAAACCTGTCTACTATCTCTATAATCTTTCGTAATCAAAATAATTAAATGAGCCGTAACAAGCTCTTCGAAAGTTTCCCGTTATTCAAAAAGTAACTCTGGGGATGACTTTACATATTCAGAGGGTGACTCGAAGTCACCCCCTGAATAGTTATTAAAATGCGGTTTATCGCGGAATAAAGGCCATGGGTTCACTGGGTGTTCCCCAGCCGTGGGTATTTCCACCCGAAACGCGGATATATATTTTCTGAGCAGCTGTCAGGTTTCTTATTTCCAATCTCTTCAAACTCCCGTAGTCAATTTCAGTTTCCCAACTTTCAGGATCATTAGGCGTGATGGTTGTTTCCACTTTGTAGCGGTCGGCATCAGCCAAAGCATCGCGGTGTTTGTTTTCATATGCACATTTTTTTAAGTTTAACGCTGACAAAATTAGGTGGACGATTGTGTTCGGACAAATTTTTCAATCCTCAATTAGTTCAAAATTATAATTCTAAACCTATTGAGGTATAAAATCGCATTTTCTGTCAATATTTAACGGTTAGAACCCGTCTAAATTTCGTTAGGACATATCTAAAAATATTTTAGAAGGCAACAAAACATTTTTAGAAGGCAACAAAAAGTGTCAGGACTCGTGTAATTTCCGTTAGGACGGGTCTAAAAATATTTTACAAGGGAACAAAATATTTTTAGAAGGCAACAAAAAGTGTCAGGACTCGTGTAATTTCCGTTAGGACGAGTCTAAAAATATTTTACAAGGGAATAAAATATTTTTGGAAGGCAACAAAAAGTGTCAGGACTCGTGTAATTTTCGTTAGGAAGGCAACAAAAATCATCTACATGAGGTACTCTACTCACGGGGTGACTCAAAGTTACCCAATAAGTTAATAAATATTTGGAAAGCCACAAAATATTTGTTGTAGGGTCTGATTTTCGGTTGAACCGGTATAATAATATTTCTGAAACGAGGTATATTCAATCGTATGGAGGCGTCGGTTTCTCAGTGTCAAATAATTTAAATATCAACTACATTTATTTATACAGCCATTTCTTTATCAGTTTTGTATAGTAAGGCATTACTAAATAAACCATTAGTAATACAATAGTTCCTGAAATAAATACAGCATCAGTCAGTCGATAGGAAGGAATACCACAGGCTCTCAGCAACGGCAGCAACACGAATGGAGCAGCTAATGACAAAGGGTATATCGCCGACCATGTTACAAGATATTGTTTCCAACGTTTAGGCGTTTTAGTCTTTGTTTCAAGCGGTGAGAATAAAAAATCCAATCCGGTATTTATGTTATAATTATCGCCAGTTTCAAATATCGGCTGTATTTTTTCAATTAAACGACCTCTCTCTATTGAGTTCATCCAATCACGGAGATGACTGATTGTGTCAAAACGGATAATCACTGTATAGGTTGATGTTAGTGTAGGGATCGGTCGTATTATTTGCCAGTCTAAATGCCCAATTGCATTTTTGCACAAAGGACCTATCTCACTCAACCATTTTTCATACTCAGTCTGTTTTCCCTCTTTTATTTGATGACTTATAACCACAGATGCGCCTTGCTGTTCCATATTCTTCGCGTAAATTTATTTCTAAATAACAACGAATCAAGCTTTATTGTTGGTGGGAGCTATAACTCTACTCACGGGGTGACTTTGAGTCACCCCGTGAGCTAACTGGTTATAACATCAAGTTTCACTGGAGCGCGATATTCAGTACTTATTTGATGACTTTGAGTCATCTGATAAGTAAGAATTAGTCTTTAAGTTCATGTATGTCTTTATAGCATTTTATCAGTTTGTCAATGTCTTTTTGATTCTTGAAATAATCTGTTAGGCCTGTAATTAATCCAACAACTACACCAACACCCATCACCATTAAAATTAACGGTTGTATTAATTGGGGATTTAGCATAACGAATACGGCTAGAAACGGAATCATTGTTATTAAGCCGACAATTGTTCTCATTCGGGTAATAATTTTAAACTTTAAGGCTTTCTGAAGCAATTCCGTGGTTGAAAACAGTTCCATTTTCATTTTTTGTAATAACACTACTTTATATACCTGCCAAAGCGCTGCAAGAACAAATAATCCTGAGAACATGATACATCCTGTCAGCGAAAAGATTCCGTTGCTATAATATAATGGGGTTATGAATGAAAATACTACACTTATAATCAGGTATCTAACTTCGTATTTCATCAATTTGTCTTTAGCTGTTTGGTGTCTGTTGTCCATAATTTCGTCAAGTAATTTTTTGTTCAGCGATTCGTTTTTCTCGAGTCTGGTATTCATATCGTTCCAGATTGATTTTATTTCATCTATTTCCATACTAGTTGTTTTTTTGATTGTTTGTCATCTGAGATAATTTTTCTTTAATCCGGCTTATGCGAACTCCCACATTGCTTTTGGTTATCCCAACTATCTGTGCGATTTCATCATACGATCGGTCTTCGAGATAGAGAAGAATGATTGCTTTTTCAAAGGCATTCAGTTTATTGATAAGGGTGTACAACTCTCTGATGTGCGTCATGTCGCCACTCTCTGTGTATTCCAGTTGCTCATCTGTCAAAGCTTGTGTTTTTGGTCTCTTACCCGACTTTCGCAAAAAAGTGATACAGGTATTCAACGAAATGCGATACATCCATGTCTGAATTTTACTTTCGCCCCTGAAATCAGGAAAACCTTTCCATAAGTTGATGACCACTTCCTGAAACAGATCATCCGGAGTTTCTGTTTCGTTGGCATACATGTAGCAAAACTTATAAATTAAAGCTTTGTTCTGCTCTATCAGATTTACAAATTGTTTTTTTTTGATTTTCCATGAAATTCAAATTATTGGAGCATTAACAGGTTTTTGGTAGAGGATCCTTTCAATATTTACCGGCAACTTTCTGCAAAATACTCTTGTTTTCAACCTTAGTCGCAGAAATGCAGAAAATATTACACACAACGGATTTTTTTTGTAAAGAAATAAAAAAACATCTGTCGATGCAAGCATACGACTACAAGTGTTCGGTAGATTATTCGCTAGTCTGATAAAATATTTCGTGCTTCCAGAGGAAAGTATTAATATAAAAATATTCGGACAAACAATCTGGCATTATAATAAAAAAAAAGTGGTAGCACGACGTTAAGTCGTATTACCACTAAAGATTAATTTTGGAGGTCAATTGGTAGCGTTGCGTGCTTATCCAACTTTAATTCTTCAATAACACTTCACTTATTGCATTTTTAAACGAACTTTTAGGCATAGCTCCCATTGCCATTTGCGGTGTCCCATCCATTGGACAAAAAAGAATAGATGGAATACTACGGATTCCAAATGCTCCTGCCAGTTCTTGTTCGGCTTCGGTATCTACCTTATAAATGTGAATCTGTCCGTCATATTCTTCGGCCAAATCTTCCAGAATGGGTGCAATGGTTTTGCACGGTCCACACCACGATGCATAAAAATCTATTATACAAGGTTTATCACCCAAGTACTTCCATTCGGTAGAATTGGTTTCGTAATCGGCAACTTTTGATAAAAAGTCGGTCTTAGTCAAAAATATTGTGTTCATTATCTTCTCATTTTATAAATCTAATTCAATTTCCAACGTTTATTTTTTCAATAGAACTTCGGTTATCATTTTTTGGAAAGATTCCTTTGGCATAGCACCCTGCGAAATTTGTGGCGTTCCATTCATTGGACAAAAAAATAGGGTTGGAATACTTTGAATACCATAAGCTGCGGCTATTTCCGGTTCGGCATCAACATCTACCTTGTAAATATAAATCTGACCATCATATTGACTGGCTAAATCTTCCAGAATAGGTGCGACCATTTTACATGGTCCGCACCAAGTGGCATAAAAGTCAATAACACAGGGTTTATCGCCCAAGTATTTCCAATCGGTTTGATTAGCCGTGAAATTAGCAACCTTAGATATAAACTCAGCTTTAGTCAGATGAATCGGTGCAGACTTCTTGACTTCATAAACCTTGGCTTTTGCTTCTTCTTTTTGTCTACTGATCCATAAAAATGATCCTGCAATAATTACAAGCATTAACGCCATATACATAAAAACTTTCTTTTTCATCATTTTAATTTCAAATAAAATGTTTTATAACTTTAACTTGTTGATTCGCTTTGTATTTCATTTTTCGTAAGCAAAATTATTAGCAGACCAGCCCGGGAAACCGTCCATCATTTGATAAACGTTTTTAAATGCTTTCTGCATCATATAATCCACTGCCATGCCGCTTCGGTGATTGGTACGACAATAAACCAAATAAGTGGCCTGATGGTTAAGCTTATCAAGTTTTGAATAGGCATCTTGTTGACGAATATCGATGTTTTGTGCACCTTTCAGATGACCGGCAGCAAACTCATCAGCTGTTCTGACATCGAGAATGACAATGGTTTTGTTCTTTTTCAGAACTTCCTTTATTTCCGGTGAATTCAACTGTGTGCGTTGAGCTGATAAACTTGTGAATGAAGAAGCAACCAAAACAAGAATTGCCACTATTATTTTTAGGTTTGATTTCATGATTTAATTACTTTTTTTGATTGGATTTCTTTGTAGTGCTGATACCAAACGGCCAGTACAACGGACAAAAACTGATAAAACTGGTAACTGCAAAAACTCCTGCCAAACCAAGTAATATGTAACCGAATACACCGTCAACAGTATGTGTAAAGAAAAGAATAATAAATACCAATGCCAATACCAATCTGACAACTTTGTCAGTTGTTCCCATGTTTGCTTTCATAATTTTCTGATTTTAAAATTAATATTTTGAGAATTTTATCGTTGTTTTTGCATCATGTGCATTAGTCCGCCCCCGTTTTTTACGTTGGTAAATCCAAGCTGTGCTAACATACGCTCAGCATAGGCCGAACGAGCTCCCGAAGCACAATAAACAGTAATTTCGCGGGATTTGTCACCCAGTTCGTTGATGCGTCGTGGTAATTCATCCAGTTGAATGTTTACGGCTCCTGGATATGCTCCACCTGCAAACTCGGCCGGTGTACGAACATCCACGATTAAAGGTTTAGCTGCCGAAGCGGAAGGTTTATTTAGTGTTGCCATCATCGATGAGATTCCACCGCCATTTTTCACATTTTTATAACCCAGTTGCTGCAATTGGCGTTGCGCATACGCCGAACGTCCACCCGAAGCACAATAAACCACAATGTCCCGGTTCAAATCCTTTCCAATTTCGTTTCGTCTAACCATCAATTCATCAAGCGGAATGTTTAAAGCTCCCGGGTAAGCACCCGTTCTAAATTCAGGTACCGTCCGAACATCAATCACCAATTGAAAATCTGTTTTAATTGCTTTTAAATTGCTTTCTTTATTTTCTTCCTTTACCGCTTTCTCAACTGTGATTTCCTCTTTCCCTACCGACTTGGAAGTCAACGGCAGCAAATTGAGTTCAATATTTTTAAAACCCATGGCACGAGCGTAACGTTGCAAAGAAATATGACCACCTGAAACATTTATAACATCGGTAAATCCGGCTCCAACAAGCGTACGCAATGCCGGATGACCTTTTTTACCCGTTTCGTCATAAACAATTACCGGACGATGAGTCGGGATGGTTGCCAATTGGTTAGACAGCAATTCCAAAGGAATATTCAAAGCACTTTGTACATGGCTCTTTTGAAATGCAAATACATCGCGGACATCAATAAATACCGGATTTTTACCAACAATAAATGTATCAAGTTCTGAAGCGGTAATCGATGGGCTAAAACCCGATTGCCTGTTTTCTGCCACGTAAGCCGACATGTTGATGGCATCGTTTGGTGTTCCAATGGGTGGTGAATACGACAAATCAATATCGGCTAAATCGTTTATAGTTAGTTTGGCAGCCGCAGCTGTAGCAATTACATCCAAACGCTTATCGGCACTTTTGTAACCTGCCGTTTGTCCGCCCAGTATTAATCCCGACACACGGTCGTAAACCAATAAAACCGTCACATTCTCCGCTCCCGGATAATATGAAGTGTGATGTTCTTTATGAACCACCACGGCATCGGCATCAATGCCCAACGCGCGGGCTTGTTTCAGTGAAAAGCCGGTAGTTCCCACAACTGCTTCAAAAACCCGCACCACCGATGTTCCGAGTGCACCTTTGTAAGCGTGATTACCACCCATAGCATTTTCAGCCGCTATTCGTCCCTGTCGATTAGCCGGACCGGCAAGCGGAATGCGTACTTTTTTTCCATTCACCCTGTGTTCAATTTCCACCATATCTCCGGCACCGTAAATGTCTTTATCGCTTGTTTGAAGTTGTGCATTCACCAGCAAACCACCTGCTTCTCCTAACTCAAGCCCGGTATCCTTGGCGAGTTGCAAGGTTGGGCGTACGCCTATCGAAAGTAAAACCATATCGGCTTCCAGCACTTTTCCGTTATCCAGTTTCACCGATTGTTCACCAATTGCAGTAACTCCTGCTCCAGTGTGAATACCCACTCCGTACGAAAGCATCTCATTCTCAATAAATCCGGCAATTTCAGCTTCCATATTGGCCATAACGTGCGGCATCATCTCCACTACATTCACCTTCAATCCGCGCTTAACGAGTGCTTCTACCATTTCGAGTCCAATGAAACCTCCACCAACCACAACAGCTGTTTTGGGTTTCTTTTGATCCAAATAGTTTGCTATTTTATCCATATCCTCCAATGTCCACAACGTGAACACATGATCGGAATCAGCACCCGGCAAAGTCGGTTTTATTGGTTTGCCGCCTTGAGCCAAAATCAGTTTGGTGTATTCAAACGATTTCTTTTCACCTGTTTGCGAGTTGGTTGTAAGCGCTACATGAGCTGTTCTGTCAATAGAAGCAACAGCAGTATGAACATAAACATCTACATTGTATTGTTGTTTGAAACTCTCCGGACTTTGTAAAATCAACTTGGAACGCTGTTGAATGTCACCACCAATAAAATACGGTAATCCGCAATTGGCAAACGAAATATCAGGACCGGCTTCGAGCATGGTAATTTGAGCCGATGGTGAAATCCGTCGAACTTTAGCCGCTGCAGTTGCTCCAGCTGCCACGCCGCCAATAATAACAATTTTACCCCCAACCCCTAAAGGGGAGTTGAAGTTAGTGCCTTCTTTTATTTCTCTTTTAGTATTATCCATTTTATTCAATTTACATTAAGTATGCCAATATCTTTTTCTCCCCTTTAGGGGGTCGGGGGTCTATATTTTATTTCTTAAACTCATCCAGCTTCCGCCATTGTGTACGTTTGTAAATCCGCGCGAAGTCAGAATTCCTTTTGCTGATGCACTTCTTACCCCCGAAGCACAACAAGTAATAATCGGACTGTTCTTGCTTTTCAGTTTATTCAGGTTATCCACCAATTTATCCAACGGTATATTTACCGAACCGCTGATATGACCGCCGGCATATTCACCCTTGGTACGAACGTCTATAATCATTGCACCCTGTTCTACTAATTCAGCAAAATTGACTCCAGGGCCAATACCAAACATTTTTTTTATTCCTTCAAACATATTCAAAATTTTAATGATTTATTCCTTTGATGCTGCAAAGATAATGAAGATAATTTGAATCACAATAGTATCACCAATAAATTATTTTAATATCACTATTTATTTTCATATTCAACTGATAAATAGAGATAAAAACCTTATCACCATTATCAAAATAAAAAACTTTCATAAATCACTATAGTATCACTAAAATTATTTATATCTTTGCAGTCTTAATCGGCATTGAGTCGAATAATTATTGGAATAGTATGTTGTTTAAAGAAGAAATTACGCCCGAATTTGCACAGAAACTTTTCGATGACAGCGAGAAGGTTTTAAAATTCATCGCCGAAATCAAATGGAAAGACGGGTTTACATGCCGAAATTGCGGTCATACAAACTTTTGTGAGGGTAAAACTGCGGCTTCGCGCCGATGCACCCGATGCAAAAAAGAAGAATCGGCATCGGCAAATACCATTTTCCACAATGTGAAGTTTCCTATCAATAAAGCTTTCTACATTGCTTACAACGTTTGTGTACTGGGAAAAGATTTTTCGTCGTATAATTATTCCGACCAATTGGGACTGAACCAAATGACGTGTTGGAAGTTCAGGAAACGGATTCAGGACTGTATGCTAAAGCAAAATACTGAAAAAGGGAAAGTCGCTATTAAAACTATTTTAATGTCGGATTATTGATTTATCCATTCTGACTTACCAAAATCAAAGATTTCTTATTCAGAATATCAATTTGTCTTCCATTCATTTTTATTATTCCGTCCTTGTCAAATTCGGCGAGTACTCGGCTTACGCTTTCACGACTGGTATCCACAAGATTAGCAAACTCTACTTGCGACAGAGGCAAAATGAAGCTATCACTTTTGAAAATTTTATCCGCAAAATCAAGTAACGCATCAGCCATATTTCCACGAATCAATTTCTGGGTACGGTTGGCACAACGGTGAAATGATTCCAGTTCGTTTTTGCAAAATTCCTGAATAATTTCACGGTTAAACTCCTTGTTTTCATCCAAAATGGATTGAAATACGTCCATATCAATAAAACAAACCTCCGCAACTGAAACAGCCGTAACCGAATATTGATTGATTTTACTGCCGAAAGTAGTGGGCAATCCCAGGTAACTTGGGGCATTGACCATTTTTACAATTTGCTCTGTATAAGGACCTGCCAAATGAATTTTCGCTAAACCGGTTCGCAAAAACACCACATTCGTCGAGTAAGTTCCCTGCTTAATGATCGAATCTCCTTTTTTTAATTTCAACTCTAAATGATTCGCTGAAAGCTGATCCAAACTGCAGTCACTCAACATGGATGTGGCTTTGGTTTTAAATGGACAATTTCTACAATCGTTTTGCATATCGTTCTAATTTGGAAGAATAAGTTGCAAATATAGAGAATGTGATACACATCACAAAATAATGTATGAACATACACGCGTTAATTCCGAATAAATAATTATTTCCTCAATACATTTGCAGAAATAATTCTCTAAACAAATTTACAAAAAGTTTAATCGATATGGAAAGCACAAATGAAGTTACCCTTGAAATGCTTCAAAAACAAGTAGATGTATTAACTAAGAAAGTTGGAAAACTGGAAAAGAATCGCAAAGATCAATTGTCAATGGCAGTGGTTTCTGGCGATATGGATAAAATCTTGGCAACAATGGTTATCTCGTTAGCCGCAGCAGCCATGGATACCCAGGTAAAACTCTTCTTTTCGTTCTGGTCGCTTTCTGCACTTCGCGACCCAAAGAAAAGTCCCAAAGGAAAAGATTTTATTTCTAAAATGTTTGGCATCATGTTGCCAAAAAGTAAAAACCATTTGTCATTGTCGAACATGAACATGGCTGGCATGGGACCTATGATGATTAAAATGCTTATGAAAAAGAAAAACGTTCTTTCACTGGATGAAATGTTCAAACAAGCCGGCGAATTAGGCATTGAAATCACTATTTGCGAAATGTCGATGGATTTGATGGGCTTCAAGAAAGAAGAATTTATCGATTATCCAAATTTGCGTTTTGCAGGCGCAGCAACCTTTGTAGCTGATGCTGGTGAAAGTGCTATGCAATTATTTATCTAGATTTTAGAACCAAGAGTCAAGATAAAAGACTCTTAAAAATAAATTAACAAATATATAAATCAACAAATAACTTACAATTATGACAACCGAAGAATTAAAAAACGTAACATCGAATTTGACAGTAGACGCCCGTGGAACAGCTTGTCCGGGACCGCTTTTGGCAGCAAAAAAAGCCATTGGCGAAATTGAATCAGGCGAAATCATGGAAATCCTTTCGGCAGACGAAGGTACTAAAAACGATATTCCTCGCTGGTGCGAAAAAGTAGGTCACGAATATCTTGGTTTCTATGACGAAGATAGCTTCAGCCGCTTGTTTTTAATTAAAGAATAAAAACTAAACATCCCCACCTAAGAACCCCCAACCCCTAAAGGGGAGTTGAAGTTACTATTGTTTTGTATGTCTTTTTAATGAAGAGTATTAGATGATGCTAATTTTGTTCCCCTTTAGGGGCTAGGGGTTCTTTATGGGTCATATTTGTTATACTTATGTCAACTACTATAAATCAATCACCCGCAACCAAATCACCTAAGATTTTGGTTTTTTCTACCGATAAAATCTCCGACCCGGGGATCGATCAAGCCGGTTTGCGTAAAATCCATTACGCTCCCTCTGTTTATGTCATCAGTGTTCCCTGCTCTTCGGGCATTAAGCCCAAATGGATCTTGCACGCTTTGGAACATGGTTTCGATGGCGTTTTTATAGCTGCCGATGGACATGAATGTTCATACAGTTCCCGTTGTGCCGATCATACAAATACCATTGTTGAAACTTCGCAAGTATTGATGAAAGAGAAAAATATTAATCCCAGACGAGTGCGTATGGCAGCTCTTTGTTCGGTTTGTGCCGAACCGTTTATGAGCCACATGGAAAACTACGGGAAAATTTTAGCAGGACTTGAAGATTAAAAATATGAAACAAGATAAAAATTACGATGCATTGGTAATCGGTGGCGGAATTGCCGGTCAGGAAGCTGCTTTGAGCCTTGCAGATATGGGGCATGAAGTATTGTTGGTGGACAAAGCCTTATCAATTGGCGGAAAAATGATTCAACTCAGTAAAGTGTTCCCAACACTTGACTGTGCGGCTTGTATCACCACTCCGAAAATGTCGGAAACAGCTCGTCATCCAAAAATTACACTCGCACTTAATAGCGATATTGATGGAATTAATAAAGTTGGTGATGATTTTAATGTGCTGATTTCCAAAAAAGCACGTTACATTATTGCCGAAGATTGTACCGGTTGTGCCGAGTGCGAAGCGGTTTGTCCCGAAGTGCGTAGCGACGATTATAATGCTAATCTGGCCGGACGTAAAGTGGCTTACATTCCATTCAATCTTGCCAATCCGCGTATTGCCACCATCGACCGTATGGATCATTCTGCTCCTTGTATCAACGAATGCCCGGGTGGTGTAAAACCATACGGATATATTACGTTGGCTCGCAACGGTCAGTACGAAGAAGCCATGAAGCTGCACCTCGAAGATATACCTTTCCCCGGAAGTTTGGGCCGTGCCTGTTACGCTCCTTGTCAAAATGCCTGTACACGTGCCAGCCTGGAAGGTGCGGTTGACATCCGTAAAACCAAACGCTTTTTTGCCGATTGGTATTACGAAAAATACCCCGAAGCTCCCGAAGTGGAAATTAAGAATAAAACGGACAAGAAAATTGCAGTTATCGGTTCCGGTCCTGCCGGAATTACTGCGGCCTACCATTTAGCGTTGAAAGGTCATACCGTGACCATTTTCGAAGCTGCTCCGGCTGCCGGTGGTATGTTGCGGTTGGCATTGCCCGAATACCGTGCTCCGAAAAGTGTGGTCGACCGCGATTTGAAAAATATTACCGTTCTGGGTGTGAAGATTGAATGCAATCAGAAAATTACTGATCTCAAAGCCCTGAAAGAAAAGGGCTTTGATGCGGTGTTTGTTTCGGTTGGAACGCACGATGCCGTTTCTTCCAAAACGGAAGGTTCAGAGTTGAAAGGTGTGGTTGATTGTCTTCATTTTCTTCGCGAAGCCAATATTGGTAAAAAAGAAGACCTTAAAGGCAAGCGCGTGATGGTGATTGGTGGTGGAAATACCGCCATCGATGCTGCCCGTACTTCGTTGCGTTTGGGTGCTGAGAAGGTGACCGTTATTTATCGTCGGAGCCGTGAAGAAATGCCTTGTTTTGCTCCAGAAATTCACGAAGCCGAAGAAGAAGGCGTAGAAATCATGATTCTCCGCAATCCGGTAAAATACATTGGCGAAAATGGAACTATCAAACAAGTTCAACTCGTAAAAATGCAGTTGGGTGAAAAAGATGCCAGCGGTCGTCGTAGTCCCGAAGTTGTAAAAGGTTCGGAATATATCGAAAATGTGGATTATGTGATTGAAGCCATTGGGCTGAAACCATCTACTTCGCCTTTTGCCGGACAAATTGATTTGAACAAAAACGGAACCATTGTAGCCGATAAAAAAACGCTGCAAACTTCCGTTGAATCTATTTTTGCGGGTGGCGATACCGTTACAGGTGCTACCACGTTGATTGAAGCTGCCGGACAGGGTAAAAAAGCTGCTTTCTACATGGATAAATACCTGCGTGGTTTGAATATGCTTGATTTTGAAGATGGTGACAAATTACCGGCCGTAGATAAAGCGAAAATATTAAGCAAACAATATACTATAGCACCTCAAATTTCTGGCGGTATGATGCCATTGGCACAACGTGCTACCAGTTGGGAAGAAGTGGAACAAACGTTCACCGAAGCTGAATTGAAAGCCAGCACCGAACGATGCATAGATTGCAGCAATTGCCGCGAATGTCACCAATGTGTGGCTGCCTGTCCGTCGAATGCCATTGATTTCAGTCAGAAAACGAAAGTGATCAACACCTCTGTAAAATCGGTGATTGTAACAACCGGCTATAAATTGTTCCCGCCAAGCGGAAAGCCAAATTATGGTTATACTAAATATGCCAATGTGATTGATTCCATGCAAATGGACCGACTCATTGCACCAACCCGTCCATTCAACAATGTGCTGCGTCCCGGCGATGGAAAAGTGCCTGACAACATTGCTTATGTGCTTTGTACCGGTTCGCGCGACTCAGCCATTGAGAATTCCGGTTGCGGTGCCGATTGCGAAAATAACCCTATTTGCTCGCAAATTTGCTGTATGTATTCTATCAAACAAGCGCAACTTTTGATGGGTGCTTTACCTATGGCCGATATCACTATTTATTACATGGATATTCGTGCATTTGGAAAAGGTTACGAAGAGTTTTTCATGGAAGCAAAATCGATGGGAGTGAACTTTGTAAAAGGGAAAGTAGCCAAAATCCGTGAAAATGAAAACAGCAGCGGCGATTTAATTCTTCGTTACGAAGATACTACTAAAGGCATTGTAAAAGAAGCCAAACACGATGTGGTGGTACTTTCGGTGGGCGTTGTTCCAAATAAAGATGTACCTGACATGTTCAAAAGCGATAAACTGGAACTGGATGCTTTCAACTTCGTAAAACAAACCGACGAACTGATAAGTCCATCACTGACAAGTATCGAAGGCGTTTATGTTGCAGGTGCTGCTTCTGGACCAAAAGATATTCCTGATTCCATTTTGTCGGC
>Ga0302288_1001708_pt1 | contig 13760 bp, 5 predicted proteins | sample III_Fen_N1_1_FD_194549 | JGI IMG/M metagenome (GOLD analysis project Ga0302288, IMG submission 194549) | Peat permafrost microbial communities from Stordalen Mire near Abisko, Sweden - III_Fen_N1_1 | ecosystem: Environmental > Terrestrial > Soil > Wetlands > Permafrost | place: Sweden: Abisko...
AGTAACATCTGTTGCAGTTGTGGTCCATTTATCAAATACATTTCCTGAAGTTGGGGCATTTGCTGTTATGGTAACGCTTGTACCACTGGCAATACTTCCGCCTCCCGAACCGTTTGTAACTGTAAGGGCATATTTTGTTCCAGTAGTTGCTGTAGTTGTTCCCGCAGTATACTGGGCAATACATGAGGTATCTTTTGTAATTGTTCTGTACGTAGGTGTCCATCCTGTAAATGTATATCCGGCTCTTACTGGGTTGTCCGGTGGTACTGCGTCTTCTCCACTTCTTACGGTCTTCGTAGCAAGAACGGTTCCAGTATAGTCATAAAAAATTACAGTATAGGTAGTTGTTGTATCCTTTTCATATTGTGCTACTACTGAAAGATCTCTTGAAACAGCCAGATAACTTGGTGTCCATCCGGTAAAAGTATATCCTGTTCTTTTAGGATTCGCCGGTGGTACTGCATCCGATCCCTGGGTCACAGTCTGCTCGTTCAGAATAGTACTGTTATAATCAAAAAACATAACATCGAAGGTAGGAAGTAGTATATCTCCGATGGTAAGTCCATATGTATTTGCAAAAGTTTCTGCAGCACTACCTTTTGCACAGGATATGGTTATATTGGTATTGGGTTTATCAACTCCGCCTGTGGTTGTATTAAATGCATCTGAATCTATATAAGTTACAGATGCCGGTATTGTCAGATTCCTGATAGAACTGTTTAAAAAAGCATCTTTTTTAATTGTGGTACAGGTGCTTGGAAGTTCAACCGAATATAAAGAACTGGTATCTTCAAAACAGCTGGTAGGAATTACCGTAACCTTTGAGGTTGAAAGATCCACATCTCCTACTCCATCACAGTTTTTAAAAGCTTCATCCGCTATGGATGTTACAGTTGAAAGTTCTGTTTTTGCTACTGTACTGCTTCCAACAGTTGATGCTCCTGTAGATCCTCTGGTTTCCAGACACTCTATGATTTTGGTTTTAACACCACTGGTAAGCTGATAAATAATACCAGTTGTACATACATAATTAGTCCCACTATTAAAATTTACAGTCGTTAATTTTGCGCAATTTACAAAGGGAAGTAGCCCCAGGCTGGAAACTGAAGTTGCCATCGATACATCCGTCAGGCTGTCACAGTTGTCAAAAGCATAATCTCCAACACTTTCACCACCAGTTACTCCGCTGCTTAATAAATTTACAGTTTTCAATTTCGAACAGTTCTTAAAGGCTTCCGATGGAATGGAAGTAACGGAATTCATGGTAATGCTTAATAAATCGCTATTATTTTGGAAAGTGCTCTGGGAAAAAGATTCAATCCCTGTTGGCAGATTAATATTTAATACCGCGTCAATTACCTGTTGTTCTTCTTCTGTTATTGCTGTAGGTAAAGCTGTCCCCGCAAGTTGTTTTTCATATTTATCAATGGCTGATATTGCAATTGCATTTTGTGCTGCTGTCGCCAATGGGTTGCTTCCATTTTTGTAAGAAGTATAACTCGGGTAACTAGAGAGCTCGTTTAATCCTGTAGTAGCATTATACTGTACTAATAAACTGGTAGGAAACGTGCTGTAAAACTTAATATACTGTATTGGCTGGCTGCTTAAATTAAAATTATTTGCTGGGTCCATGGCATATTGAAATGGCACACTGGAACTGCTGATGGTTCCATAAAATGTCAAAGAGGAACTTCCAGTCTTAAATGCATCTGCACCAATAGAAGTTATATTAACCGGCTCCGTAAAATATACCTTCGTCAGATTTGTACATTCTGAAAACGCATTAGTTGCAATTGTTTTAATAGAGCTTGGTACTGTAACTGATGTTATTTTTGTATTGTGCCAAAAAGAATTAGCATCAATATTTGTAATCTTGTATCCACCTACGCTTGCAGGAATATCCACATTCGCCAGTTGACTTGCAGTTGCTCCACTGACCTCAGTTAGAGAAATCAGATTATTACTATTATCTACAATATATAAATATCCATTTACTTGTTTTTCATAAACAGTACCACTAAGGTCTTTAAAGGCCAGTGCTACTTTAACTGCTGATGTTCCTGTCTCGGCAAGTTTACAATATGTATGAGCTGCGCTGCTATCTACCCCTTCAATATAAAAATCGTCAGATAAAGCTCCAAGGTTATATGCACTAATTTCATAATCATCTGCAAACGTTGTACTTGCATTAGGAATAATCAGATGATATAGAGATGAGCAGCCTGTGAACATACCTTTGGGTATCGCAGAAGCATAATCATTGCCAAATTTCACTGTTTCCAGTGCTTTACAGTTTGTCAGAATACCATCACCAATAGTAGTCAGCCCATAATCCGGCATAAGGAATTCCTTTATTGCTTCACAGTTTTTAAAGGCATAATTTCCGATTTGAGTAAGACTGGTGGAAATGGAACTATTGGTCTGTCCATATAGATTAACGGTTGCTAAGGAATAACAGTTTTCAAATGCACTGTCCCCGATAGTATCTACCGAAGATGGTATGATTATGGACGCAAGGGATCTACAATCATAAAAGGCCTGTTGTCCTATTTTTTTCAAACTACTGGAAGTTCCCGAAAACGTTACGCTGGAAAGATTAGTACATTCTTTAAAAGCATAATCCTCAATTACCTCAAGCCCATTATTAAATGTAATACTGGAAACCTTGCACCCATTAAAAGCATTTTTCCCTATTCCTTCAATATTAGCAGGAATAGTTAATGATAGGAAGTTAGTCTGTCCCTGAAATACACCGGTTGTTGTATCATAAGCTTTAGTTGCCGGAATATAAGTTTCATCATTGACATACTTAATACTGATGGTAAGTGGATGTATTGAATTGGTGGCTGTATAATACGTTATCCATGTGGCACGATTGCTTAGCGTACATTTAGTAGTAGTGGTTACTCCATTTGTTGTAACACTATAGTCTGGTAGCCTAAGCACATTTCCTGAACCATCTTCATATACCGGATAATATATTCCAGTTACCGAATCGTAATCATACGCTTCTATACTGTCTGGTATCGTAAGGCTTGAACTTGCTATTGTACCTCCGCCATAATACACTAATACTCCATATTTTGTTGTTGATCCGGTATTCATGTATGCAACTCCGAAAGTTTTAGTTTCATCAAAATATACAATTTTACCAGAAACATCGGGAATGCTATTGACTACTGAAATTGTTGCTATTGCTTCAACTTGTGGAACCGGAATGGCCGCAAAAATAAGGGCCGTTACCATAAGTAATGCCGCTACTGATTTCCTTATTTTTCTATTTCGTTTCAGATTTTTTGTCCCAGGTATTTTTTTTGCCATGATACCCCTCCTAAAGTTAATCTATTTCACTCTCTTAGCCACTACCACAAACCTACCATCTGTTTCATAGTAATCGCAGGTAGAAAGTGTTAATAGCTGATCGCCATAGCTGGCTGTTACCCCAGTATCATATAACGACAGTGTATCCATCGCACTCATATCGGAATCAAATTCCTCTTTTGATTGTGCATCATAAAACTGATAATATTTAAAAACAATATCTTCTTCATTGTATATTTTAGAGCGAAACACATACATCACCTGATAAGTTCCCTCTTCATAAATGGTATCAAAATTAACATAAGGATGTTTGTCACAGTAACTCTTATCCTTGTACTGTTCCAGGGTTCCAAACATTTTTCCTGATTTCATACTATGACCATAAATGATAAGATTGGTACTTCTGTTTAATACATTACAACTTGTATCCAAAAAAAGGCAGCCATTCTTGTCCGTTTCCTGATCAAAATTATGGCTCAGATAATATTCATTATCAATTGTCTGCATAACTGGATAATCAATTATAGTATCGTCAATTTTAAGCCATCCAATTAGGGTTTTATTCTTAATATATAAAGTTTGGTACTTTTGCAGTACATCAGGCACTGTAATATCGTCGGAAGTCATATTTATTTTTACCTGTGCATCGGTGTTTTCAGAATTGTCTCCCTGTTGGTCTACCAGTTGTGAAAGGGAATTTGCTTCCATTTGATTACTCCAGGAGTTGTAATAGTCATATCCAAAGTAACCAAAACATGCCAGAGCCAGAAGTGACATAAGAAAAATAATGGCTTTACGTCTTTTTTCTCTTAATTTTAGTTGCCTTATAATCTCATTTTTCAAACCTTCGTCTAAATCATTCAGATTAATTTTTTCTTTTTTAACTTTTTGTTTATTTTCTTTATTTTCTTTGTTAACTTGACTGACTTTATTTGTTTTATTAGCTTTATTAAATTTATTCACTTTATTAAATTTGTTTTCTTTGTTATCTGCATTATCTTTGTTTTTATTTCTTTTAACTTCTGCCTTATTTGAAATATTTTCATCCGCAATTTTTACTGTTTTGTATTTTCCGGATTTTTTTAATTCCTGAATTTTTTCATAAATATCATCATCAAAATCTCTGCCCAGAGAAGATTCAAACTGTATATTCCCCGACTGAAGTTTTGTAAAAAGTGCAATTACATCTTCTACTTTTTCCATATTTACATCTTTTTTTAATTCATTTATGATTTCCAGGTCCCTAAGAGCCGCCTCATACTCCGTTTTTGTATGAAAAGCGTGTCCCAAAACCGTATATCTGTCTGAAGGCATAAGGTTACCTCTCTTTAGTTCAAAATATCATTACAAAAAATGATTTATTCCATTCAAAAGCACTTAAGAACATACTTAACATAATTATATACTAATATTCAATCTATATTTTACTATATATTGGAATTAATTCAAGGCTTTTACAATATATTGTACAATTTATCTTAATTATTTTAATAAAACAAGAAATTCAAACTGCAAGTTCTGGTTTTATTTAGCATGAAAAAAGCCAGACAACATAAGTTGCCCGGCTTTTTAAAGTAAAAAACTTGTTATTAATAATTACTGCTGTTTTGCCACGATATTTAAAATTCTTCCTGGAACATAGATTTCTTTTACTACTTCTCCTGTGAGCTTATTACCAAGTGCTTCTTTTCCAAGAAGAACTACTCCGTCTTTTTCCATATCTGCTGGTACTTTAATAACCACTTTTGTTTTTCCGTTAATCTGGACTGCTACTTCTTTTTCGTTTTCCACCATAGCAGCTTCATCATACTGAGGCCAAACAGTGTGGAATACACTACCTTCATGTCCCAGTTCCTGCCATAATTGTTCTCCAATATGAGGTGCAAAAGGTGCAAGAAGAACAACTGCGGTAGTAAGGGTTTCTTTATCAACACCACTTGTCTTTGCCAAATCTATTAATTTATTGTTATATTCCATAAAACCTGATACAACAGTGTTTAAACTGAAGTTATTAAGTCTGGTACTGATGTCATAAATCATTTTATGTCTTATTCTAATCAGTTCTTCTGTAGGTTCTACTGTTTTGTCCTTATTTTCCATAACAAGACTGTAAAAACGGTTAAGGAAACGGTATACACCCTCAATTCCTCTTTCGTCCCATTCACTATCAAGTTCAGGAGGACCCACAAATAATTCATACATTCTAAGGGAATCGCAGCCATAATCACGAACCAAATCATCAGGAGAAACTATATTACCTTTTGATTTTGACATTTTAATTCCATTTTTTCCATTTATCATACCCTGGTTAAAAAGTTTGGTAAAGGGTTCATCAAAATCAATGACACCGATATCATTTAAAAATTTGGTATAAAATCTGGAATACAGTAAGTGAAGAACAGCGTGTTCTACACCGCCAATATACATATCTACCGGAAGCAGTTCATCTGCTTTTTTGCGATCTACCAGTGCTTCTTTATTCTTGTTGTCCACATATCTTAAGAAATACCAGGAAGATCCAGCCCACTGAGGCATGGTATTGGTTTCACGTTTTGCATTTTCACCACATACAGGGCAAGTAGTATTAACCCATTCTGTTATATCTGCAAGTGGAGACTCTCCTGTTCCTGTAGGCTGATAAGATTCAACTTCAGGTAATAATAAAGGAAGTTGATCTTCCGGTACAGGTACACAACCACATTTTGGACAATGAATAATAGGAATAGGTTCACCCCAGTAACGCTGACGTGAAAATACCCAGTCACGTAGTTTATAATTCGTTGTTTTTTTGCCAATTCCACGTTTTTCAATCATTTCAGGAGCTTCTTTTTTCAAAACAGAACTTTCGAGGCCGTTCCATTCACCTGAATTAATCATAGTACCGTTTGCCTGAGTATAGGCTTCTGTCATATTTTCAATTTCGATGCCATCTTTCGCGATAACCTGAATAATCGGAATATTGAATTTGGTTGCAAATTCAAAATCTCTATCGTCATGGGCAGGAACACACATGATTGCACCTGTTCCATAATCTGCAAGTACATAATCAGAAAGCCAGATAGGAACCAGTTTTTGATTCATGGGATTAATTGCATAACTTCCCGTAAATACACCAGTCTTTTCTTTTCCCTGCATACGCTCTACATTGGATTTCATAGAGGAATCATAGATGTATTTTTCAACATCAGCTTTCGTTTCAGCCGTTACAAGAACTTTTGCAAGTTCATGTTCAGGAGCAAGTACCATAAAAGTAGCACCATACAGGGTATCGGGTCTTGTGGTAAAAACTGTAATAATTTCTGATTTTCCATCAACCTTAAAATCTACTTCGCCACCAACTGATTTTCCAATCCAGTCTGACTGCATTTTCTTTACTTTTTCAGGCCAGTCCAGTTTATCAAGATCCGTTAATAAACGATCCGCATACTGGGTAATCTTAAGCATCCACTGTTTCAGATTTTTCTTGGTTACTTCTGAACCACAACGTTCACATTTACCATCGATAACTTCTTCATTTGCCAAACCTGTTTTACAGGAAGGACACCAGTTGATAGGCATTTGTTTTTCATAAGCCAGACCTTCTTTGAACATTTTTACAAATATCCACTGAGTCCATTTATAAAATTCAGGATCTGTAGTATTTACTTCCATATCCCAGTCATATAAAGCAGCAATTTCATTAATTTGTCTTTTAATATTAGAAACATTTTCTGCTGTTGCTTTTTTGGGATGAACTCCCATTTTGATAGCATAGTTTTCAGCAGGCAGACCGAATGCATCCCAGCCCATTGGATGAATGATATAATGACCGTTTAAAAGTTTGTAACGACTCCATACATCAGAAATAACATATCCTCTCCAATGACCTACATGAAGGCCGCTTCCTGAAGGATATGGAAACATATCTAAGCAGTAATATTTTGGTTTTTTTCCGTCATTTACGTTTACCGGGTTCTTTTCCCAGGCCTGACGCCACTTTTGTTCTATCTCTCTGTGATTATATGGTATAGCCATTTTATATTCTCCTCTCGAACTCAACTATGAGATTGCCTGCAATGGAAACAAACACATCATTAAATTGTCTGTCTGGCAGTTAACTTATAGTGAAAACATTCGTGTTAAATTTTAAACTTTATCCTATGGATTGTCAATAATTTCTATCTGAAAAATAGCAATGTATTAATTAAAAAGCGTTCTCTTTATTGGGTTTTCAGACTTCTTACCGGTTTAATATCCGCATTATCAAGATAGGTAAAAGAAATCGTATCTCCGATTTTATAACGTATAAATCCTAACAGGTCTTCATCTGAAAAGTCTACGTCAAAAATAGCGTCGTTATTTTCCAGAATAATATAATAATGAGTAGTACCTTCCACAACAATGGGTGAAATGTTATCTATAACTCCGGTAACATTTACATATAAATCTGAATTTTCTCCTACGATTCCATTATTATCTAAAAGTGACAAATAACTTTTTTCGCAATCTTTCACTGTACTTCCTGTTGCAACCAGTTGATATTTCTGTACATTAACCATTGCATACATTTTAACCAGACCCGCTTCGTCTTTTAAAGCCATAATATAAGTGGGCTCACCATTAATATTTACCAGCAGCGGAAATGTGGAAATATATCCGAGATGCTGGACCTGTCCTTCAGCTGAAGACATAGCTGATGTTTCCATGGCCCCTTCAATTTCATAATATCTGGTTTCCATTGTACGCTGGTTCATTAGAACAAAACCTACATTGGACTGATCACTGCTTACGCTTGTGACACCGGTATAAACCCATACGTCGTCATCAATTGCCAGATAGTTATATCCCTCTGTGGCCTGTAAACATCCTTTTTGTCCAAGGATACTGTTAAAATAACCATTTACCAACGTTCCGCTATAATTATAAAGCTGTGTTAATAGTTCTGCCGAATACACTTTATCAATCCACTGAGGTACATCCTCAATAGCGTACTGGGTCAGTTCTCCGGTCTGGGCATTACAGATAACCACTTTAGATATGGTTTCTCCTCCAAAAAGGCCAATATTAAATTTCTTTACTGGGCAAATCCAGTATGGAACTCCATTGTCATCAATTTCAAAGGCGATTTGGTCATCAAATATATAGGTTGGGTAATGAAACCGTAAATATCTGTAAATATTTCTGTTAAAATATTCTGATTTTGAGTATTTAATTCCTTCGTCCAGTTTTACACAAGTGGTATCCTGTGTAACCATATCAATCATCAGGTATGCAGGAATTCCGTTTTTCTGATTTGTAAGCCATTTAATTGGACTTGCATATATCAAAGGAGTTACTCTTACAGGTTTGTCATTATAATTTATCTGAGTATAATCGCTTCCCACCTCAAACTGAGAAACCATATCTACCATACTTCCGATTTTTCGTTCCCCAATAATCTCGGCAGAAGCTTTGTCCAGTAAAGGAATGGAAGTAAAATCTGCTTCCTTAATATCTTCTGTAAAGTTTCTTTTTTCTACTGTCATTAATTTCTGGTATTTTTTAGCATTTACAATAGGTGAAGATAAAATATATCCCACAAGAAATACCAGTAGCACAATTCCAATCATCACTCCCCAGAATTTCAGTACTTTTCTTGAATCAGATGTCAGTTCAAATGACATCCCGGCAGAGTTTCCAAAAGGTGTCCCATTATTACCCAGGGCTTTTTTACTTTTTCGAAAAGTAAATACTGCTCCCAGAAAAACCATAGCAATAATCAGAAAAAACCAGAAGCCTACAGAATGAATGTTGACAGCTGGTAGTGTAACATAATAATAAATAAAAGCTGCAATTAATATAATTACAGTTATAATAACATTTCTAATGATTTTACTTATAAATTTATTGTTCATATAATTCTCCCCTTAATGTTTGATAAGCTTTTACAAACCCCCATTAATTACATATCTGTGATAATACCATATTTCAGATGAATCGGCAATGTTGTTAACTTATAATATGAGACAGCCTGAAAACGGTTATTGCCGCTTCTTCAGGCTGTCTCTATAGGAACCCCTTTTCCTCATATAAAATTATTTAAATATTTATCTAATTAATAATTATTAATCTTTTTTATTCTTCCATAGATTCAGCTACTTTACTTGCTCTCTCTGTAACTTCTTTTTCCTGAATATCGCTGGGAGCCTGTTCATATCTGGAGAATTCAAATGAAAAATCTCCTCTGCCACCCGTCATGGAACGAAGATCTGTACAATACCCAATAAGTTCTGTCATTGGAATATCTGCCTCTACGGTCTGTTTTCCATTGGAAAGTGGTACCATGCCTAGAACTCTGCCACGTTTTTTATTTAAATCCCCCATAATGTCACCTGTATATTGTTCAGGCACTGTTACTTTCAATGAAACAATTGGTTCTAACAAAATAGGTCCTGCCTCCATAAAACCTTTTTTAAAAGCCTGTATGGTAGCTGTTTTAAATGCCATTTCAGAAGAATCTACCGCGTGATACGAACCATCATATAAAACCGCCCTTACTCCTACTACCGGGTATGCTGCCAATGGTCCTTTTAGTACAGATTCCTGAAGTCCTTTTTCCACTGCCGGGAAATAGTTTTTTGGAATTGCACCACCCACCACTTCTTCAACAAAGACATAAGGTAAATCCATTCTGCCGGAAGCTGCAAATTTCATCTTAACATGACCATACTGACCATGTCCTCCTGACTGTTTTTTATATTTATACTCTACATCAGAACTTTTCCGGATTGTTTCACGAAAAGCTACTTTGGGTTTAACTAACTCAATTTCTACTTTGTATTCATTTGCAAGTTTACTGGTAACGATTTCCAGATGTTGTGATCCCATTCCATATAAAAGCATCTGTCCATTTTCTGCATCATTAACAACTTTTAATGTCTGGTCTTCATGCATCATCTTCTGCAGTGTCTGGGATACCTTATCAATTTCTTCCTTTTTTGCCACTTTATATCTCATATAGGTATATGGTTTGGAAATATCCGTCTTGCCATATTGAACTATGGTGGCTTTAGTAGAAAGGGAATCTCCCGTACGTGCTCCTGTAAGTTTTGCAATGGCACCAATGTCTCCTGCATGAAGTTCAGGAACTTCAATTGGCTTGTTTCCCTGAAGAACATAAAGTTTACCCACTTTTTCTTCGATATCCTTATCCACGTTATAAATCACATCATCCGTCTTGAACACACCTGAAGCTATTTTAACCAGCGAATACTTTCCGATAAAAGGATCTACAATAGTTTTAAATATAAACGCTGATTTTGCCTTTGAAAAATCATAATTTGCCTGAAAAATATCATTGGTTTTTTTATTAATTCCTACAATCACTCTATCTTCCGGATTAGGCATATATTTAACAATATCATCCAATAAGGTATAAACGCCCTGGCAGAGTGGGTTAGAACCCATAGAAATCGGTACAATGTTTCCATCATTTACATTTTTTCTAAGAGCAGCTCTGATTTCCGCTTCTGAAAAAGTTTCTCCTCCAAAATAACGGTCCATCATTTCTTCACTGGTTTCAGCAATGGCTTCCATTAAGGTTTCCCTGCAAAGCTGAAGATTTGGCTTACTATATTCCGGAATCTCACAGGGAAGAACATCTTTTCCCTGCCATCTGTTACCATTTTCAGTAATTACATTTATATATCCAACAAACTTTTCATTTTCACGGATTGGAAGGTGGAATGGAGCTATTTTTTTGCCATACATGGCCGTAAGATCTTCTACAACCTGCCTGAAAGATGCATTATCCACATCCATATTTGTAACATAAAACATTCTGGGAAGTTTATATTTTTCACATAATTCCCATGCTTTTTCGGTACCTACTTCTATACCGGATTTACCATTTATAACAATAATTGCCGCACTTGCAGCACTGACAGCTTCTTCAACTTCACCAACAAAATCAAAATATCCCGGAGTATCCAAAATGTTAATCTTCGTATCATCCCATTCAATAGGAACAATCGAAGTACTAATGGAAAATTGTCTTTTAATTTCTTCTTTACCAAAGTCACTTACTGTATTTCCATCGGTTATCTTGCCCATTCGCGATGTGATACCGGATAAATATGCCATTGCTTCGACTAAACTGGTCTTTCCAGCACCACCATGTCCCAGCAAAACCACATTACGTATCTTGTCCGTTGTGTAAACTTTCATATGAAATCCTCCAAATATTCTTTTATTTGGGACAGTGACAATCCGATTATCTGTCTTATGCAACCATCAATCATGCCCATAGGTACATTTTACTAAATTATTTGCTTATATACAATAGTATTCTAACATTTCTTACAATTATTTTGACACTTATGTTTTATTATAGTAGTATTCAGTTAATAGTCGATAATTCCCGTTATTAATATATTTGACTTTCGCACTTTAAAGTGTTATATTAAAAAACTAAAAACCAAAATTCAGTAAAACTGAGACTTATAATGAAAGAAGGTACTGTTAAATGATCGTTATTATGCAACCAAACGCAACCGATTCCAGCATTCATGCTGTTATCTCTTATATCGAGGAAAAAGGGCTTACCACACATTTATCCAAAGGGGAAGAAGTTACCATCATTGGAATCGTTGGAAATAAAACAAAAATTTCAGAAGATAATCTTGCAAGTTTTCATGAAGTAGATCGCGTTGTTCCTGTCAGTGAAAGTTACAAGCTGGTTAACCGCAAATTTCACCCGGATTCCAGTATCATTAAAGTCGGAAATACTTTTATCGGACCTGATAATCTCACAATCATGGCTGGCCCCTGTGCTGTAGAAACAGAAGAACAGCTAATGTCCATCGCATATGCTGTAAAAAAATCAGGTGCCACTATTCTCCGCGGCGGTGCTTACAAACCAAGAACTTCTCCTTACTCTTTTCAGGGTCTTGAAGAAGAAGGTCTTCAGTATATGTTAAATGCGAAAAAAGAAACCGGGCTTTCCACTATATGTGAAGTTGTCAGCCTGGATGCTATTAATGCTGCTGTAAAATATGTGGATATGCTACAGATTGGTGCCCGCAATATGCAGAATTTCTATCTGCTAAAAGAAGCCGGCCGTTCCGGTCTTCCTGTGCTTTTAAAAAGAGGTTTATGTGCTACCATTGAAGAATGGCTTAATGCAGCTGAGTATATCATTGCGGAAGGTAACCCAAATGTAGTTCTATGTGAAAGAGGTATCCGTACTTATGAAACTGCTACTCGTAACACACTTGATCTCAGTGCCGTTCCTGTATTAAAAGAAAAAACCCATTTACCTATTATTGTAGATCCATCCCATTCCACAGGTGTTTCCAGATATGTAGCTCCTATGGCAAAAGCAAGCGTTGCCTGCGATGCGGACGGATTAATGATTGAAGTCCATAACGACCCAGCTCATGCACTTTCTGATGGTCCCCAGTCTCTTACTTTTGATCAGTTTGATAAATTAACTGGCGAGCTTAGACCTTTCTGTGCACTTGTTAACCGTACATTTTAACGCTTCAGCAGAATGGAGACTTAGATGAAAGATTTCACCTTTGGTTTTGTAGGCTTAGGACTTATTGGCGGTTCTATTGCCAAAGCTCTTAAACTTGCAAATCCCAGTCACACCATAATAGCATATGATATTTCCCGTGATGCTCTAAAACTTGCAGAGAAAGAAAGAATTGCAGATATATGCCTGACTGAAATAACAGAAGTATTTGGAACCTGTGACTATATTTTTTTATGTGCTCCCGTAATTTACAATGAAGAAAACCTTCTTCTTATAAAATCGAACCTGAAGCCAGGATGTATTCTTACTGATGTTGGCAGTGTTAAAACCAGTATTCATGAGAAAATCAAATCCCTTGGGCTTAGCAAGCAGTTTATAGGCGGGCATCCTATGACCGGTAGCGAACGAACCGGCTTTTTAAATTCCAAAGCTTCTCTTTTAGAAAATGCCTATTATATCCTTACACCCGGAGAATTGGTACCCGCTGATAAAGTCAGAATATTTTCTGAGATAATTATTTCTATAAAAGCGTTACCTTTAATTCTAGATTATAAAGAACATGATTATATAACCGCTGCTATCAGTCATGTGCCTCATATTATAGCTTATACACTTGTGGACCTGGTGAAAAGTCACGATAATCCGGAGCAGATTATGCGAACTCTGGCTGCGGGAGGTTTTAAAGACATTACTCGCATTGCCTCTTCTTCTCCCGTCATGTGGCAGCAGATTTGTGTGAATAATCAGGATAATATTGTCAGTCTTCTTAATTCTTATATATTATCCCTTCAGGATGTAAAAAAACGTATTCTTGAAAATGACAATAACTGGCTTTTTGAGTATTTTGACAAAGCAAGAACCTATCGGGATTCTTTTATTGATGCTTCTCCTGGTCCTGTCAAAAAAGTATTTTCCATACATCTTGATATTCCTGATAAAGCAGGCG
>Ga0302288_1001709_pt1 | contig 13746 bp, 5 predicted proteins | sample III_Fen_N1_1_FD_194549 | JGI IMG/M metagenome (GOLD analysis project Ga0302288, IMG submission 194549) | Peat permafrost microbial communities from Stordalen Mire near Abisko, Sweden - III_Fen_N1_1 | ecosystem: Environmental > Terrestrial > Soil > Wetlands > Permafrost | place: Sweden: Abisko...
AATCTTCTTCCTTAATAAGCAGAGATTGTTCATTATAAAAGATCCACTTTTTATTCCTATCTACTAAACCTTTCAATTGCTTTTCGGATAACTCCAGTAAATCAATTGCTTTTGGATTACAGGTGATTATTGAACTATCAGGTGCATGAACTACTACTCCTGCATCAAGAGTATTCATTAATCCTCTGTACCTTAACTCGCTTTGTCGGATTTTTTCATTAGCTAAATATGTTTCTGTTACATCTGAAAACACTAATACAATACCTGAAAATGCACCATCTTTATTCTTAATTGGTGCTGCACTCTCAGTAATATAATTTTCCGAACCATTTTTTGAACGTAAAATGAAATGATTTGCAGAGCCAACAATTACCTTTTTATCAACAATCTCGTTTGTCAAATCTTCAATCGACGTACAGTTTTCTGAATTTACGATATTGAACACTTCTGTTAACGGTAGCCCTCGCGCATTATTCAAGCTCCACCCACAAAGCTTTTCTGCGACAGGATTCATATTCACTACGAGTCCATTTTTGTCTGTTGAGATTACTCCGTCACCTATTGATTTGAGCGTAATTGAAAGTGCTTCTTCACTTTTATGCAATAATTCATTTGCTTTTTCACGCTTTGAAATTTCAAGTTTAAGTTGCTGGTTTTTATATGCTTTATTCGACATTTCGTTGACAAAAACAGAGAGCATTTCGGCTACTTTTCTGAATCTCTCAATAGACATTTTTGGGACTTCCTGATAGGCTTGAAAAAACTCATTTTTGTCTAATCCAATTTCATCGGCATAGTCGAGAATCATTTCTTTATTTATTTCTTCATTTGCGACCTGACCAATGAGCCAATTTGCAATATGTTTTCCATCAACTACTATACGAGTACCTGCATCCCATAAACCAGCACTTAAACACGGTTTTATTGAAATTTCTTTTGATACATGTGCTTTATTACAAGCATTTTGATCCGATTTTATACAATTTTCCAGTCCTTTTTTTGTGCTTCTTACCAAAGCACACATTCGGCAAAAATTGCTTGGATTTGTTATTGGAGTTCCATCTGGATTTGTTATTAATGATGCAATACCCGTGGCATCTGAAAACAAATCCTGCATTCGCTGAATTTCTTCAAAATCAAATATATCGACAAAACGGATAGTGCCCCTTTTCATATTACTTAAATCTTATATTTTTGATTTCTATCTAAATTTCAATAAGTTAAATATCCTGCTTAAAAAAAAGTCTATAACTTGAAAGTTATTTTAAAAGAACCACTACAAGAATCCTCAAAACAATATTATTAGATAACAGGTATAATATTCTTTCGTGCCGAATTTGGCTTCAAACTTAGTGATAATATTTTAAAATACTGATATATAGATATTTGTGGTATTTTTTCAGATAGAAAAAAATTAATTACTACACAATTAAACAGAAAAATAGATTTATTGAGAGGCGGGGTAAGTTAAATTGCATTTATCGCTTCGTATTATATATATGTACCTGTATATAAGTGTTTTGACTGCTGGATAAATTAGTATATAACTTTTCGAAAAAAAAATAATAGTCGCATAAAATACTACAAGGTAATGAATACTACTAGTGCAACAGGGAGAGAAAACAGTTATTGTTCAAAAAAATAACAGGTGAAAGAAAATAGAGTTAATTAAAATTAAATATAATTGATATATATAATGTATTTATAACATTTTGATGACGGGAATGAGTATAAAGAATGTTTTTAACATTATTTATTAAGTGGTTTGGACAGTTTTATAAGTATGATTTTTACTTTTTGAATAATACGCACCAAAATCTCTTAGATTTATTCTAATTTTTCATCTTTATACGGAATTTTTACTTGTATAGTAGTTCCTTCGCCTATTTTACTGAAAATGTTCAACTTACCTTCAATCAGAAATACTCTTTCCTTCATTCCAATTAGTCCATAAGATTCAACATTATTTTTATTTTTCTGATCAAATCCAAGCCCATTATCCACTACTTCAAGTACCAAATTATCATTTTCCTGTTGTACGATTACTCTCACTTCTGTTGCTTTTGCGTGCTTAGCTATATTATTCATAGCTTCCTGTATAATTCGGAATAGTGTAACAGCCTGCTGTGAAGTTAGATTTAAATTTGAGCAATTATTTTCAAGTCTGCATAGCGTTTTATGTCTTTGCTGGAAAGCATCTAAATGTTGTTTTACCGACTCAATCAGTCCAATCATATCAAGAACTTCTGGTCGAAGGTCAGTCATAATTTTACGTGACGTTTTTATTGTATTGTCAATCAATGTCGAGAGGTCATCAAATTTTTGTTTTAACTCTTCAGGTTTTAAGTTTTCAATATTTTTAAGCACGTTTTGTTTTAGCATTCCCATGTCTATTTTTACGGCAACAAGTATCTGACCAAGTTGATCATGGATTTCGCGAGCTAACAATATTCGTTCTTCTTCACGTACATTCTGTAGATGAGCGGCAAACTTTTTCAACTCTTCACGAGACTCTCGCAATGCCTCATCCGCATGTTTTCGGTCAGTAATATCAATATTAAAACCGGCTATTCCAATTATTTTTTCGCTATTTCTAACAGGGAAAACAATCTGTTCGAATATGCGATCATCATTGTTAACTTTGAACTCATATTCTTCATCTATAACTTCACCTGAAAAAGCACGACTATTAATCTTTTCCCAGAATTGCAACGTTTTTTCATCTATTCGTGGATCTGTATGTGGTGTAGATCCAATAATAGAACCATAATGTTCGACCAGTCTTTTGTTTTCAAGAATTCCCCTGTTTTCTGTGTCGCGTGCCCAGATCTCAAACGGACTATTATCGATAAATGTGCGTAACAACATTTCGCTTTTTTGTAATGCATCTTCCACTAATTTACGATCGGTAATATCGTGCAAACACAATAGTAAATTGGATTTATCCCCTGATTGAATTAATGAGGTAGATCCAAGCAATGAAATTTCTTTCTTTTCATTCCCTGTTTGAATTGTTCCATTGTATTCAATATTCTGATGTCTTATTCCACTGCTCAAGGTATCAACCATCGATTTTCGCAAAGCGCATTGTGCACAGTCCGTACTATAACCGCAACCACGTGAGTCTTGTAACGCATTAACACACCCGATTGTATTTCCAAGCTGACCAAAGTTTATTGGCAATGCACTCGTATTAACTAAACGATTAAATGCATTGTTTGTAAATATTATGTTTCTGTTTACATCTAAAACACACATCATTACGGGAGCAAAATCATAAATGGTTTGCAATTCGTTTCGGCTTTGCTGCAGGGCTTCTTCTGCTAGTTTCTGCTCTGTTATATCTATGACAATACCTCTTAATCCGACAGGCACATTATCTCTTTTTATTGCATTGATAAATATTAGAGCCGGAAAAATAGTTCCATCTTTCCTTATCATCGAAAACTCTTTGTTTTCGACAGATTTTCCTTCCAATTTTCTCCTAATACCATTAATCGCCCTTCTCCTTTCTTCCTCAATATGAACCATTTGTGAGTTTTTGCCCAACAACTCATTTTCTTCATATCCAAACAATAATTTTGCTTGCTGATTAACATAGGTAATTTCACCCGAAAGTGTAATTTCAAATACAACCTGAGGTAACAAATCAGCCATTTCACGAAATTTCACTTCACTTTCGCGTAGCGCTTTTTCGGCAACCTTTCGCTCAGTAATATCACGTGTAACACCATGAAAACCTACAAGTTCATTGTTTTCGTCCAGATAAGGAGAAATAAGTAGTTCACCGGTTTTTATACTTCCATCTTTACATAGGTAGTCTGCAACAAGCATTTTTTTATAATCGGAAAGTGCTAACTCCCCGTTTTTGTACTTGCTTAATTCAATACTTAGGTTTTGAGATGCCATTTTTGCCGATTCCGGTGTGAATCGGTCGTTGAAAGTTTGTGTCAAAAACTCTTCAACGGTGTAACCGGTAAAGTTTTCAATGGACTGAGATACAAATATACTTTTACCGGTCAGATCCAAAACCCAAACCACATCGCTGATTTTTTCGGTAATCAGTCGGTATTTCCGTTCGCTTTCACGAATAGCATTTTGAGTTTGTTTGCGCTCCGTAATATCACGAATGGAAAAGATCAATCTGGTTGGATCTCCATTTATACCCCGAACAAACTCAGCGTTAATTTCAGTATCTACAGTTTCACCATTAGCCTTTACAAGAGTGTATTCTTCAGGACCATTAAAAATGCCCTTAAACATTGATGCTATGTTTTTTATGGCTTTTTCTTTGTGTTCAGGAATCAAAAAATCATTAATACTCTTCCCGATTATTTCATCTTCAGAAGTGCTACCAATCAACAACAACCCTTTTGGAGAAATCATGCTTATATTTCCACCTAAATCAGTAACGGTTATATTATCGGGCGAAGCCTGAATGACCGATCGATAAAGTGCCTCACTGGCTATCAAAGCTTGCTCTGTATGTCGCCTAAACTCATTTTCCTCTTTAAGGTCTTCCAATAAATTTAACGTGGCAATGTGGTTTTGATTAAGTTCTTGGGTTCGTTCTGACACCAAGGCTGCAAGCTGTACATTTTCGTTGCGTTTTTGTACGTTTGCAGTTTTTATTTTTACCATTGCCCTGATTTGTGCCACCAGTTCACTTTCGTCAATCGGTTTTGCCAGAAAAGCTTCGCCTCCAGCATTTAAACAGCGAATCCGACTTTCTTTGTCGCCCTTAAGTGCTGTTACAAAAACAACCGGAATATCACTGAGGAAATCATCGGCTTTGATTTTTTCACAAAATTCAAAACCATCCATCTCGGGCATAATAATATCCAGTAAAATTACGTCAGGATTCTCTTTTATAGCTATTTCAAATCCCTCTTTCCCGTTAGTACTTAATAAAATTTTTGCTGTAGGAAATGATTCGGAAACTAAGGCCTGAATCGTAATCAAATTATCGAAATTATCATCAATAGCGAGAATTTTTATCATTTTATTTTCCATAAAGTATGCGATCTATCGCTATAAATAGTTCTTTTTCATCAATTGGTTTCGCAATATAAGCATCAAATCCGTGTGCCAAAATAGCTTCTCTGTCAGTTGTCAGAGCACTCGCAGTCAATGCAATAACCGGAATATGGCTAAGCTTTCCGTTCTGTCGAATGATTTTGAACGCTTGAATTCCATCTATTCCGGGTAAAGCTATATCCATTAAAATAAGATGGGGGATATGTTTTTGAGATAACATTACACCGGTATCACCATCAATTGCTTCAATAATATCAAATTTATTTCCGATAATAGCTTTAATCGTAATCATATTGTCAATATTATCTTCAACTATCAAAACAGTAGGTTTCCCTTTTATTTCCTTGGGTTGCGACGTTGGAATTTCCGTATTATTAACAGGTTCTGTATGAACCAATCCGGCAATGCAGTTTAATAGTTCAGATCTATTAACATCGCCTTTTTGTATGAATTGATACACATTGTTTCGTTTCAGAAACTTGAGTTCTTCATGTGTAATCTGTTTTGCCGTTAAAATTACTATCGGAATGTGAGCCGTAAGTTCGGCATTTCGAATTGTTTCCAATACTTCAAAACCATCCATTCCGGGCATCATCAAATCTAAAATCATAGCATCAGGAATGATGGTTGAAATAATACTCAATGCTTCGCTTCCATCATGAGCCACCAACATTTTATATCCGCTCTCTTCGAGTATATCATTTATCTGAATAATAGCAGGTTCACTGTCATCAACCAACAAAATAGTCTTTTTGTTAACCAGTTTCTGTGCAACCGAAGATAGCTGAGGCTTAAATTCCACAGCACTCTCCACTATTTCTACAACTCGATTTTCTTCAGAGTAATTTATCGGTAAAACGAGAGTGAAAGTCGAACCTTTTTCCGGTTTGCTCTTTACTGTAATGGTGCCACCCAGTAGATTTGCATATTTTTTAGCAATAGCAAGCCCCAAACCTGTACCCCCGTAACGGCGCGATGTACTGGCATCAGCCTGCCTGAACTCATCAAAAATATGTTCTAAATGCTTCTCAGAAATTCCTATTCCAGTATCAGTTACCAGTATTTCAATAGTTTCGTTTTTTTGTAAAATTTCCAGTTCTACTTTTCCTTTCTCTGTAAATTTTACTGCATTTCCAATCAGATTCTGCAAAATGTGACGGAACTTATTTACATCACTCGTTATAAATATATTTGTACCAGTTGGTTTCTGTATCAATTTTATTTTTTTCTGTTGGGCTTGCGGCTCAATCATGCTTGAAATATAGGCTGTTACCTCTTCAACATTAAATTTAGAAATCTCCACTTCTTCACGACCGGCTTCTATGCGTGATATATCAAGAATATCATTAATAAGCGTCAGCAAATGTTTTCCATTTCGCTCAATCACTTCAATGTAACTATACTCTTCAGGATTTATTTTCTGGTTCAACCTACGAATCAATACACCCGAAAGTGCAATTACCGAATTTAACGGTGTACGAAGTTCATGACTCATATTCGACAAAAAATTAGTTTTCAACCTGTTGGCTTCACCCAACTGGTTTCTTTGAATTTCCAATTCACGATTTTGTTCGGACAACTCAGCCGATTGGGCTGTCATTTCTCTTTTCTGAGTATCTAGTTCCACATTCTGCACTTCAAGTTGCTCTGCAAATTTTCTCATTTTTCGATAAGCAAAAATACCCTCTACCCGAGCTGATAAAATATCAAAAATTCGATCAATCAGAATGTTGGTTTGCACAGAATATTTACGCACACTAGCCAGTGAAATAATGGCAATAACTTCATCTCCTGACATAATTGGAATCGTAATAATTTCGCGTGGAATTGCATTGCCACTTACTGTTTGGAAAATAAAACGAGTGTCAATTGGAATGTTTTTTACCCGCTGAATTTTATGCGACAATAACACTGAACCAAATTCTCCAGGCAATCCGGTAGCACTAAAAACCTGATCATAGGCATCGTTATCCATTCCCACCGATTCATAATGAACATAGCGTTTTTTATCCTCAGTTAGCAGATACACTGCAACCATTTGTGAATTTGTTTGCTCACTCAGAACAGGGAGTAATTCTCTGAAAAAACGGTGGGCATTATCTTCAACGAGCATCGATGAGGCCAGTTTATCTGTTTTGTCTGTTATATCGGTATTTTCCTCAATCTGTGCTACCATTAAATTGAATGCTGCAGCCAACACTCCAAATTCATTTGCGCTATTTTGAGTACTACGTGCAGACATATCACCTTCTCTAAAACGATTTGCTACGGCAGTAAGCTCTTTGATCGGTTTTCGGATATTTTGAAGTAAAAAAATCAAAATTAACACAGTAAAAAATGCACTGAAAATTAAAAATACAAGAAGTTGATTATTCTGCATATCATGCAACTTAGCTGATTCGTTAAATAGCTGTGTCGATTTAGCTTCTGCAAATTTCTCAATTTTATTAAGGTGTACCATCATTTTTTCACGGTAAATCCCTACTTTTCCAACGTTTCTTATACTTATCTTCACTGTTTCAATATCACCCATTAACGCCAGTTTTGTATTTTCTTCTCTAACAGTGTTCCAATTAATAAAACCCACATAAGCCGAGTCAACGAGAGACTGCTCTCCCAGAAATCTTTCTCTGAGAACTTTAAATCCGTCTGTAACTTCGGCTTCGGCTTGTTTCATTTGTATTATAGCATTCTGTTGTTCATCTTGCGTTTTAGCTAACATCAAATCCCGTGTACTCAAACGCATTTTCATGATATTCGTTTGTATGCGACCAATGGCAACCCTTACCTGAAGCGGATGATTATAAATAATTTCTGTTTGGTTTTGAATTTTATTGGAATGATAATTAGCAACAAACCCCATAGTGATTAGAAACAGGAACATAACAATAAAACCAATTACCAATTGTGTTCTTACTTTAAAATTTCTCATATATTTTGTGTTTTTATTGTTTTACAGACAGAGTTGTTTTTTTTACTAAAAATTGCCGAATGTGGAATAACCTCTTCAAATTTATATTTTATCAGTATTTCCCGTTCTGTTTCGCCGGTTATCAGCACTCCATTTTCAGACAAACAGCTACTTAATTTTTCAATTATTATTTTTCGGGATGCAGAGTTGTAATAAAAAAGCATATTCGCACACATAATTATGTCAAAGTACCCAAAAATACTCGTTGGCGGGCAACTGTATTCATTGCTCAGCAAATCAAAAGTCGTAAATTCTATATGCTCCTTGATAACCGGTTTTATTTCATAAATTTTCTCATTCCTTATAAACCAATCATCTAATCGTCTTTGGGTCAAATAATTAAGAGCCGAAACCGGGTATATGCCCTTTTTGGCAACTTCAATCTGTTTTTCCGACTTGTCAGTAGCAAAAATACGGTAACTTTTTTTCTTTCCGGTTGAGCATTCATTTAAAAGCATCGACAAACTGTATGTTTCCTGCCCCGAGGCGCATGCAGCTGACCAAATTCTCAACTCGTGCTGATGTGTGTTTTCCATGTTTAAAAATAACCCCGGCAATATCAGTTTTTCCAACACAGAGAAAGTCAACGAGTTTCGAAAAAATTCGGTGTAACTAATTTGAAGTGAATTCAAAAACGTATCGTTCTCAACTTCATTTTGTTCTAGCAAAGCAGAATAATGCTCTTTGGTATCACATCCATATTCAGTCATCCTGCGTTCAATGCATTTAGTTAAAAATGCATCATCGAATCTGGACACATCTACTCCTTTTGTTCGCTGCAATAATTCTGTAATACAATTCAGGTTATTTTTCATCTAGTGGTTTAGTTTCATGTTTGTAACGGCGTACATCTTTTTTAATTGGAATTGATACCTAAATAATTCACATCAATTTTTGTGTCAAACCCCAAATGAAACGGTTAGAGGCAATCTCCACTAACCGGGCAGTTGGCAAATTCAATCCACAATTCTGTATTTTGGCTCTTGACCAAGTTTCTCACGCAAATCATTTATTTCTTTTTTCAATTCTATCATTTTAATTTCACGCCCTACAGTAAGTGAATGAAAACGCATTAAATCGTTCATTTTTTCTTTTAACGAAATTTCTGCTTCCTTTCGTTCATCAATGTTGGTAATTGTTCCAACAAGTCTTATAGGCTCATTCAGAAGGTTATATTCTAGTTGACCCAATTCATGCACCCAGCATTCCTTTCCATCATTTTGTCTGATGATTTTATATTCTTTGTCGAAATTCCAATGATTTTGAACGAGGTCTGAAATGTAATCCGACATTATTTGTTGCCATTCGGGGTGAATTATTTTCAACCAATTTTCGGTAGTTTTCTCAAAAGCATCATTAATTCCAAAAATTTTATCCAGAATTTCTGAACTGGTCCAAGTTCTTGTTGTTATATCCCAGGCATAACTGCCTAATTTAGCAACTTGTTGAGCTTCACGCAGCAATTTTTCACTTTCTATTAGAGCCTTTTCAGTCTCTTTTCGGTCTGTAATATCTTGAACAATTCCAAAAACAATTCTGTTTCTTTTGTCGTAAAGAGCTACAGAGTGAACATCCTTAATTTCTCCCGTATCTTTAGTTTCTATTTTAAATTCAAGATCATAAGGCTCATTCTTCTCAATCAGATTTTTTAATGCCACATCCAACATTGGTAGATATTCGGGCAAGGTAGGCAGTTTTATTTCATCATACACAAGATTTTTCTTTGTAAATCCATATATAGTTGCTGTTCCCCTTGAAATTTTCACAGTAAGTGAGTTCAAATCTATTTCCCAATTACCGCTTTTAGAAACTAGTTCGCCTCTGTTCAACCGATCTTTGCTTCTCCTCAGTGATTTTTCCATCGTTTTGCGTTCCGTAATATCTTGATTAACGCCATAACAACGAACGATTTTTTTGTTAAGGTCCTTTAAAACTCGAAGTTTAACTGTTATGTCTTTTTGTTCGCCATCTGCACAAATTACCCGATGATCTAAATTGGAAATAAAATTTAGCTCATTTGATTGTAGCCCTTTTTGAATTTCGGCAGCTACCACCTGAGCATCATCGGGATGAACAAATCGCTGAGTATAGTTTGCTGAAGACATTAAGTAACCTCCTTCATTTTCGGCAGTTGTATTATATAACTTGTAGAATTGATCATTGAACGTAAAAACATCGTTTTCAAAATTGTACTCCCAAAAACACAAGTTGGCTATTTGTGTAGCTTCAGATAATTTTGACTCGCTTATATGCAAGGCATCTTCAATGCGTTTACGTTCTGTAATATTGCGAGTTATACTTAAAATGTGCTTTATTCCATCGAGTTCGATGACTGAGGCAGACATCATGCCATAAATCAATTCGCCGGATTTTGTCCGAAACTGAGCAACCAGATCTTCAACAATTCCTTTTTCCTTTAAACCCATAACCAGTTTTTCTCTATCGGACGGATTTACCCAGATATTTATCGCCATAGATGTTTTACCCAGAATATCATCTTCGGTATAACCCATAATACGCGTAAATCCTGAATTGATGGATACAAACTGACCATCTTTCATTTGGGTTATGTTAATAGAATCAGGGTTTGTGGTAAATGCATTTTTAAATTTTTCTTCACTTTCCTGAAGTGCAATTTCAGCATTTTTACTATCTGTAATGTCGTAAATCTCAGTTAAAAAACTCCTCTCGTTTCCATTCGGATTGGGCAACAGAGTAGTACTGATATCTACCCAAATGCAGTTTCCATTCTTATGTATATATCGTTTTTCCCAGTGAGCTGATGGTATCTTACCCTCTAAAATTAATTCTATTAGATGCAAATTATAGTCAATATCATCCTTGTGTGTAATATCCATCCATTTCATACCGGACAGTTCTTCAACAGAATAACCAACAATATCAGAAAAAGCTTTATTGACACTCAGTCTTCCCTCAGAAATGGTTAACGATTTTCCCACAATTGAATTTTCAAATACTGCTCTAAATTGCTCTTCACTTATTTTTAGTAGCTGTTCTGCTTGTTTACGCTCTGTAATATCTCTGAAAGTACCCAACATAAGGTTTTTATTCCCAATTTTGATGTGTTGTGCCAATATTTCAACAGGAATCTCAGTTCCATCAGAACAAACTATTTTATTTTCAATAGTTTGAGTTTTACGGTTAAGTAATGATTTTGAATATTGCTCTTTGAAAGTGTCTTTCGATAATTTATTAACACTCCTTGGATGAAGTTCGTACTGAAACATCCCTACGAGTTCTTGTTTTTCTCTTTTGAATAATCTACAAGCAGCACTATTAGCATCAACAATTTTACCCGTTTCAGGGTCGGCCAAAAACATGGTGTCAGGCGCATCTTCAAAAATAACCTTGAACCGAAGTTCACTTTCTTTGATAACTTCCTGAGCCTCTTTGCGTTGTGTGACATCCAAACAATGCCCTATATAACCAAGAAATTCACCTTTACTGTTATAGCGGGGCGTTCCGTCGTCCTGTATCCAGCGATACTTGCCACTCGCATGCATGATGCGATATTCCATACTGAACTTTTTCTGATGGTCGAATGCAGTAACATAAGTATCAATGCACAGTTGCAAATCGTCGGGATGTACACTTTCAACCCAGCCATCGCCCAGTTCTTGTTCCAATGTTCTGCCGGTAAATGTGAGCCATGTTTCGTTAAAATAGTTACATTTCTTATCAAGTCCCGAAGTCCATATAAGTCCCTGCCCGGAGTTTGCTAAATTCCGATAGTGAGTTTCGCTCTCTAACAGTAACTCTTCGTTTTTTTTGTTTTGTGTAATATCTACAAAAACGGTTGCAAATTTACCCGGGGTGGGTGAATATGCGGTTACATGATAATGCTTATTCAGCACGGCACTATAATTGTCGAAAGTGATGGGAGTTCCGGTTAGAGCTACTTTTCCATAAGTCTCTATCCAGTAATGCTCAGTATCGGGTAAAACGTCCAAACAACTTTTTCCAATCAAATTGCTATTTTCCAGACCAGTAAGCCTCAAAAAAGCCGAATTTACTTCTATAAATCGATAGTCGCAGGGTTCTCCTTTTTCATTTAAAATTATTTCGTGAAGTGCAAAAGCGGCAACTTCGTTCAAAAAAAGAGCCTGATAGTTTTGTTGGCTTTCTTTCAAAAGTATCGACTTCTCTTCAAAGCAATCTATCAAATTGATGATTCTCCGTAAATCATCCTCCGAAAGGTAGCTGTCTTTTTCCGACAACTTTCTCTTCAACAACTGTTTCGTTTGACCACAAATCAGTTCTGGTGACTCTGATTGAAGATATGAATAATCCATACTCGTCTCCGGTTTTAAATAGTTTATTTTGATTTTATCAATTAAATTTTCAAACAGCTATTTGACAATAAGTTTGGATCGATTTAATTGTAGTATTCGCAAATATAATATTAATTGTTTTGCTATATTATTAAAAATCACTTTATTTGAACTGAATTTTAAATATAACCGCATTTTGCTACAATCTTTGTGGTAATTTTTCCAATATGTTGAAGCACATACTACTACTCACTCCGGTTTATGTAACGATTTTCTGGTCTATCGCCCTTAATACAAAAAAAGGGGATCAAAATAATGCGCAATTATTTCTTGGGAAATTTATGTTGGTTGCCTGCCTGATTTATAGTTCACACTTTCTGTTTTTTGCTCCCTATCCGACTTTGTATTTTTTTATCGACCCATTCTACCAATACGCCTCTTTATTGTCCTTTCCGTTGTATAATATTTATATCCGTTTACTTACGGTAGATACCAAATTTTCATTCAAAAATCATACGCGGTATATCTTCATTCCAACTGTACTTTTTCTACTTTACCTGTTGGGAATTCTTTTTACGCCTGCTAATGAGTATAAGCTGTGGGTTTTCGACAGAGGTTTAGAATCCTGTTCTACTGGCATTCATTTCCTTAATGTTATTGATTTTTTAATTCATATCACTTTTTTAATTCAGGTAATTATTACTGTCGTCCGAGGTCATTTACTTGTAAAAAAATACGGTGTTAAAGCCATGCAATTTTACTCAGACATTAACGACAGTTCAACTCAGAAGGTCAAAACACTTAACTTTACTATGATTGTCACAGGAGTAGCAGCATTGATTCTGGGTGCTTTAGGCAGAAATTTTTTCGTTAACGAACTAATAGGTCTTGGGATAGCCTCAATTGTATTTTCATCCATGCTTTATATAGTTGGTTGGTTGGGTTATAGTCAAAAAGAATTAAATCCGACTATGAATATGATTCCCGAGCCTGAGAGTGTAAATCCACAGTCAATTGAATTATCTAATAGTGCTCAGACTGAACTACTCCAAAAAATAGTGAAGTTATTTGAAGACAAGAAACTGTATTTGCACGACAAAGTAAATATTCAGGATGTTGCTCAGATTATTGGTACAAACCGCACTTATGTTTCAATGATTATTAATCAGAATTTTAATCAAAACTTTTGCTGTTTTGTCAATACGTATCGAATAGCTGAATTAGAAGAAGTGATGCAGAAGTATCCTGAATATGATAATCAAAAATTAGCGCAATCTTGTGGATTTGGTTCAACCGATTCATTAAAACGTGCAGTGAAGGCAAAATATAATCTTTCACTCTCCGAATGGAAGAGGCAAAAACAACTAGGAATAACCGTAATTTCCCAAAAACAATGCTAAAATGGATTAAACGAGCCATAAAATTGCTAAAATATGTTATATAACA
>Ga0302288_1001712_pt1 | contig 13726 bp, 6 predicted proteins | sample III_Fen_N1_1_FD_194549 | JGI IMG/M metagenome (GOLD analysis project Ga0302288, IMG submission 194549) | Peat permafrost microbial communities from Stordalen Mire near Abisko, Sweden - III_Fen_N1_1 | ecosystem: Environmental > Terrestrial > Soil > Wetlands > Permafrost | place: Sweden: Abisko...
CACATTCAAATAAATAAACAATATAAGTACTTGGAATTGTATAAGCACCATAATGTGGGATGAAAGGCCATTAATAGCTCTATTTTGGGGAAACTGTTATTTTATAATTTAATCAAAATTAATTGGCTTTGATAGTAGTAGTCCCGATGTAAAGTTTTAATCAGATAATATTGACGAATTAGAATAATGTTTGATATTTAATTTAATAATCATCGAAGAATGCTTCATTCTCAAAAGTGATAAGTTTCTATGAATAAAGTTGAAATAGGTCTTGACAGATCAAAACCTGAAATTTTAATCGTTTTGTACAAATGAATTTCTAAATGAAAACTCATATGATCAAACTGAAAGAAATCTTTATGTACATCTATGGATTATATATTTCATCCGTTTTAAATGCTTAAAACAATATTTGCAACAAATACGACCGTTATCTGATACGAAATGGCACTATTACCAATTGAAAAACAGAATAACTTTGTTCTTTAGTTCATAAAGTATTGAGCACAGACTTCGATTGCAAAATTAGTATAGCCTTAAATTTAAAAGCAGTTCGGATTAAAAAGTGCACTATTTCCTGATTTAATTCATATTTCTTTATTCAATCCTATTTTATTAATGTTATTCAATCTATTTTTTGTTTAGTTGCTTAGTTAACAATTTTGAGCTTGAGGCTGATTGTTCTGCTCAAATCAGCACAGTCAGCCTCATTAATTTTATACCATATTTTGAACGTGTTTTTTAATTTAAGTACTATGAAATCAATAATAAGTACCTCAGGTTTATTTCCCAAATCCAACTAAGATGGGTGAAGATGGATGAACCGAATTTACATGGCTAATTTTGATATGTATATTTTAGTGAGACATGCAAAAAAAAATCACAAATGGAAAAAATTATCAAAACGAAATACGAATACTGTCATATTGATAATGATAAGATAGTTTTTACAAAAGCCTTCAAAACTGTAGATTTAGTAACAGATTATGCTAAATCAACAAATGATTTATTTAAAACTTTAATGGTATTTTTTTTTCCATTTCAATATTTACAATACTAACAGTTGTTTTTTATTATAAGGGGAATTATGGAATATCAATTTGTTCCGGAGCATTTGCCCTGTTTTTTTTCTTGATGGCTTTTTATTTACTTTTATTCACGTCGGGAAGTCCGGTAATATATAAAGATAAAATAGTAAAAATAAAATTCAAAAAAACTCTTTTTTTGAATTTTATGGAGATTAAACACAAGGATTTTGGACGGATAAAAAGAAGAGGTATTATTCTTACATATGATCATACTGAAATTGAAATGGCATTGGAAATATTAATGACTGATAAACTATAATAAACGTAATAAATAACTGCGGTTATCTGAAATCCGTAAGACCGATCAAAGCGGTCAGACGGGTGTTGCAATAAGTGTTTTGCGCAGAAAGTTATGGCGTTTATTATAATTGAAGAAAAAATAGAATATAAAGGAAACTAAATTGATGTATAATCGAATGGAGTTGTAGTATTTTTTGCCCTTGAATTATTACATTATTTTTTTTTAAACATCAAGGTTTAGTTAAGAAATTGTTTTGTAAGGTCTACATAATAGACTTATTAAGTTCATTAATGCAGGACAATATGAGATTTGATTGAATTATTAAATAACAAATAAGTTGAATTTTGAAAGCAAATCAGACTATCTCAAAAAGCATAATCGTCAACCGGAATATTTAGAACCTATTATATTCATATACAAATATATAATCTTATTAAATAAATTAAGAATGAAATTAAACCGTTTTCTTTTAGTTACAATTTTCATGTTGTCAATGACTTCTGCCTTTGCATTAAATAAAAAGAATAAAAAAGCTGAGAGACTCCAAAGGGTAATCAATGTCGATTATAATGCAGAAAAAGGCACTTTGAATACAATGTTCAAACAATGTGTCGGAGCCGGAAGAGCAAATGAAGGGCTTCGGGCTGACTGGCAGCAACAATTGGCTTTTGTGAAAAAAGAGTGCGATTTTAAATCCATCCGTATGCACGGTATTTTGACTGATGATATGGCTGTGTACTCTGAAGATAGCAAAGGGAATCCGCAATACAACTATATGTATGTAGATGCATTGTATGATTATCTTTTAAGTATCGGGGTTAAACCTTTCGTAGAATTGGGATTCATGCCCAATGCACTGGCTAGTGGTCATCAAACTATCTTTTGGTGGAGAGGAAATGTTACTCCACCAAAAGACTATAATAAATGGGAAGATTTTATCCGTAACCTTACCCAACATTTTACCGAAAGATATGGAACTGATGAAGTAAAAACATGGTATTTTGAAGTATGGAACGAGCCAAATCTTTCGCCTGGATTCTGGACTGGTACTCAAGCCGACTATTTTAAATTATACCGGTATACGGCAAAAGCTATCAAAAGTGTAAATTCAGATTACAAGGTTGGAGGACCTGGAACGGCTGGTGCTGCTTGGGAAAGCGAGATGATTGATTTCTGCGTTAAAAATAATGTCCCCATCGATTTTATCAGTACTCATTCGTATGGTGTTAAACAGGGATTTCTAGATGAACATGGTAACAGTGGCACTGTTTTGAGTAAAGATTCGATGGCTGTAAGTGGAGATGTGCTTCAATCCCGCAAAGAGATTGCTGCTTCTGCTAAACCAAACCTTGAGTTGCATTATACCGAATGGAGTTCGTCATATACACCGGCCGATCCGATTCACGATAGTTATCATGAAGCAGCATACATTCTGGAAAAAATCAAACAGGTCGGAAGCGCAGTCAATTCGATGTCGTATTGGGTTTTCACCGATATTTTTGAGGAACCGGGTCCTCGCTTTACGCCTTTTCACGGAGGATTTGGATTGCTTACCATTCAGGGAATTCAAAAACCGGCTTTTTATGCTTACCAATTTATGAATAAACTCGGAAATACTGAACTAAAAAATACAGATACACGTTCCTGGGTAACTAAAACCAATAATGGCGGTATTCAATTGCTTCTTTGGAACTTTACAAACACTCTTCCTGATTCTGTAAATAATCAGACATATTATATCCAGGATTTGCCCTCAAAACCAAAGGGGAAAGTGAAAGTCAATATATCTCATGTACCGGCAGGAACATATACCATGGAAATATATAAAGTGGGTTATCGTATTAATGACGCCTACACAGAATATGTGGATATGGGGAAGCCAAAACAGCTTAATAAACTGCAGGTAGAGGAATTAAAGAAACATAATAGCGGTTCTCCGATTGTAGTTGAAACGATTGACATTAAGGAAAATGAATCCTTTTCTAAAGAGCTTGATATTCGGGAAAATGATGTTTTGTTGTTGAATTTAGTAAAACACTAACGTATTTAGAATAATATTTATAATTTTGCCAATGTAGGGTTATTGATTTTACATTTTTCTGTGAACTCATTAACTGTATTATGTCCTGAAACTTTGTCTAATACTTTATAATTTAAAAATAAAATGAAAACCAGTAAAATTAAATTTTTGATTTTAGTTGCAATTTCTTTCTTTTTTAGCTTTGCAATGAATGCTCAGGGATTGTATGTCGGAGCCAATTATCATCCCCATGATGATAAGAATCTTGAAAAAATCAAAAGTGACATCCAGTTGATGAAAGCTGCCGGATTTACATCTGTCCGTATGGGGCATTTAGCATGGGACAGTTATGAGCCTTCGGAAGGGCAATTTGACTTTGAATGGTTTGACAAGGTGATGGATTTAATGAACGAGGCCGGGATTAAAGTAATTCTGGACATTGCTGTACGACCAGCACCAATTTGGTTACATCAAAAATTCCCAACGATTGATATCGTTGATCCAAATGGGCATCAACTTTACCCAAACCATCGCTATATGGATGATATTGGGGATCCAAACTATCAGAAGTACGCACTGCGTTATACCGACGCCATAACAAAGCGGTATGCCAAACATCCTGCATTATTGGCTTTTGGGATAGATAATGAATCGGGAGATGGTCCGATTTCATATTCCGAAACTGCAAGGGAAAGGTTTATAATCTGGTTAAAAAATAAATATAACACTGCAGGGAATTTAAATAAAGCATGGGCAGGTCAACGTTGGTCGCGAAGAATTAATGACTTTGAGGAAGTTGGTCTTCCAATGTCTGGTTCGGTTGTTGGAGCACCTGAAAGAATGCTCGATTTCAGACGTTTTGTATCGGATGAAATCAACCAGTTCCTTTTAAAAGCAATTGAAAAGATAAATACAAATGCACCAAACGCCCTGGTAAACACAAATGCCTGGTATTACAGCCCATTGAGATATTTTGACTATTCGCAGATTGCCTATTCAGGCAAAATGACCCGTGAGGGTTCCGGCTTTTATCCTGGGAATTCATTAACTACCAATTGGGGTGTTATGAATGCCTTATTCGGAATCTCCCGTATTCAATTTGAAAGTACAAACCCTTTTTGGTGCAGCGAATTTACAACTATGACAGCTGTTCCAAATTCGATCCGTAAGTCGGCATATGCCACGTTGATGTATGGTAACCAGATGGTTTGCGGGTGGACATGGCAAAGTATGCACTCGGGAGAAGAACAGTACCTGGAAGGAATGGTTGATTGGGACGGAATTACAAACCGTAAATATGATGAATATAAAAAAATTGCAACAGAGTTTAAAAAAATTGGAAAGTATTTTCCATATAAAGTTCAGTCAGAAGTGGGTTTGGCTTTTTCTTTTCCAAGCCAGATAGCAGGCAGTTCTTTCCCTGAACAACAGGAGAATCAACTTCAGGCATGCTTTGATGTGTTTTATAACCGCAATATGGATGCACGGGTGGTGGAGATTAGCAGAAGCCCCATGAAATATAAACTTTTGATTGTTCCTGGTGTAACTGTAATGGATGAAACAACTGCTACTAAGATACGCGACTTTGTGAAAAATGGAGGAACGGTCATAATGACTAGTAATTCAGCAGTAGTTGATGAAACCGGAAAAGTATTTGCATCAACTCACCCGGGTCGTTTAAGCGATGTTTTCGGAATACGGGTTGCAGGTTATGAAGAAACGGAATCATTAAACGAAATATCCAGAAAATCATTGAAAGGCAATAAAATTGAACTTACCTATAAAGGAAAAGAGATTACTTCAGAATCAACCCGATTTGATGTTGTCGAATCAAAAGGTGCTGTTATTCTGGGAAGCGTAACCAGCTTGGATAAGGATTACCCCATTATTACTTCCAATAACTATGGCAAAGGTAGAGCAATTTATATCGGTCTCCCTGCAAAAGGAGAGATACTTGATCCCTTGCTTGATGAGTTAATTGTTGAATTATCCCTAAAAAAAGGTCCCGAAGTACCTACCGGTGTAATGGCCCGTCAAATTGATAAGTACCACTTTTTATACCTGAATGTAAGTAGTGAACCAAAAGAGATTCAAATTAAAGAAAAATCCAGAAGTATCCTTTTTGATAAAAATTACGACGGCAATTTTACAATTGCACCTTACGAACCTGAATTTATTGAAATAAAGTAACAGTAGGATTAATCATTGATATGTTTGTTAAATATGTAGCACAAGCTTTTTTGTATTTTTGTTATTATTGACCCCCATACCCCAAAAGGGGCCTTTAAGACGCAGTATTTGAAAATTTTATAATTGTAAATCGCTTGTGAAAGTCCACTCTTAAGCCTCCTTTGGGGGTTTGGGGGTCAGAAATTAAAACAGTCCAATAAATTTTCCGAATTACTTATAAATCATTAAGATAACAAGAATTGCATAATAGGGAATATTATCATGGGCGTTTTTTAATCTGTATATTTTAATAGATGAACAGATGAAACTAATCTGTCCTTTTTAAATATATTTGTAGCGGAAAGTTTAAAAAGTACTCTCAACTATCTTAAATTTATTATAAATCACGTTCTTATGAAAAGATATAAAAAACAATTATATATACTTGTAATATTTTGGATGGTTTCATTTCAAAGTATTATTGGTCAGTCATCTTATATTTTTCATCATTTAGAAACGAGTTCCGGGTTATCAAATAATTCTGTAAAAGCCATTTTGAGAGACAGTTACGGTTTTCTTTGGATAGGAACCGAGTCAGGATTAAACAGATATGATGGATATGGATTCAAAGTCTATTCAATGAATTCAGGAGTTCATAATGGGTTGATTTCAAATGATATATTAGGATTACAAGAAGACGGATTAGGTAATATTTGGGTTAATCTCGGATTTACATATATGGTATACAATAGAGATAAAGACTGCTTTATCTCAGATATAAAACAGTTATTACATGGTTTGGGTATATCGTCGGATCAAAACTGCAAAGTTTTTGTTGATAAAAAGCAAAATCTATGGGTATTAAACAAGCAAAAAGTTTTTTTTTATAATATCAAAAAGAAAACAACAACCGCATTCAATTTAAAAAAACCACTTTATGATGCGGTTTCAACTGAAATAGCTGATATTGGTGAATTTCTGTTTATTATTCAAAAGTCTGGTTGTTGGCAATTAAATAAAAAATCAGGTGTTCAAACAATGATAAAATTACCGGATTTAATTAACCAAAATTTAGCGGATAATAGCAACAAAATCTATGCAGACAACAATAACGGGTTATGGCTTTTTTCAAGTAATTCTGATTATATTTTTTACAGAAAAAATCCGAATCAGGGATGGGATAAAATAGAATTGACCTCTGAAATTAAATCTCAAAGCAATATAATAACAAGTATTATTGAAGATCAAACCGGACAAATATGGATAGGGACAGATCATAAAGGATTATTTATTTATGATAAACCAAAAGAAGCAATATCAAATATTGTGCATAGTCCCTGGATATACACCAGTTTATCATCTAATAGTGTACAGTGTTTATATCAGGACAATAACGGAACTATCTGGATTGGACATAATAAAAAAGGTCTTACATTTTATCATGAAAGTTTTCGAAACTTTATTAACTTTCAGCATCCTGAATGCACTGATATCATTTCTATTATGGAAGATCATCTTCGAAATATCTGGTTGGGAACTGATGGAAACGGATTATATGTGAAAACAAATAATACAGAAAGTAATGTGAAGAAACTTCCTATTCCAAATACCGCTATAGTCTCGATATTAGAAGACAGAAAAGGACGTATTTGGATTGGTACATATCATAAAGGCCTGTATTGTTATGAAAATGGAAGAATAATCCAATATACGACAAAGAACAGCAAATTATCCAATGACGACATTTGGGGTTTAAAGGAAGACAGATATGGAAATATATGGATAGGAACCTTAGGTGGCAAAATTCAGATATTGCAATCCGAATCAACAAATTTTAATTCTTTAATATCGCCATTTAATAATAATGATTATGTGTTAGAAATGTATTATGATGGTGGTGACAAAATGTACTTCGGTACTGTATATGGACTTTTTGTAATTGACATTACGAACAACAAGAAAACTATATATTATGGAAATAGAAAAGGAAGTCAACGATTCAAGGAGAATCTGATTTCAAATGTATTTAAAGATGAACGTAATATATTATGGCTAGGTCATAATGATGGGCTGACTATATGGGATCAGAAAAAAGATACACTTTACTTCTTTAACAAAGAAAACGGGTTATGCGACAATTCAATCAGAGGTATTGCAGAAGATAATCTCAATAATATTTGGGTGACTACAAGTAATGGACTTTCCATATTAACGGTTAAACGAGAATTGAATGATATGCTGACTGTTACAAGTAAAAATTATTCCGTTAAAGATGGTCTTAAGAATAGTTATTTCAATAGCCATTCTATCTGCAAACTACGGGATGGTGATATTTTACTTGGGAATGTAGATGGATATACTATTCTCAATCCAAATAAAATGGCTGAAAAAGATCAACCTATAGCAAAAGTTGTATTTACAGGATTGACTGTGGGTAATCAGGATATTCAGGTAGATTCATTTTATAATGGTCATAAGTTACTTGAACGTCCAATGGAGCTGACTTCTAAGTTAACTTTCAACTATAATGATAAACTCATTTCATTGCACTTTTCAACCGCAGATTTGTTGAATGCCGACAAAGTAAAATACATTTATCAAATCGAAGGTTTTAATACCCAATGGATACCAACCCAGGAAAACAAAATAGTAATTTCCTCACTTCCTTCAGGAAGTTATCGACTTTTAATTAAAGCATGTAATAGCGATGGCGTTTGGAATAATACACCCACCATATTATTCATAAATGTAACTCCCCCATTCTATGAATCCATATGGGCTTATATTATATATATTATTTTGATTTTAAGCATATTGATGTACTATTTGCGTAGAAAAGAGGAAAGGCATCGAATAAAATTAGAGCAGCATCTTATTCAAATGGAACATGAGAAAGAAATACATATTAATGAGATGAAGTTAAGGTTTTTCACCAACATTAGCCATGATTTGCGAACGCCACTTACACTCATTATAACGCCATTACAAATTCTATTAAATGATTCAACGAACCTAAACATGAGAAAAAAATTGAGTACTATGTATAAGAATGCTCAACAATTACTGACATTGATAAATTCGTTGCTTGATTTCCGCAAATTAGATGTAGGCGCTGAGACATTGAATTTAAAGCCTGGTGATTTTGTTAGTTTTGTCAGGGATATTTACACTTCGTTTAGTGTTTATGCAAATGAACGTAATATTAACTTTTCCTTATTTAGTGAAATGGAAAGTCTATCAATGCAATTTGATCAGAATAAAATAGAAAAAGCAATAACTAACCTGCTTTCAAATGCATTCAAATATACTGCTGATGGAGGAACTATCAATATACGTATAACTAAACAGGACTATAATGTTAATATCAGCGTATCTGACTCAGGACCAGGCATTAAAAACGAAGAAAAAGAACATGTATTTGAAAGATTCTACCAGGCTCCACAAAATCAGGAAAAGACAGGAAGCGGAATTGGTTTGCATATTGCAAACGGATATATTACCCTTCATGGAGGAACAATAACTGTAACAGACAACGTTCCCCAAGGCAGTATATTTACCTTTCAAATTCCTATAAGGAAAGTGGAAGTAGAAAATGAAGAAAAATCACCCGTGAAAAAAGTATCAGAAGAGGTTGAAGTAGAAGATATAGAAAACGAAGGAATTTTCTCAGCTAAACCGGTATTGCTATTTGTAGATGACAACAAGGATTTTTGTGAGTTCATGGCTGATAACCTTGGAGAAGAATATTCTGTAGTAACTGCTAACAACGGACAAGAGGCAATTGAACAATTAGATAAGTTTGATGTAACTATCGTTATTAGCGATGTAATGATGCCGGTTATGAGTGGAACTGAACTTTGTAAACAAATAAAATCAAACATTTATTGGTCACATATTCCGGTTATTTTGTTAACAGCACGTACAGCAGAAGAATATAAAATTGAAGGATTTGAACTGGGAGCAGATGATTACATTACTAAACCATTTAATTTTAACTTACTAAAACTGCGCATTAACAAATTCATAGAATGGACTAAAAAGTCTCATATTGCATTTAGTCAAAAGATCGATGTCTCCCCAGCTGAAATTACGATTACATCATTAGATGAGAAACTTATCGAAAAAGCTATCAAGGTTGTTGAAGAACATATGAGCGATACTGAATTTTCCGTTGAATCACTCGGAGCAGCTATAGGGCTAAGTCGTAGTCACCTGTACAAAAAACTAATAGTTATTACCGGCAAAGGGCCTGCTGATTTTATTCGAACAATCCGACTGAAACGTGGTCGTCAGCTTCTTGAAAAAAGCCAGTTACAGATTGCTGAAATAGCATATGAAGTAGGGTTCAATTCTCCGAAAAGATTTACCATTAATTTTCGTGAAGAATTTGGATTGTCACCATCGGAGTATTTGCGTATTCACAAACAACAACAGGAATAATACATAATCGCACCTAATACAGGACATAAAGTCTCCGGATGTTTCAAAAGATGATCTAATTTTACTGCATATTTATGTTGTGACAATTTTACTTTTGCAAAAGCATTTACTTACGTGAAATTAGCAGCATAACTGAAGTCGTAATTTACGTGCAGTACATTTGTTATCCTGGTATTGCATTTATTTTAGCCTTAAAATAAACTATAAATATCATAATACAAATGGCAAAAAGGAACTTGTTTTTTGTTTTTCTAATATTCTCATCAATTTGTTTGGCAAGTGATTTCAGTGGATATAAAAATCCTGTAATTTTAGGTTTTCATCCCGACCCCAGTATTTGTAAAGCAGGAGAAGATTATTATTTAGTAACCAGTAGCTTTGAATACTTCCCGGGTGTACCCCTGTTCCATAGCAAAGATTTAATACACTGGGAACAAATCGGCCACTGCCTGACCAGACCCTCACAATTATCACTCGAGAAATGCAGCGCTTCGGGAGGAATCTACGCTCCCACCATACGTTATTACAAAGGTGTTTTTTATATGATCACAACAAATGTTTCAAAAGGTAATTTTATTGTGAATACAAAAGATCCTGCAGGAGAATGGTCAGAACCAATATGGCTTCAACAATCAGGAATTGATCCGTCCCTTTTCTTTGAAGATGACAAATGCTTTCTCACAACTAATCCTAATAATACAATTTATTTGTGTGAGATAAATCCACAAACCGGCCAACAACTAACAACAAGTAAACCGATTTGGACAGGAACAGGTGGCCGCTATCCTGAAGCCCCACATATTTATAAAAAGGATGGGTGGTATTACCTTATGATTTCAGAGGGAGGTACTGAATACGGTCACAAAGTGACTATCGCAAGGAGTAAAAACATTGACGGGCCTTATGAATCGAATCCTGCAAATCCAATATTAACACACTCTAACGTTAATGCTCAATGGAATTCAATTCAAGGTACAGGACATGCTGATTTGATTCAGGCTAATGATAGGTCATGGTGGATGGTATGTTTAGGTTTTCGTCCCCAATCGGGGTTACATCATTTATTGGGGAGAGAAACATTTCTTGCTCCTGTAACATGGGATACGAATGCATGGCCGGTTGTAAATGGCAATGGGATTATCTATACAAATATGAATGTGCCCACCTTACAGTCTAAACCAGTAAAGGAAATTCCAGACAAAACAGATTTCTCAGAGAAAAAATTAGGTTTTGAATGGAATTATCTTCGAAATCCACAAGAACAGAACTACACTTTAACAGAAAGACCCGGTTTTTTACGTTTAAAACCAACCACTGTGAAGTTAGATGATATTGACTCTCCAACTTTTGTAGGGCGTCGTCAAGAGCATATTAATTTCACAACTACCACATCGTTAGAGATGTTTCGGGCTCAGAATGGCGATGAATCAGGAATCACTGTTTTAATGAATAATAATTCGCATTACGATTTGGTCTTGCGCAAAGAACCGAATGGAGAAAGCAAAATACTTCTCCGTTATCGTTTAGGTGAAATGACTCATATAGCCAAAGAAATCAATATACCTAAAGAAAAAGTTGCATTTCAGGTTAAAGGTGAAAGTAATTATTATTCATTTGCTTATTCGTTGGATGGTAAGAGATATAATACTATCGGCAAAATGGATGTCCGTTTTTTGAGCTCAGAGACTGCCGGAGGGTTTACCGGAATTTATTTAGGTCTTTTTTCAACTTCGGAAAGTAAAATATCAAAAACATATACTGATTTTGACTATTTTACATATTTGCCTGATAATTAAATAAACAGTAGTAAATGAAAAGTAAATATAAATATCAATTAATAAGTCTAGAAATCATGAAACATCACTCTTTTAAAATTTATTTCATTTTCGTCCTGCTGAGTTGTTTTGCAACCTCAACAATAGTGGCGCAGGATGTTACTATAACTGTAAATGCTACTGCAAACAAAAAGGCAGTATCCCCAGGCATCTATGGACGAAATGAAGGCTTTACCGAAAAGACAAATCAAATCCTTTCTGTTCAATTTCTTAAAGATGCGGGGTTGCGCTTTGCGCGAGTTGGTGGAGGTAATAACATGTCGGCTTACAACTGGCGCAAAAAACTTACTGTTCATCCCGACTATTTTAATAACGTTTATGGTGAAGATTGGGATGCTTATGCAAAGATAATTAACAGTAGTTTTGCCAATATGCAGGGCATGTTTGCCTTTCAATTGCTGGGCAGAGTGGCTTCCAGCGACCAGCACAACTTCGGTGACTATGTTTACAAGCAGGCTCACCCAGGTTGGGATGGTCATGGTCAAAATTTAGCCGGAGGAGGAATACCCAATCCAGACGGTACAAGTAGTAAGGCCCTGGTTGACGGAGACTCTACTTTATTCTCAGTGAAATGGCCGGCTGACTCCACGGTGGCAATTCTTACTCATTGGTTTGGAACCGGTGGTTTAGGCTATAATAAAGACAAATTCCAATATTGGAGTATGGATAATGAGCCTGATTGTTGGGCCGGGACTCATGATTGGGTTATGACACCGATAATATCTGCTTCTGCATTTATGGATCGCTTCATTGAAACAGCGTATAAAGCGAAAGCTTTATATCCCGGTATCAAAATTTGCGGACCTGTACCAGCCTCCGAATGGTTCTGGTTTAAATGGGGGTCAAATGAAAGTATATGGGAAAATGGCAAGTATTATACCTGGATTCAGTATGTCATACATCGCTGTGGCCAAGAGTATAAGAAAACAGGTATTAAACTGTTAGATGTAATTGATATTCATAACTATCCTTATTATGCTAATACTGATCAGGCACTGCAATTACATCGAATTTATTATGATCAAACTTATAATTATCCGGGTTATAACGGTATTAAGTCAATTTACGGAGGATGGGATAACTCACAATCAAAAGAATATATTTTCAAGCGTTTTAATGACTGGTGTACCACAGAATTTGGAACAGCTAACCATGGCATAACTGCCGGTGTAAGCGAATGGAGTCCCGGACCTAGCGATCCAAACCTTGTTTCAGTTATATACGCTTCGCATCTTGGCACATTTGCTAATAATGGTGTTGCATTGTTTTCACCATGGAATTGGTTCAATGGTATGTGGGAAACATTACATCTTTTCAGCCGCTATGCAAAAGACTATAGTGTTTCCAGCACTTCTTCAATTGAGAACACAGTTTCGGCTTACACCACTGTAAACCAAACCACTGATTCAATGACAGTGATTATAGTGAATCGCGACACACTATCTTCACGAAATGTGACGGTTAATCTTAGTAACTTTCCTGTAGCAGATGGCAATTATACAACATTACAATTATCAAAACTTCCAACTACTGAAACTTTTATATCGCACACCAAAAATGCTTTGAAACTAAACTCAGTAACTGTTAATTCAAACACGTTTACGATTACTGTACCCTCACTCTCAGTAACGGCTGTAATAATGAAATCAACAACAACAACCGGAGTTCAGGATATAAAAAGCCAAACAGATGAAATAAAGGTTTATCCAAATCCGGCTACAAACAAGCTTACTATCAGTCTGTTTTCGAATATTGCTGAACCAACAGAAGTTATTATCTATGACCAAAGCGGACGGAAAATTCAGTCTTCTAATACTGATTATGATGGACATTCACAAATTACTATGAATGTAACATCTCTATCCAATGGATATTATTTACTCTCCGTTAGAAATAGCCATTGTACATCGAACAAAAGCTTTTTGGTTGTTAA
>Ga0302288_1001713_pt1 | contig 13711 bp, 11 predicted proteins | sample III_Fen_N1_1_FD_194549 | JGI IMG/M metagenome (GOLD analysis project Ga0302288, IMG submission 194549) | Peat permafrost microbial communities from Stordalen Mire near Abisko, Sweden - III_Fen_N1_1 | ecosystem: Environmental > Terrestrial > Soil > Wetlands > Permafrost | place: Sweden: Abisko...
TGAAATCGTATTCTGAGCCTGTATATCAACGAAGATCAGAATGAGGAAACATAGTAGTAAATTTTTCATAGTAAGTCAGCTATTTTAATTTGAATCACCATATAGATTAGGGTATTATAAAATCAATATTTCATAACTGTTGACATTTTTAACGTATACAAAAATTAAGCCAAATTTCATTAACCACATTACAGTCTCTGATTTTAAGCTTGCCAATTAATGCCTTCGCCATATGTATTCTTCAGGCAGGTAAGCTGAAATGATTCATTCTCATGGATAGGATTGTTCAATTGTTCTGCTTAGGTTTTATTGTCTTATCGCGTGAAACGCTTTTTGACGATCGATAATCCTGTCGTTTTTCATTTCCTTCACTAACTTATCCAGGGATTCATTCGATGTTGATCTGATAATGATGACAGGTCTTTTTTTAGCATCGAAAAAGCTGACATAAAAATCAGTATCCTTGTGCCCATTCATATATTCATTCAATTCAGGAAAAATCGCATTTAATTTATTAAACGTTGTTTCATAATTTCCATCAACCAGAATAAACTGGGGTTGATTTGAAGTCTGTAATTCTTCAATACTGTAGTGATGCAAAATAGGGGAAGAGACATGTGTCAGGGAAACATTAAAATACCGCTTGATGACTTCATCTTGCCGGGTATGTTTTTCATCCCTCGAATCGTAATAATAAATACAATCTGCCAAAATCGTTTCGTAACTTGCAAAGGAATCAGGGAAAGTTTTTTCGAATAGTTTAATGGTGGTTGTGATAAAAACGCTGTCGATTTCTTTATCCGCGAGAATATACGATTCAACGACCGGGTAAATAGCATGAGCCAGACCGTCAATATAGGTGTTGTGATACCATTCTTTCTTGTCGAATGACCCCTCAAGCTGTTTAAATGCCCAGCCATTTCCGCAGGCTGTAGCAAGGGCTTCATTCAGATAATTATACGTGAGGTCTTTGTACGGAGATGTGCTTGTTCTGAAATAGTTGTCGATTTTATATTGCAGTGCTGCAGGTTGTTCTTTATACAACACATGCGACATTTCATGAAAAGCTACTCCTAATATACCTGAATAATCCGAATCACTTGTCAGGACTCCGATACATAAACAGTTACCATGAGGAGTAGCTCCCGTATTTCCATGTTTACCGGGTATTGGATAAGGTGAAATGATAAAGGGGAAATCGTTTGACCAGGCCGAGCCATAGAAAGTTTTTAATTTATTAAAAACAGTAGAATCTGTAGTAAGTTTCTTCTCAATCATCTGTACCTGATGCACTAATTTCGGGTATTGAGTGTTCCAGATGATGGTGTTATAATAGGGTTCAATCTGTTTTAAGCATTGTATAAGTTTTTGTACTTCCGTATTTGGCAATATTCCCAATATCCGGTCACTAAAATCATCAATGTCTTTTGCATGGACTGCTGCTGACGAAATTATATCAAAGGTTGAACCTTCCTGACTTCTACCGGTCGGAAATTCATCATACCTGATTGGATAATACAATTGAATGGTTTTGTAGTTTTCCAATATGGAAAGAAAGGATTTGCTTTTTACAGACATGTAGCTGTCGGCGTATTGTTTTAATGATCCTGATACGGCATGCGAACCATTCATGGTTTCAAGAAAGTTAAAGAGACAATAGGGCTTGCTGATTCTGATTTGTACTTTTTGTTGACTTAGTAAAATACCCGGTGCAGCGCAGATAAATAAAACAAGTAAAACTTTTTTCATGCTTACATTATAGAATTGTTTCGTAATGAATAGAATCAAATCTTTCCTTATAAAAGTCATTTAAGAGTTCAATTTTAAAATCAGGTTGACTTTTTATTCCACTCTTCATTTCCTGCACAAACATACGAAATGTATTTAACACTTTATGCTTTTAATGAAAATAAATCTAAACATTCTAAATGAAAGCGTCATTAAAGTAAAATCCTTCAGAAGTAAATGAAGTCTGATGATTTGTAAGGTTTGGATAAGATGCTTTTTTCTAATGATTTTCTTTATTATGACAGATATTACATTTAACTGTCAACTAACTGAACGATCTTTTGTCCCTTTTATGGGATTAACCAATCATAGAATCAACAACGTGGAACCCGAAACGCGAAACGCGGAACACGGAACACGGAACACGGAATATATTAAGCTTTTTAATTTGCAAAGTCTTATAAACAGGCAAATAAGATAAGATTTAAAAAAAGGAAATCGTATATTTACAGATTAAAAATTTTAAAAAGTTAGAAAGAATGAAATTATTGAAGTTGAAGATTATAACTGTCTGTTTGTTTTTTATGGCCGCATCCGGGTATACTCAAAATCCAATAAATACTTCAAACCATATGACAGGCAAATCCACTATCACCGGTGAAGATCTGCTGGGACTGAAATCAGGAGCCGATCCACGTAAACCCACACCAATCCGGGCAGGATATTCACGTAAAAAAGGCCGCCCGGTGGTATTTATTATTGGTGATTCAACCGCCAAAAACGGAAAGGATGACGGTAGCAACGGACAATGGGGGTGGGGACATTTCCTGTGGGAAAGTTTCGATACTACCCGTGTGTCGGTCGAAAATCATGCACTGGGTGGACGCAGCAGCCGCACATTTATTACCGAAGGACTCTGGGCAAAAGTACTGGCCGGTGTACAGCCGGGTGATTATGTGCTGATCCAGTTCGGACATAATGATGCGGGACCCTATAATACCGGTCGCGCACGTGCATCGCTGAAAGGAAATGGTAATGCTGATACTACAGTAGTCATGGAAGCTACTGGAAAGGCAGAAAATATTCATTCATTCGGATGGTATATGCGCCGATATGCCCGTGACACAAAGGCAAAGGGAGCAACTCCTGTATTGCTCTCACACATTCCACGGAATATGTTTACCTCAAAGGACAGTACGGCAGTTATCCGGAATACCTCCGGTTTTGGCAAATGGACAAAGGATGCTGCACAAATGGAAAATGTACCCTATATCGATGTGAACAGTATTATCGCCGATAAGCTGGACAGGATGGGGAAAGACTCTGTCCGGTTAATGTATCATGGCGACCATACCCATACTTCGGGAGTGGGAGCTATTCTCAATGCAAAAGCTGTTGCCGAAGGAATCAACGGATTGAATAACTGCGATTTGAAAAAGTATCTGAAAAAGTAAGTCGTTTAATAAGCTTTTTGCGGGAAAGATAAATACAGGGTTGAACTGACAGATAAAAAAATCCGTTCTTAAAAAAGAAACGGATTCAGTGATTTCAAAAGGACAGTTACGGATAGTGGAAGCTGAGTTTTATGAGAAAGTAAAATGATAGAAAACAAGTTCCTATAATTCAATGTTTTCCCTTATTGCAGCAGCAATTTTATTCATTTCTTCAGGACTGAGTTTAAGTTTCGGGTTTTTAAAGTTCATATCCGATTCTTTGCTGATGGGTATCAAATGAATATGGGCATGAGGTACTTCCAATCCGATCACAGCCACACCAACCCTGATACATGGCACACTCTTTTCAATGGCAAGAGCTACTTTTTTGGCAAAAAGGATGATTCCACTCAACAATTCATCATCAAGTCTGAAAATATAATCTTCTTCCAGTTTCGGTATGACAAGAGTATGTCCTTTTGATAATGGGTTAATATCCAGAAAAGCAAAGTACCTGTCATCCTCTGCTATCTTGTAACATGGTATTTCACCGGCTATGATTCTGCTGAAAATGGTCATTGGTGGTTGGTTTATTTGTTACGTGTTACGTGTTCCGTGTTCCGCGTTCCGCGTTTCGTGTTTATGGTTTGGTTGATACCGTAAAAGGGATGTTGCTTCGTACCCCTTGTTTAATTGTTTAATTGGTTAATTGGTTAATTGGACAAGTCCTTACTCTTTGCTCAATTCTCAATGTTCAATGCTCTTACCTCTTATTCCTTACCTCTCATTCCTCATTCCTCATTCCTACAGGGAGATTTCCATAACTTCAAATTCCATTACCCCTGAAGGTACTGAAACAGTTGCTTTTTGGCCTACTTTTTTACCAAGTAACCCTTTAGCAATAGGTGTTGTAACCGATAGTTTGCCTTCTTTAATATTAGCTTCACTTTCGGATACAATCATATACGACATAATCTGGTCTGTTTTTGTATTTTTAATTTTGACACGGGTCAGAATTTGCACTTCTTTCGTATTGATTTTTGTCTCGTCGATCATACGGGCAGAAGCGACCATCTCTTTTATGTTGGAAATCCTCATTTCTAACATCCCCTGAGCTTCTTTAGCAGCATCATATTCAGCATTCTCAGATAAATCACCTTTATCACGAGCCTCACCTATTTGTTTTGAAATGGCAGGACGTTGCACTCTTTCCAATTGGTTTAGTTCCTCTACTAATTTTTTATAACCTTCGGCGGTCATATAATTTGTTGCCATAACTATCTCTCTTTAATGATCCTTTTTTTGAAGTATATAACAAAAAGAATTCCGACCATTTCCGCCGGAACTCTAATACTTAGTATAATATTTTTATTTATCACAAATATACAAGCTTTTTTTATTTTAACCTGATATATTCGTGTTTAATTGTATTTTAACCGTAATTTTTAGTCGTTTTCAATCCTTTCCAGTGAAAGAGTTAATTTGTCTTACAAAATTACTCATTCCTTTTTTATAAATTGATATGAATTGAAGTTTTTTTTAGGACTATATAAAAAAACAATGGGTAACTTCACAGCCACCCATTGCGCATTTTAACCTAAACCTTAACTATGAAAAATTTATCTGTTTGTTTACTCTGCAAATGTGGGAATATTTTTTTAATCATACAAGCATTTGAATAAAAAAAAATGTAATTTATCAATTGGAATACCAATTTTTTGTTTTTTGTTTTATAATTAATTCAGTATTAATTTCTTGAGTGATATGTTTATATATGTTAAATATAGTAAAAAACGATATTCTTTCATAATAGATTTTTAAAGTGTACCTTTGTAATCCTAATTGAATCTCTCAAAAATGAAAATAAACGAACAATCTGTCATTTCAACGGACTTTAAATCCGAATTAAACGACAAAAAACTCTTTATTGAGACATATGGATGTCAGATGAATGTCGCCGATAGTGAAGTTGTAGCATCGATCATGCAGATGGATGGCTTTGCTTTAACGGATAAAATCACCGAAGCTGACGCTATATTTGTAAATACATGTTCTATTCGCGACAATGCCGAGCAGAAAGTAATTCAACGCTTAAAGTATTTCCAGTCGCTGAAACGAAAAAATAAAAAACTTATCATAGGTGTTATCGGATGTATGGCCGAACGTGTCAGGGATGAACTTATTGCCGACTATGGCGTAAATATAGTTGTTGGTCCCGATGCGTATCTGGATATACCCAATTTGATTGGAAGTGTTGAACATGGAAATAAGGCTATAAATGTTGAACTTTCCACCACTGAGACCTATCGTGATGTCTTGCCTTCCCGCATTGGAAATCAAATTTCGGGTTTTATATCCATCATGAGGGGCTGCAATAATTTTTGTTCCTATTGTATTGTACCATATACCAGAGGCAGAGAACGCAGCCGGGATGTGGAAAGTATATTAAATGAACTAAAAGATTTGCAGTCGAAAAACTTCAAAGAAGTAACACTGCTGGGGCAAAATGTAAATTCATATCATGCGGTGAAAGATGGATCGACAGTCGAATTCCCCGATTTGCTTGCAATTGTATCCGATGCAGCCCCTGAAATACGATTCCGCTTTACAACTTCTCATCCAAAGGATATGAGTGACAAGACTCTTGAAGTGATTGCACTGAAACCTAACTTATGTCGTTTTATACATTTACCGGTACAATCGGGAAGTAATTCGATTCTGAAATCCATGAACAGAAAATACACCCGTGAATGGTATCTGGATCGGATTGCAGCCATTCACCGTATCTTACCTGATGCTTCTATCGGTACCGATGTCTTTTCAGGATTTCATAGTGAAACAGAAGAAGATCATCAACTCACTCTCTCCCTGATGCGTGAAGTTGGATTTGATATGGCATTTATGTTTAAATACTCCGAACGACCGGGAACTTTTGCTGCAAAGAATTTACCTGATAATATCCCTGAAGAAGTTAAACTTCGTCGTTTAGCCGAAATAATTGACCTTCAAAACGAATTATCCAACGAAAGCAATCAACGTGACATAGGCAAAGTATTTGAGGTACTTGTTGAAGGATTTTCAAAACGTTCGAAGGAACAACTCTTTGGACGAACTTCACAAAACAAGGTTGTCATTTTTCCACGTCTGAACCGGAGAATTGGAGAAACTATAAGTGTGAAAGTGATGAGTGCATCGTCGGCTACCCTTTTTGGTGAAGTGGTTGAGCGTTGAGCGTTGAGCATTGAGTGTTGAGTATCGAGTATCGAGCATTGTGTGTTGAGCATTGATCATTGATCATCGAGCAAAGAGCAAAGAGCAAAATCGATGAAATTATTAACCAATTAACCATTCATAAATCAACCAATTACGAATTAACCAATTTACCAACGGTACGAAGTGACGTTCCGTTAATACGGACTCTTGGAATTTCAACGCGGAACACGGAACACTCAACACGGAACACTGAACACTGAACGCCGAACTCGGAACAAGGAACACGGAACGCAGAACGCGAAACGCGGAACGCAGAACATGGAGCCTGTAAATCAGACGATTAAAGTTATTAAAGAAATTTTTCCGTAATAGCTTGCAGTTTCGAAATCAAAGCATTACTTTTGCGTAAAATTAGGAATAACCAATCTCTTTTGTTAATGCATACACAATAAGAACATTACATTTCTTAGTCTTCTATTCATACCCTGAAAAATACTAACTTTAATATACATATTACAAACTAAAACAAAAATCTATGTGGTTAATTAATTCCTCAATTGGGAGAAAGCTTATTATGAGTATCTCGGGAATTTTTCTCGTGCTGTTTTTGCTATTTCATAGCCTCATGAATATCGTGGTGATCATATCGCCATCGGGATATAATGCAATTTGTGCATTTCTGGGAGCGAACTGGTATGCAGTTGTTGGTACAGCAGTGTTGGCAGGCGGATTCGTGATTCATATCCTGTATGCCTTGTTTTTGTATTATCTAAACTTACGTGCCCGCGGAAACGAAAGCTATTCGGTAACTCAAAATCAAAAGAGTGTTGAATGGTCATCCCAAAACATGTTAATCCTGGGAACAATAATTGTTGGTTTCCTGGCCTTACATTTGTACAACTTTTGGTTTAAAATGCAATTTGCAGAATTAAGCGGAGCAGAAGGTGGACAATTTCTTCCAAATAACGGAGCTGCTTTTGTTCAGGAATTATTTAGTAACTGGATTTATTGTGTGGTTTATATCGTTTGGCTTTCAGCTTTATGGTTACACTTAACACACGGAGTCTGGAGTTCGATGCAATCATTAGGTTTGAACAACAAAACATGGTTACCAAGAGTGAAAGTAATCGCAAACATTATTTCTACCATTGTGATTTTAATGTTTATGTCAATTCCATTATATTACTTAGTTGGATGCGTTTCTTGATGATAATTTGTAAACCCCGAATTTAAAAATTGTAAATTAAATTATGACAAAAAAACAAGATTCTACTACGGTAGAAACACCTAAAATAGATGCCCGGATTCCCGAAGGAGCATTAGCTGAAAAATGGAGTAACTATAAAGCGCATCAAAAACTTGTAAACCCTTCCAACAAACGTCGCCTCGACGTAATTGTGATCGGAACCGGGTTGGCAGGAGCATCAGCTGCTGCTTCGATGGCTGAAATGGGATTTAATGTATTAAACTTTTGTATTCAGGATTCACCCCGCCGTGCACATTCAATAGCTGCACAGGGTGGTATTAATGCTGCCAAAAACTATCAAAACGACGGTGATTCAGTGTATCGCCTTTTCTATGATACCATTAAAGGGGGCGATTATCGTGCCCGCGAAGCAAATGTATATCGTCTTGCCGAAGTATCAAACGGTATTATCGACCAATGTGTGGCACAAGGCGTCCCTTTCGCCCGTGAATATGGCGGTACTCTCGACAACCGTTCTTTTGGTGGAGCACAGGTATCCCGTACCTTCTATGCAAAAGGTCAGACAGGACAACAATTGTTATTAGGAGCTTATTCAGCATTAAGCCGTCAAATTGGCAAAGGTGCAGTGAAATTATATTCACGTTACGAAATGTTGGACGTGGTGATCATTGAAGGCCGTGCCCGCGGTATTATTGCCCGTAATCTGATCTCGGGAAAGATTGAACGCTTCTTTGCTCATGCTGTAGTTGTCGGCTCAGGTGGTTACGGAAATACTTTTTTCCTTTCAACCAATGCTATGAACTCAAACGGATCGGCATTAGTTCAGATGTATAAGAAAGGTGCTTATTTTGCAAACCCTGCTTATGCACAGATTCACCCGACCTGTATTCCTGTTCATGGTGATAAACAATCCAAACTGACGTTGATGTCCGAATCATTACGTAATGATGGCCGGATATGGGTGCCTAAGAAAAAAGAAGATGCAGAATCTATACGTGCAGGAAAGAAAAAAGCAACTGATTTAGCCGAAGGGGACCGCGATTATTATCTCGAACGCCGCTATCCTGCTTTTGGTAATTTAGTTCCACGCGATGTCGCTTCCCGTGCTGCAAAAGAACGTTGTGATGCAGGTTTCGGAGTCGGAAATACAGGACTTGCCGTATATCTCGATTTCTCGGATGCCATCAACCGCCTTGGCGAACATGTGGTCCGTGAACGTTACGGGAACCTTTTCCAAATGTATGAGAAAATTGTAGATGAAAATCCATATAATACACCGATGATGATTTACCCGGCTATGCATTATACAATGGGTGGAATATGGGTTGATTATGAATTGCAGACTTCTATAAAAGGATTGTTCTGTATTGGTGAAGCCAACTTCTCCGATCACGGTGCAAACCGCCTGGGTGCTTCGGCATTAATGCAGGGTTTGGCTGACGGTTATTTCGTATTACCTTATACTATTCAGAATTATTTAGCCGATCAGATTCAGGTTCCACGCCTGAGTACCGACCTTCCCGAATTCGAAGAAGCCGAAAAAGCCGTAAACGATAAAATCAATAAACTCATGAACATTCAGGGTAAACATTCGGTAGATTCTATCCACCGTGAGTTGGGACTGATCATGTGGGATTTTGTTGGAATGGGACGTAATAAAGCCGGACTGGAAACAGCTCTCGAAAAAATTAAAGCTGTACGCAAAGAATTCTGGACTAATGTATACATTCCGGGTAAAGAAGCTGATTTAAACAATGAACTTGAAAAAGCGCTTCGTGTGGCTGACTTTATTGAAATCGGTGAATTAATGGCCCGTGATGCTTTAATGCGTGAAGAATCATGTGGAGGTCACTTCCGTGAAGAATACCAGACACCCGAAGGTGAAGCTTTACGTGATGACAAAGATTTCGCATTTGCTTCGTGCTGGAAATTCACAGGTGAAGGAAATGAACCTGAAATGTTGAAAGAAGAACTCGTTTACGAGTTTATCCACCGTCAACAACGTAATTATAAATCATAAGGCCCCTCCAGTCTGCCCAAAGGGGAGGCTTTGTTGAGGTTTCAATAATAATTAATTTATTAATAATTCAAATCTACTAACTTCATTTTTCCCCTCCGGGGGAATTAAAGGGGCTTATAATATGGAAAAAAGTATAAATGTAACGCTGAAAATCTGGCGTCAGGAAGGTCCGAAATTCAAAGGAAATTTCGAGATTTATAAATTGGAGAATATTTCCACCGACAGTTCATTCCTCGAAATGATTGATGAGCTTAATGAACAATTAATAACCGAACGTAAAGTTCCGATTGCTTTCGATCATGATTGCCGTGAAGGAATTTGTGGAATGTGTAGTTTGTATATCAACGGACATCCTCATGGACCCGACGGTGAAATAACTACCTGTCAACTTCACATGCGTAGCTTTAAGGATGGTGAAACCATTACTATCGAACCATGGCGTTCCGCTGCTTTCCCTGTAGTAAGGGATTTAATGGTCGATCGTGGTGCATTTGATAAAATTATACAGGCAGGAGGATTTGTTTCGGTAAACACAGGTGGTGTTCCTGATGGAAATGCAATTGCTATTGGCAAGGATATTGCCGATGAAGCAATGGATGCTGCTTCGTGTATCGGTTGCGGTGCTTGTGTTGCAACCTGTAAAAACGGTTCAGCCATGTTGTTCGTATCAGCAAAAGTAAGTCAGTTAGCTTTACTTCCACAGGGAAAAGTTGAAGCCGGCCAACGTGCTAAAGCCATGGTAGCAAAAATGGATGAACTGGGATTTGGTAACTGTACCAACACAGGAGCCTGCGAAGCGGAATGTCCTAAAAACGTTTCGATTTCCCATATTGCCCGCCTGAACCGTGAATTTTTAAGTGCAAAATTCAAAGGTTGATCAACAGAATTTAATCATATAAAAAAGACCGCTTCGAATTACGAGGCGGTCTTTTTTAGTAGGAGAATATTTTTCCTGAATCTGATCTATTTTTTATCAATAACCATCATTACAGCACCCCGTGCAGGAACAGTTACAAAAATGCCATTAGAGGCATCGGCCGACCGTGCACGAATGCTGCTGTAGGTTGCAGGTCCGCCGGCTACTCCCGTTGGTCCCACACCATTGACAAATACCTGACGCGAGAATTGAGAATCATCCGTTCCTCCCTGAAGGCTGTACCAGTAATAACGGCTTCCCCGGTAAAAGTTCTTAAGATTTAATTGTATGTTTATATCTGTAGTACTTGTATTAACAAGATTGACATTTAACTGACCGGAAGTATAAGTGGAAGCATAACTCTGAATACTTGAAGTACTGGTAGAAGTCACCATCCGGTCGCCTAGCATTTTCTGGAAGAAATACATATAATAGAAACTGGGACGCAGGCTCCATTTGCTGATACCGGGTTCATCCCCTGCACTGAATAGTCCCATATCATCTCCGTTACTCCAACCGTTCAGTAAATCCCAACGGGCCGCCATCCCATACTTATTTGTTATTGCTTCTCCTAATACCAACACGGCAAAAAGCCCGCTTACATTCGATACCATTTGTTTGGAACCGGCAGCAAAAAAGTTCCATTCATCCAATACTATTGGTTTTACTGTTGCATTATTTAAAGCCAATGTCTGTGATACGAAATTGATAACCGTATTTGGGACAGCTATGGCACTGGCAAGTATAACGGGAGCTTTGGTATTATCACTGGGCGTAAAATAATCATGAACCACATAAAAATCAGCTCTGTTATTAATACCTGTCATCATACCCGCATTCCATGTTTTTGTACAAACGGTTTGCCATGATTCGGAAGCAGGAGTTTCAACAGTTACCGCTCCGATTTTTATCGTATTCCCGACTTCCTTTGCTGCAGCCTGCATGGAGTCAACAAAAACCAGAAAATGTTTGGCATACTCGGCACCTGTCATAAATTCAGGTTGATGATCCTGGTTCGTAGCCGTGTTGATCCGGTAACCCCATTCCCAATTCCCATAATTTTCATTCCCGATTTCCCATAACTGAGTCCGCCCTTTATCATACCTCACCCAGTCGGCTGCCAGATGAGCAGCTGTAGCAACCGGATTTGGCCCCGTACCATAACGTGAATAGCCAAAATTAACTGTAATAATACCTTTATTGTTTGTTTTAGCCATCATGCTGTAGTAATTGTCCAGCGAACATTCCCAGTTTGCAGTAGTCATCCCGTAATTATAACCGGGAGCCTGAGCTACCCCGTTTAAATCGAATATCTTGGCAGGTGCATCAGGAGGGTTAACACCCTGTTGCGCATTCCAGAAATAGGCATCGCTCGCACTTCCACCCGGGAAACGTATAATATGAGGTTGTAAATCGTTTAGCGGATTAATGAAGCTTGCATTATCAGCTATAGGTCCCGTCCACATATTGGCATTTTGACCAAATACAGAGAGTGGAATTTTTGTAATAATGGAAGTCGCATTAATACTTATTATTGTGGGTGTTACTGTTGAAGGTGTTGTCTGATCGTAAGCAGGCACAGTAAATGTTCTTGGTTGCCAGTTATCTAAAAAGAATCCTATTGTATTCGCTATTTTAGGATCGACACCTGCAATAATTGTTGTGTCCTTGCCGGTGTTTGTATTTGAAGGCTCATTCGCTTTACTCTGGCATGAATATAATAAAACTGGAATTAAATAAACAGAAGTTCTGAAAATTCTTAAAAAGGAGTGTGACATAATATTAGATGTAAAATTGGTTGAAAATTGAAAACCTGACTTAAGGTATAAATCCCATGTGACGCATTAAAATAAAAGAAAACAGGAGAATAGATTTTTTAATAAGTAATCAATGATAGCTAAATGATCTGTCTGTTAATCTACAAAACTTTAAATTTCAATATCTTGTAAATTCTTAATTCTTAATTCTTAATTCTTAATTGCTTTGCAGCTAAGCCCGTTAAAATAACTCCCTCCAGTTTAACCTGTAATTTGAGCCGCAACATATATTTCCCTGAAATCATCTCAGGTTAAAATTGACTCTCCATATCATCACTATAAATCAGGGAATAGAACAGAAAAGCATATTATGGAAAAATTCAATTATACAAATGTAATTTACTATATAACAAATTAAACCATATTATTTTAGCCTTAATTGATACTTTTCTTACTCAATAGCGTATTATCCATTTTTACTAAACCTAAACATAAAAATAATATCTGATAAATGAAAAATAACATTAAACTTTCAGACTAAATAAATTACGATAATGAATAAATTCAGGAATCTTATTTATTCCTGTTCCGTTTATGATTATGAGGGTTGGAATAATAAATCTCTTATTCACCAGCCATTCCGGTGAAAATTCAATAAAGAGATTACACAATCAATTCAGCAGAATAGTCTGTATTCTTCTGTTTTGTTCAAAATAATCGGCTTACAGTTTTTGTTATCCGTACAAGTCCTTTATCTTTGCAACTTATTTTAAAAATCAGATCATGGCATTAATAAAATCAGTGAGGGGATTTACTCCTCAGATAGGAGAAGATTGTTTTTTAGCAGAGAATGCAGCAGTAGTAGGGGATGTGATTATGGGGAAGGGTTGTAGTGTTTGGTTTAACACAGTGCTAAGGGGTGATGTAAACTCCATTCGAATAGGCAATCATGTAAATATACAGGATGGTTCGGTACTGCATACTTTGTACGAGAAATCGACAGTGGAAATTGGTGATTACGTTTCAATAGGCCACAATGTAACTGTACATGGCGCCAAAATAAATAATTACGCATTGATCGGAATGGGTTCCATATTGTTGGATTATGCCGAAGTGGGAGAGGGGGCAATTGTTGCTGCCGGAGCTTTGGTGCTGAGTAATACCATTATTCCACCCTATACACTTTGGGCCGGTGTTCCTGCTAAATTTATAAAAAACGTGGAGCCCGAACAAACCAACGAAATGAACCGCAAAATAGCCCATAATTATGCCATGTATGCCGGATGGTATAAGGAAGAAGAATAGTTTATAGTTTATAGTTTATAGTTCCTAGTTTATACTTAATAGTTTCATAATCAGAATATCTACTCCGTAGGAGTATTCTGTAAATAACCCCCAATGTAGCTTGCGGAATTGGGGGTTATGAGACCAATGACG
>Ga0302288_1001714_pt1 | contig 13708 bp, 23 predicted proteins | sample III_Fen_N1_1_FD_194549 | JGI IMG/M metagenome (GOLD analysis project Ga0302288, IMG submission 194549) | Peat permafrost microbial communities from Stordalen Mire near Abisko, Sweden - III_Fen_N1_1 | ecosystem: Environmental > Terrestrial > Soil > Wetlands > Permafrost | place: Sweden: Abisko...
CTGAGATAACAAGCTAGTCCTTGAGTAGTTTCTATTAAAGAGACTGTTTGTTTTCCGCAAACTATACAAGTCGGTTTATTCGTTTTTTCCATAATATCTATTTGCTCCTATAATGTCAAATTTCAGTACTTGATTGTACAATTTATCTTGTCGGGTTCTGAATCGAATGTTATCATCATGCTGTTGGTGACAACTCCGGCACATGATTACTAAATTCAAACTTTCGGTGTACCATTCCGGCCAAACGCTTTTCGGTAGAAGGTGACATAAATCATCAGCCGGTCGGCCACATATTACGCACGTTTTTGGTTGAAGCTTTTTGATGCTGGCTAGAGTTCTATTTCTCAAAGATTGCTTTGAACTTATGTTCTTTATTTTATTATTCATCTTCATTTAATGATTTAAACTTACCAAATACGGACTCACAAACTTTTTTCATTCTTGTAATTAATGCGGATCCACCATTTTTAGATCGGGATAAAAATATCCATTTATTAGATTCAGCATCGTCATAAACCAACATTGCAGCGTTTGTTTTCAATCTGTCAACAGCTGCTTTCAAAATTTCTTCGTCTGTCATTTCTGATATCGGAAGATTGCGGAGTTCTCGAATGTTTCTCATACTTATTTTCCTCTATTTCCACGCCTAACAAAGCGAGGTTTAAAAATTGGTTTTGGATAATTGATTACTGGCTTTCGATTAAAATATATCGGCTTATCGTCTAACTCGAGTTTGCAATCGCTATCATCGTAGTAATCTTTGAAATGGAAAGGTTCACATTCATTGGTAATACTTTCAAGCGCTCTAATACTTTCTTGCATTTCTAGTATTTCAGCACGAGTATCTACAGTTGCAAATACTCGTGCACACTCTTCAATTGCATGTCTTACCGAACAGAATGCTGCCGAATCTGAACCTATTATAAGTACTATCATTCCGCTCATACTATTCTACACAAGATGGTCCAAAAGGTTGACCACATAGTCCACAAATCTGAATATCATAATTCCAAAGGCCTAGTTGTCCTTTTATACCGGTCATTGGAGTATCGAATAAAATAGGGTTAGCAATTACATAGTGATATTGTCCTTCTGCCGCCCAAATAGAGGGGTGATTTTCAACACAATCAACTATTTCAACTGAACCGATAATGGCACCAAAAGCGAAATCCTCCATAAACCAATTTTTAAAGTCAATTGATTTTAAGTAATTCAACTGACTTTCATTCACCACATGCGAGAAAGTGGAGTCGTTTTTTAAATTTCCTACTGGTTTTGCACTCGCATGTATCAAAATATGTCCTCTAAAATGTGTTCTACGTGGACGGTTCTCAATATCTTTTATTCCGGAAACGAGCAAATATGCCCATGGTTGTTTTACTGATAGTACTTTCATTTTACTTCCTCCTCTTTCATTACTTCTTTGATAACTTCTTTGCTGAAATTTAGTCCATCTTTTTTGCCATCAATATACGATTGACAACTAATAAGAACGAGCCCAACGCATAGTAAAAATACTCCTACACCTAAATAAGGCTTTTCAAATCCAATTTTGAACGGATGAATACTGATATTAATTCTCGATACAAATATGAGTATTAGAATAAGTACAACTGAGTAAATAATTATTGATTTCATGGTATTTATTTGAATAGGTTATAGTCTCTATTTACACAATTTTCAGGAAGTTGTTCACGTAATATCCCTGCTTGTTTCAGTAATGAATCTTTCCAATAGATAGGAGTTTTCAATAAATCAGAAAAAAGTTCATTTGTTCCGGTTATGAAATTTATAAGCTGTTTTTTATTATATTCCATACCCGACATGATCCCAATTTTAAATAAATCACAATAAGGGAAAGATTCAACAATCATTTGCCAACTACTGTCAAGGTCGACAATAGGCTCAATACTAGCAAAGGTTTTGAACCCTACATTATGTAACTTTGCCATTGCATTGATCCGCTCAACATTAGTACTTGCATTTGGTTCTAATTCGTCGTGTCCGGTGAGGGTGAAACCACATGCAATATATTTTCTTAATTCTAAACTATAAGCATCTTCTAATGGAATGCTATGTGGTGATTCTTTAAAATATCCAAATCGTTGTTTTGGATATTCATTTAATAATTTATCAACCCAATCTGCTTTTTTTGTTAGTATTTTTACAGGTACTCTATAATTGACACATAATTCTATTGCATCCCAGTTAAGTTTAATTGTTTCTTGTAACATTGGGTCACTTGTAAATGTAAAGAACAGTCCGTGTTTACGAAGGTCTTCTATGTTTTGAAGTAATTCAGTTTCAAACACTTTTAAAGCGTGACTTTCATTTTTGAAGCATTTCTTCAATTCGGGCTTATCTCCTCCTAAAATAGCTGCTCCACGACCTTTTTTCAAATAGCAGTAAGTACACCCATTGCTGCACCCTACAACGAAATTGCAAGCCCAGTACGAATACTCTCCGGCTTTTCCTGATGGGTTGTAAATCGCTTTACCTTTATAGTTTTTCATAACATTGGTTTTAATTCACTGTAAAATACACTTTCTTTATCTAGTCTCTCGCTAGCAAAACATGCAGGCTTAGTTTTTCCTTGCGGACAGTGAGCGCCTTGCTCTTTGAAGTGGCATAGAATACACCCAAATTGAGCGATGTTCTTTGCAGGGATACATGAAACACGTGTATCACCTATTTTAATGCGTTTTCCTATTGGTAAATTAATAAATTGTCTAAGCATACTGTTAGTGGTTTATTGTGCAGTGTCCTTATCCGAACACCGCACAAAGAATGGTGAATACTACAAGGCAAATTAATATTGCATTGACTTGATGTCTATCTCGTTCGTCAGCTTTGCGCTGCGCTTCGGTTTCGAAGAATCGTTCTGTTTTCATGGCACCGGTATTTTTGAAGTTATTAATCGAACATATTTGCAATTAGATCTATAGTGCTTTCGGGTATCGCTTCCGAGTCTCCCATTATCGCACTAGCAATTCCTTTTTTGGTTTGAATGATTTGATATACTTTTTCGTCAATGGTATTTTTTCCGGATAGGTACCTTCCGGTTACGCTGTCTTTTTGTCCAAGGCGGTGCGCTCTATCCTCGCACTGGCAACAATCGGCATCCGTCCACGGGAACTCAATAAACAGCACATCGGAACTCGCTGTAAGCGTAAGACCTACTCCGGCCGCTTTTATGGAGCAAATGATAATGTTTGTTTTATCATTTCGTTGGAAGCTATCTACAGCACGTTGCTTTTGTTCCTGGTTCTCACGTCCGGTTACTGATACCGAAGTAGGGAAAGCGTGTTTTAATTGGTCAACAACGATATGAAGTGAGCAGAAAACAATGATTTTTTTACCACTTTGTTGAAAATCGCAGATATAATCAATTGCTTCTTTTACCTTTCCTTTAGCCGTAATCTGTCGAAGTAGCGTAAGCTTTACCATCGCAGCGCTCCGCATGGCATTTTTGATATTTTTATCTGTTGATTCTTTGTATTTTTTCAAATACTCCTTCAGATTGTTTTCGGCCAACTGGTATTCTTGTCGATTACTAATATCAATCGTAATCAATTGTCGAACCTTATCAGGAAGTTCCTTGAGTACTGTTTTCTTTTCCCGGCGAAACATACATTTTTCGTAAAGCATTGCGCTCAATACTTTCAAATTACTTGCTTCAGTAGGACCGGCACAAAATTGTTTTCCAAAATTGATAGATCCTCCGAAATCTTCAAGTCGATTGATAATTGATAGCTGAGGTACCAGGTCTTTTGGTTTGTTGACGATCGGCGTTCCGGTCAGTCCAATTACATATTCTTTCCCTTGAGCTATTCCTTTGCAATAATTACTTTGTTGAGTTGTGGCCGACTTGCACCGGTGTATTTCGTCAATAATTACTGAATTGAACAGATCAATGTTTTCTTTGAAAGTGACATCTTTTAGAGAGAACCGTTCTGATTTCTTTTCATGCAGCACAAAGTATTTTTTCAGACTTTCGTAGTTCACAATAAATACCTGATACAATCCATTGTTTGCGTAATACGGCCAATTGTCACGGGTATCGTCGGTCAGTACCATTGCTTTTTTATCGGTAAACTTTGACCATTCACGCTCCCAGTTTATTTTCAGTGAGCTTGGACAAATGACTAAGCAAGGAAATGAACGAGCAATATTTACAGTAGCAATACTTTGAAGGGTTTTCCCTAAGCCGGGTTCATCGGCATTGATGAAGCGTTTTAGAACCAATCCGCGAGCAATTCCTTTTCCCTGATAGTTTCGTGGTTCGAGTTTTAATTGGTGTGGAATAAGCAAATCAGGCATTTCCGATTCAATCGCTCGCTTTTGCCAATCGACATCGCAATACTGCTTAGCGCATTCAGCGAAATGGTGAAGTCCTGGAAGTGATTTGCGGGGTACATTCCAAACCTTAAGGCTTGGAATGTACTTTGCTCCTTCAACTGCCTTTATCTCGCGAGCCAATACCGGGTGAAAATCAAATTCAACAACGTATTGATCGGTGGATAGGTCGAGTTGAATATTCATTACATTGCAGTGTCTAATTCACGTTCTTCAACTGCATGCTTTTTCTTGCGTTTACCGCTTGAAATAGTCATTACACCTCCAACTCCCTCAGCAGCGTTCGATAGTTCGATACTGGCCTCCTGTGGTACGTCAAAGTCCATTTCTTGCTGTTTGATACCATACTTATCATTGAATAGGTACTCTTTGACTTCGTAGGTAGCCATTTCAACATCTTGTCCAAGTTCTTCGGAAAATTCATATTCATCCTCGTATTTAGTGAATGGAGAAATAAGATTCAAAACCTTTCCGGATTTCAGCATTTTTTGACCGATAATGGTTACTCCGGTATGCTCGTCAGTCCCACCAATTACATAACCGGTAATAGTGTAGTTATCGAGCAAAGAAATATCAAAATCAGTGATTGAACTGTGATTTACCAAACTGGATTCAGGTTGTTCGGTAAGCACTACCAAGTGGATTTTCATCCTATTCATGGCAGCTACCAAATCTTTGTGAACTACTGCTCCACAGTCTTTTGTTACTGAGTTGATTTCATCTCCGGCAGTTTCTTTGAACTGAACCTGTGCACGGTCGTTTTTGAGCGTGACTTTCGAAATTTCGTTTTTTGTTACTTGCATAAAATTTTTATTTATTAAATTGGTGTTTATACTAAAAATCAAAATCGTTTGAATAGATTAAAATAGGAGTATCTTCAAGACATTCACGAATAGACATTTGATAAGGTTCGTTGTCATGGTCGTTATCTTCCCAAACACTTATGGTTTTTTCGTCCCATTGCGACTCTGGTATCTCCTCGACTTTATCTATTTGCATTTCGTGAATAGATTCAAATAAATGCTCTTTGGCTTGCTCTTCTGTTTCACCGGATACAGCCCAATAATAATCTCCTGAGTAAAATTTAAATACTTTCATATAAATCAAATTGAACTTATCGTTTTAATATCGTTTGTTCTCCATTCAGGTAAATCGTATATTTGTTTTCCGACTTTTAGATAAGTTTCCCAAAACCATTTTGTAACGTCAACCCACGTTGATACTTCATTTCGTGGATAAGACCATGATTTGCTTTTAGTTCCAACACAAAAAACATTCATTAATAAATTACCACAAAAGATATTATTATCACTTCTAAGTCCGATGTGATAATACCCAGTTTTAGGGTCTTGAAAAACGTTTGTAAAATGCTTTTTACCATAAGTCAGAAACTTGTATAGATTTGGACTAAATTTCGAATCGTTTTTTGGATTTATTTCTTTGTTTATCCCGAAAATTGGCATGTCGCCACCAATAATTTTAATTCCATTTTTCATATAAATTTCTTTTTAAATTAGCTTTGATTTTACGTGATTGATGAACATATCCATCTTATATCTATAGTAATCTTCATACTTCTCATACCCTTCACTGTTCTGCTTCCATGCCACAAATAATACATCCCTGAGCCGCTTTGATGGAGTTTTTGTTTTATCCTCATAATCGGCCTTTGTTTCGTCGATTATTCGAAGTTGTTCAGTTTTAAATACATCTTTATTAAAAGCTAGAAAACCGGCACACTGAATGGATGAAGCAATATTTGTTATTTGCTCAGGGGTTGGCTCATTTGTTTCAAAAGCAAGAATAAGTGTTCTATCTTTCAAGCTCTTGTAACTGACTAAAATTGCGGGTATTAATATCATTTGTGAAGTTTTGGTAAATAAAATCTTGTAATTCAGATATTCCTTTTAGAAGTGCTTCGAGTTTATGGTATGCTTCATAAACTTCACCCGGGTTATTCAAATTATTGTGTAATTGAATACTTCCTTTGCAGTCGTGAATGGTAAGTTTCATAATACCATCTTCCATCACTTTAGCGTGATAACTTGCCATACTTCGTGGACTATCCGGCAATAGAAAGCTTTTCTTGTTGTATGTTGGTTTGGACATTGGTTTTTGATTCTAATTGTTTACGTTTTTCAATTTCTTCATTTAGCTCTCTGACAAGTCTTTTGCATTGGCGTTTATAAAATTCAGAAACGGTTGTAAGTCGCTTTATTTCTCTGTCTTTTTCTGCAAAAACGGCTGTTTCTTTGTTAGTGAATTTTCCATCTTTAGCATGATATCCACCTTGTTTCTTTTTTTGTGGAAGTTCGGGAACTTCCGTTGGGAATAGTTCTGACATAAATTTCTACTTTAAAAGATTAATGATTGATTCAAATGTAGATTCTTCGGTATTATCAACTGCTCCTGTACATTGTATTGCCATTTCCCGCTTTTCATTGATTACTTTATAAATATCTTCGTCAATGGTATTCTTGCCAAGGAAATAAGATATTTGAACAGCGTTTTTTTGGCTAATGCGGTGGCAACGGTCTTCGCATTGGTCTGTATCGGCACTATGCCAAGGAAGTTCAACAAACGCGACTCTGGAAGCAGCTGTGAGCGTAATTCCAACACCACCCGCTTTGTAGTTTACAAATATCAGATTATGGTCTGTCGGTACAAATTCATGATCGGCATCGTTATGCCTTTCGTATCTGGTATCGCAAACCGCACATCGTTGGAATTTATGGATATTGTCGTTTCGCTTTTGTGAGCTTTCGGCACCGGTGAAAAACAGTGCAGTTGGGTAATAGCTTCGGAGTACATCGGCCACTTCATTAAGATAGATAAAGACGACTATTTTCTCTCCGGATTCAAGCACATCGTCGATATACTCTTTCACATCGGCTAGTTTTCCACGAGCCGAAATGTTTTTCAATACTCCAATCTGAACCATGATTTTGCCTTTCATACTTTTGGCGATTTGTGGCTCTGTGGCTTTGCGGTATTCACGCAAATAGGTTTCAAGATCGGCCATTGCTGCATCGTATTCAGGCTGATTTGAAATACTGCAAAAAACCTTTTGCCTGAACTTATCAGGTAGTTCTTTGAGTACATCTTTCTTTTCCCTACGGAAATAGCACTTGTTACGAAGAATTGCGTTTATTTCCGGCCAGCGCTCTTCGTCGGCACACATTTCACGAAATGCAACGGATCCACCAAACTCTTTCAGCTTATCTATAATCATCAGTTGGAACATCAAATCAACTGGCTTATTTACGATTGGAGTACCGCTGAGTAATTGCGTAAACTTTCCCTGCGCAATGCCATACGACAATTTGCTTTGACGTGTGGTTTTTTCCTTTACACGGTGGCTTTCGTCAATGATAACCGATTTGAATACGTTGATATTTGGCAGGAAATTGATGTGTTTGAGTAACATCTGCTCACCTCGTGGAACATTGATATTTAATACAAAATATTTCTGAAGTGATTCGTAGTTCACAATGAATACATCGTACACACCCATGTTGTAAAATGTTTCCCAAGTATGCTTGATTGAATCACTAAGAATAACCGGCTTATGGTCAGACCATAGTTTCCATTCCATTTCCCAGTTCAGTTTCAAACTTGCCGGACAAATGATAAGGCAGGGAAATTCATTTTTTGCGATAACAGTGGCAATACTTTGACCTGTTTTTCCAAGTCCTGGAGCATCGCCATTAATACAGCTGCCGTGTTCGATTCCGTAAGCAATACCTTCGTTCTGATAATCGTAAGGATTTAGCTTTAGGTCAATATTCTGTTTCAATTTTGGCATCTCTGCCGGAACATCAAACACACGTCGTTTTGAAACATTTCCGGTCATATCAAAGCAATACTTTTGTGCGAACATCTGAACCTCGAATTCCCACCTGCGTGGAAGCTCCCAGCGCTTCAATTTTGAATCGTAAGTAACATCCGGCAGCTTTGCTACTGCTGCCGATATTTTACGGTCGTAATCGAACTGAATTAGGTACTTATCTTGTTTTTCAACTACTATTCTCATGGTCTTCAATCTTTATAACTAATTGGAGATTTACATTCACTACAAATTTTATCGTATGTTCCTTCCTTACTTGGAATAATGACTCCTTTAAACCAATATATTCCTACAGTTATACGATTTCCATTGTCATTTTTTACATAAAAGTCATTACTAGGTGAGTGCCCAATTACTTCATATTCTTTTCCAATAGTCAAATTTCTATATTTCTTAGTTAATATCCATTTAGTACCAATTGGATTTGCCTCATTAAGAACATCTCTGTAAAATCTCAAAGTTCTAAATTCCGGCTCACATTGATTAATATAATGTTTAATCAATGTGAGGACTTCTAAATCAGTTTCTGCTCTAAATATAATTTCTTTCATGGTCTTCCGTTTCCAAATAATAAATGCCATTTATAGGCTAATGCTAAATACTTTTGTTTCCCTTCTAAGTAGAAGTCTGATTCACGATTAATGAAGATTTTGAATACTTTGTGATTCTTTTTAGAAATACCAATTATCACATCGCGGTCAGCTCCTTCAATATCCATATACCAGGCACGTGAGCGGTCGTACTGAAAAAATTTACAAGCGGCTTCAAATTGTATTTGTGTCTCGGCTGCCGTACTTTTAATATCTCCACCCCATTTCCAATCATCTCTCCAAATATCCCACTTACACCGTCTGTCAAGTTCAAAGTCAACACCATCGAAACTAAGCTTTGCATTGTGCTGTATGCTTATCTTTTGAGCGTTGGCACCTTCCATTAGTTGTTGGCAGAAAGGGTCGCGCCAAAAGGCTTGTTTCATTTTAATGGTATTGTCGAAAGTGGCCTTTTTGTAAATTACATCTTCCCGGGTGCGTTTGAAATAATCGACCTTGTGAGATTCGGTAATCATGGCATCGAGTAGATTTCCATCGGCAAAGGCTTGTGTGGGATCGATTGGGTTTGATTTCGGATTGAGTTGGTCAAGCAACCAACCCAAATCCGAATTTGATACTTCTGCACGTCCAAAATAAGGATCCATTAGAATACTTTTAAATCTTCATTGATTTCAATATTCTTAGCTTGCATATCCATAAATATGGCAGTAAGGCGAGCATATAAACCAAGAGCTTGAGTAGTATTTACAAATTCAATTGATTTTAATAATAGTTGTAAATCCCCAAATCTCAACTCCGTAGTTTTATTTTCACCATTGGACCACTCTCGACGGTTTTTCAAACCATATAAAAACCCACCAACAGCAGAAATTGACTGAACAGTACTATCGTAATGAGTTCTTGAAGATTTGAAAAGAAACTCAAAATCGCTATCGCTAAACTCTACGTCGGCTTTTAATTCAGCTATGAATGAATGCTTTTCCATGATTACTTTGCTTTATAAACAGGTTCGTAAACAAGTAATTTGCTTTCAATTGTCACATCGTTTTTGACTGCATACTTTTCGCAGAATGCCTTAATACGAGTGACCGACATGGATTCTATTTTGTCGTTGGTAAGGTTTTTGCCCTCATTTTCGAACCAAAAAGAAATGAGTTGAAGATAACCGGCAGGATTTAGAACCTTGATGTTGTACCCCTCTTTGACTTTTGGAGCTTCTGTGAATAAGTCTGCCTGAGTATCAACCATTGCACTCACTGATTGTCCGGTTGCATTCACCGTGGCAGTTGCTGTAGCATTCAATTGAGCTTGTTCTGATTCTTTTAAAAGATTAGCAGCTTCATCAGCCTTACGTTGATTTTCAATTTCAATAGCTTCATTAGCTTTACGATTACGCTCAATTTCAGCATTAATAGCATCGATGCGTTGCTGTTCATTATCTTCAATCGACTTAGCAAACCCAACTAAAGCAGGAATTTCTTTGTATTCTTCTTTAAGAGAAAGGAATTCATTTTCAAGTTCTGCAATTGGTTTTGTAGGTTTTGAAAATAAAGTAATTCCATTTTCATCAGGAGTTGGAATTATATATCCGGTACGTGCATAAACAAGTTGCTCAAAAGCAAACTTTAGTTTTTCCGTTCCCTCTTTTTGTTCTAATTCAGCCTTTTGTTTTGCTCTTTCAACTTCTAAGGCTGCAAGGCGTTGGCGTTCTGCTTCTGCTTCTTTATCTTCAATTTCTTTTAAACGTTGACGTTCGACTTCTTCTAACTGATTTTTCTTTGAAGGAAGCATATCAAGTAATTCACGTTTGAATTCAGCAATTGAGCTTTTAAAATCACTCATAGCCGTATAGCAAAGTTGCTGAGCAAGTGAACCGGTTATCATTACTTTTTCTTCAATTGAATGATGTTGAATATTAAGTTGGATTTGTACCGGAAAAACGAATTGAGCGTCACTTAATTTATTATCGAATTGGGCGATTTCAGTTGATGCGTTATCAACGGTAAGAAGTGTCAACGCATTGAACCATTCGTTTTTTGAAGTTTTGAAGTTCAGAATATATTCAGCGCTTGCCGTTGCATATCCAATGCGATAAAGACGTTCTATTTCAATTGCTTCCTGCTCTTTGGCTAGTTTTAATTGTGCCTGACGTTCTGATTCCTGACGCTCTTTAATCTTTTTTGTGGCATGTTCATTTCTGAATGTCTGGAGAGTATCAATAGGCGTATCAATTCCACTTTCCAGCGAAGTAAACTCTTTGGCTAGTAAAGTCATCATTTGAGTAAATGGTGAACGCTTTTCATTCATAGCCTTTTTTGTGTTCTTCACCTTATTGATGTAGCTAGCTATTTCAGCATCTATGACATCATTCATGCCTTGTTTTGCCAATTCAATAAGCTCATTACCTTTTGCAATGGCTTTATCATAAGATGTTTTATTCTCTGCCAAAGCAGTAGGAGCTTGAGAAATAAGAGATTTGAACTCTTCAATTTTTACTACTGATGTAGTTTCTGCGGGTAATGTTTGTGTAGTTGTTTCCATTAGAATGATTCCTCCTCGTCTTCTGGTTTAGTAATTTGAACTGCTGCTATTTTTTGGGCTTCTTCGGTAAATGCTTTAGGCTGTTGATCATCTTCAGCATCATCTCCTTCGAAGGCTACATTTTCGGACACTTTTAGTTTTGTGTAGGCACGCATAGCATGTTTGATACATTTTGCTTCAAGGAAACCGGGATCAATTTGACCATCATTGGCAGTATAAAGAGCATTACCATCTTTTTGAGTCTTGGTCTTGGAATAATTAGCAAGCCTTGTGATATCATCATCAAGCAACCACTTAAAATCAAGTCCATTGTGAGGAAGTACGATACATACATAAACACCTATTATTTTATTTGTCTTTCGTGGAATTGCTGGCATGTAATCAACCTTTAGTTCTCCACGTTCGTTGGTGCATGGTTGGAATTTATCACCGTCATAAATAACTATTGGGTTATTCATTCTGATAATTTGGCCAGATTTAATACGAAGATTTAATTCTCCGTAAGCGGTTACAACCAATCTGGCTACTTTTACCCAGCGTTTTTGGCCTTCAACCATTTGCTCAGCACTACGAGCTTCGAGATATGCATCTGATTTACTCCCTGGTTGAAGCGAAAGGCCTGTTATTGCAACTTCGAAAAAGGCTGAACAAAGCGAAATTCCGGTACTTTCTTTTAGCCAATCACTTGCTGATATAAGCCTTTTGAAATAGCGTGCTTCTCGTTCATACGTTGCTTCGGCATCTTCATGAGAATACCGGTGCATTCTAATCAGTGTGTCAATGAATGACTCTTTGATTGGATGTTGGTCCACAATTGTGGTTTTGTCTGCGACATTGAAGTCGGGTTTAATTTTTTCTGACATAGTGAGTAATTGTTAGTGTTATGAATAAAGTTTTTGTTTGCCTACTAGAATACTAGTCCATTCATCAATCGACATATCAATTGTAGAAATGGGATCTTCGATAGCTTCACCATCTACGATAGTATATGCACGGTGCAGTTTGTGGTCGAGTTGAACGGTAACACCGTTTTCAAATTCGTAAGTACTAGTCTCTTGTGCTTGGTCATGTGAGCACGTCCATGTGGTGATAAGTGGATCATTCATTTTTGTGTGGTATTTGGTGAGTTTTTAATGCATTTTTTGCACTGGTCGATACTGTTGCATTCACAACCGGTGCAGGGGATAAAATAGCGTGTCATGATTTGTGTCTTCTTGCTTCATTAATTACAAATGAAATACCCATTGCTACAATGAAGATAATTGCGATTAGAAAGGGTATCATTGAGTTTTCCATTAGTCTGTAATTTTGAATTGTTTGAAAATTTTGTTTTCGGGAATGATATTCTGTATATCCAGCATTCGGCTGGCGGTTTCAAGTTCAGAACGTTTAAAGTAAACCTTAGCTCGTTCGTGGTTTCCGGTTGGATAGCCTACTATCCAGCGCTTTGTTCTCCAATCGTCAATTAAGCGTTTTGTATATTTTTTGATTGCTTGTTTTTCAGTGATAATTTCGGAGAGTAAGCCAAGTTCATTGAGGGTATTAAATACGCCTATCTGCATTGAAGCAGTGATGATTCGTTCTAGTTGTGCTGTTTCCATTTTGTGGCGGGTTTGATAATATCTACTTTGCGAGTTGGACTTTCATTTCTCAAACACAGGGTAACGCTTTACCGAGTTGCCTTTTATTAGTAGTTAGTTTGTTATATGTTAGTTATTCGAATAAGTTTTTTTGCTTTGCATAAACAATAAATTCTGCAAGCGTATGTGAGTTGGTGCGCTTGAAAACATTTCGTTTGTGCGTCTTTACGGTTTCAATTGAAAGGAATAGTTTGTCTGCGATGTCAGGGACTTCTATCCCATCGTAGTAGCACCGCATTACCTCTATTTCACGGCTCGATAGACTAGAGTTGAACTTAGGTTTGCATATTACTCCCTCGTGGCAGCATTCGCCACGTAACGGACATTCAACCTCTTCGAAATTCAGATTCCCGAATTGGTCAATATCCATCATGCTGTCAAACTTACCCCAGTTGCATTTGATGAATCGTAGCACTACACGGTATTCAAAATGAGGTATATTCAATCGTTTTTTTTCGAATACCTTTGAAAGCTCTTTCAGTGCTTCAGGATAGAACTCTGAAAGTTTCTCCATCATTTTTCCTATAAATTCACGATCGGTTTCATTGAATTGTCGCGTTCCATTCGCATCGCTTATCATTACGCCACCTTTAGGGGTGAGATAGAATTCTATGTTTTTCATACTAATCTAGTTTTTCGGGGAATAAAACTTCTACGGTGCAGCCAAGTAAATCAGCTATTACTTTTTTCAGTTTCTCGGTTGGTGGTTGCGAGGTTCCAAGGAACCAACGACGAACCGATCCGGTTTCACGGCATGTAGCTTTAGATACCTT
>Ga0302288_1001719_pt1 | contig 13690 bp, 9 predicted proteins | sample III_Fen_N1_1_FD_194549 | JGI IMG/M metagenome (GOLD analysis project Ga0302288, IMG submission 194549) | Peat permafrost microbial communities from Stordalen Mire near Abisko, Sweden - III_Fen_N1_1 | ecosystem: Environmental > Terrestrial > Soil > Wetlands > Permafrost | place: Sweden: Abisko...
TGATAAATAGGCCATTTCAATGTCACTGTCTACTTCAATGGAGGAACTATCATTTCTAAAGATTTCTCTGAGAAGAGTGGTTTTACCGGTTCCGTTTGAACCAATGAGAGCAACTTTATCTTTAGAACTTATTTCAAAGTTTACATTTTCCAGAAGAACATCAGCGAAGGATATAGTAAAATCTTTTACTTTCAAAGCAGTTGTTTCTTCAATCTCATAATGAGTGACCAACTTGATTTCCGGTTTTTTAATATCCACAAAAGGTGCTTTGATTTTACGGGCTTCCAATCTGGCAAGAAGGCTAACCCGGGCATTTAATGTTTTGCCATTGGAAGCTTCCGGATGGTAAGTGGCAACAGTTCTCATTTTATCTATCATGCCTTCCATACGTTTGATTTCTTCTTCATCCGCTACAGCAAGCTCCTGTATTTCGATTTTGCTTTCCAGCAGGGAGAAGTTATAATCAATATATCTTCCATTAAATTCCTGAAGTTCCATATTTTCCAAATGAATAATCTTATTAAAACAGAGGTTTAAAAGATATCTGTTGTGTGTAATGATGAGCATGATTCCTTTGTGAGAATTAATCAGGTTTTTCAAAGAATTAATATTATCAAAGTCCAAAAATCCGTCAGGTTCATCCATAATGATGATTTCAGGATGGGTAAGCATTTCTTTAATAACCTGAAGAAGCTTGAATTCACCGCCACTAAGTTTGGAAACCTGAAGATCTTTATGCTTGTTTAAGTTTGCCAGATTCAGTTTTTTTGTAATATTGCTTTCGAAATTGTCTCCTCCAATGGCTTCAAAAGCATCCAGAGCATTCTGATACTTTTCCATTAACAGTTCCATTTCCATAGAGGTTTCCATTTCTGTACAGATGGAAGTTATTTCTCCCTGCAATTTTAGGAATCTTTCTGCAATATATTCATAAACCGTTTGTTCTTTGGAACTATCCACCTGAGAAAACTGACTTACAAAGCCGATTCTGCAACCGGGTTCTATTTCCAATTTCCCATCAAACATGTAATTTTCGGGATCCATAATAATATTTAACAGCGTACTTTTTCCACTGCCACTGGTACCGATAAAAGCACAGTGCTGACCGTCTTCCAAGGTAAATGAAATATTATGATAGAGGTCTTTTTGTGGAAATGAGTAGGATAAATTTTCGATTTTTAACATTTTAATACTCCTATCTGCCTGACTTAAAAAGAACAGTCGGCAACAATCTGCAAAGTAACAGTATTTTTCATACACTGTCATTTGTTTGGGTCACTAAAAAAGAGCCTATGAAACTAAGCTCTTTTTGTAAGTTTTATCGTTGATAGCATAACATTTATGAGGAAGAATTACAATCTTTTCGTGATAAAGGCTTATGCAGGAACCAATTGGTAAAGTATTTTTAAGATTGTATGCCATAAATAACCTCGATTGAAAGCCATTCATTTTTATGATATATTCAGAATTATATACAACGGAAGATTCATCAAAGGTAATATCAGGATATTATTTAACGGGAATAGAACTGGATGAATCGTGATTAAAGGATTTGGAACTGGAACCAATATTTCAAGTACACAAAATACTGGAGGCGCTCCATGATAAAATTAATTATTGTTGAAGATGAACGTATAATTAGAAACGGTATTGAAAAGCATATGCAATGGGAAGCCCTGGGTATCAGCGAAGTTCGAACATGTGAAAATGCGGAAGAGGCATTTTTACTCTGTGAGGATTATAAACCTGACATCATAATTTCAGATATAAGAATGCCAGGAATGAATGGAATTGATTTTTGTACAAAAATACGAAAACAACTGCCGGAAAGTCAGATTATCTTTATCAGCGGATTTTCTGATAAGGAATATTTAAAAGCTGGAATATCTCTTGGTGCCATAAGCTATGTGGAAAAACCTATTGATATAGAAGAATTATCGGAAGCAGTAAAAAAAGCAGTACTATCTGTGCATAGGGTCAACAGACAAAATGTTAATGCACTACATTCATTACTTTGTTCTGGAAATCTGGATAAAGAAAATTATTACAATAATATTCAATTATTCGAATGTGTTAAAACCTTGGAGAAAGATGAGCTTTTCTATATAAGTATTTTAGAATCTAAAAATGAAATTGGGGATTTTACAGAATTTAACAGAAAATGCAAGGAAAAAATTTGTAGTATAAAGTCCGGAAAGGCCATACATTTTCTTGCAGATTCTATGAGTAACAACCAGTTTGTTTTTTTAATATCAACGGCGCACTTGGATATTCTTGAAGATATGGAAATGAAAGATATCATTTTCCAAGAATTGTTCTCTTTAAAAAAAGAGGAGGACGATTGGTTTCTTGGCATAGGAAACCAGGTATCGACAATAGACATGCTGTCACAATCATTTAAATCTGCCAAAGAAGCACTAAAATCCATTTCTTATAAGGGATGGAATTCCTATGCTTTTTTCAGTGAAGAAAGAACAGAATATCAGGATAATATTCAAGAAGTGGTGATAAACAGATTCCATAAAATTCTACTGGATAAAGATGAAAAAGAAGCTTTGAATATTATAAATGATATAAGCTACAAACAATTGGAAAATCATGCGGTACTTAATTTTTATGTTAGAAACACCTATTTTACGCTGGATAATATTATCAGCCAGGTAGATAAAACCATTCATTTAAACGGATTCGAGCAGCCGGATACTGTAAATGCAGAATTTTTGGATCAGGCAAAAACAATTAAAGAAATGCAGGAATATGTATGCAATCATATTATAGAAATAATGGAAGAAACAGAAGAAGAACAGAAAAACAATTTTCTTATTAAACATCTGATGGATTATATAAATCAGAACTTTAGCAACAGAGATCTTACGATACAGGCATTAGCGGATGTGGTTTATCTGAGTCCCACTTATTTAAGTAATCTGTTTAAGAAAAAAACGGGAATTACCGTGGGTCAGTATTTAATGAATATAAGAATGAAAAAAGCAGAAGACTTCCTAAAAAATCCGCAACTAAAATTATATCAGGTAGCTGAAATGGTGGGATATGAAGATGCTAACTATTTTGCCAAAATTTTCAAAAAAAAGACAGGAATGCTGCCATCTGAATATAGAGAGGTAAAGTAATATGAAAAAGAGAATTGTCGGGATTATGGAAAGATATCATAATCTTCCAATGCAGAAGAAAATGTTTTATTCCTATTCAATACCTGTTATTGCTATCTGCATTGTTGTAAATGTGCTTTGCTATCCGATTTTTAGTAATAAATATGAAAAACAATTAAGATACACAGTGAACCAGGCATGTTCCCAGGCAGATAACTTTATTTCCAACTATACGGAAAACATGTATTATATTTCCCAGTTAATTGCAGATAATGGGACCATTGAGGATGTTTTGCAGGAATCCGATTTCAATTCACCACGAGCTTTGGGCATTCAGTATCGGGAATTTTGGAAGCTGGTGGATGAACTTGCAAAGATCGAGTTAGCAAATTCATCCTATCGCGTAGGGATATACATACCAGATAATATAATTTATTCAAATAATAATTATTATTTTTATTCAGAATCATCGCTAAAAGAGCGAGATGATTATCAAAATATTATGAAGAACATCAATGAGGATAAATTATATTTTGCCCTTATTGACGAAACGAAACCAGCTGGTCTTGATACGCTGGAAACCTATATAGCATTGTTTCAAAAAATAAGTATTGTAGACAAACAAAATATTACCAACACTTATGTATCAAAGGTAGAAATTCCAATCAACGAATTGCAGGGGGTTTTGGAAAAAGCCAGAAGTACTCCCAATAGCATGGTATATTTACTTGATGAAAGTGGAAAATTATTATTATCTTCGAATCATTCTTTTTTTGAAAATGAGCAGGTGTTGCAGCAAATTCCTACAGAAAAAGTAGACTCATGGACTGAATATAAAATAGATGGAAAAGATTATTATGTGGTTTATCAGGAAGTAAAAGGATACAGTTGGAAAATTTTTTCTTTGGTTCCAAAAGAAGAATTTCAGGGACAAAGCCGCTTTATATGGTTTATGGTTCTGTTAATGACAGTCCTAATCTCCTTTGCCGTATCCATTATTTCTTTTCGATTGTCCCGTTATTATGTTGGAAGATTATCAAAATTAAATCAGAAGATGATAAATCTGGAAAATGGCGATTTAAGTACAAGCATCGTTTCAAAAGAAGACCAGTCAGGGGATGAAATCGATGAAATTTATTCAAACTTTAATTATATGACAAACGAAGTGAGGCGTCTGATGAAGGAGCATTACCGTCTCGGTAAAAATGTAATGTCTGCGGAATTAAGAGCACTTCAGGCACAGATTAATCCTCATTTTCTATATAATACGCTGGACCTTATTAATTGGGGTGCTATGGACTATGGAGCAAATGAAGTTGCAGAAATAGCAAAGAATCTGGGACAGTTTTACAGGCTTAGTCTGAATCATGGACGAAGTGCCATCTGTATTGCGGATGAGTTAAAACATGTAGAAGCTTATATAAATATTGAAAATGTTCATTTTGATGGAGCAATTCATCTTTCCACCAATGTTTCGGATGAAATAATGAAGTATGCATGTTTGAATATCATATTACAGCCTTTAGTTGAAAATTCTATCTTACATGGGATTGGTGAACATGCTGAAATAAATGAATGTAATATAGAAATTAACGGAGAACTGATAGACGGAAATATTATATTTACAATAAAAGATGATGGTAAGGGGATTGATGAAGATAAAGTATCTGATATATTGGAGGATTATAATTCCAATGCTAATAATGGATATGGAGTCAAAAACATTAATTTCAGGATTAAATTATGTTATGGAGATAAATACGGAATTACATATAAAAGCAAAATAGGAGAAGGAACGCAGGTACAGATTATTATTCCGGCGCTGACCCTGGAACAATTAGAACTTATACTAACATAATAAAATGAAGAACTGCCCTAAAACTGGCAGTTCTTTTTTTCTGCTGACGAATTGCTTGAGAGTGGAATAAAAAATATAATTTATGTCTTAAAATTAATTGAAAAGGAGTATTTATCTAGATAGATTTTAAATAATCATAGGATTTTCCTTATTATCATAATTCTGATATCTAACAAAATGTATAATTTTCAGTCATAATAAATTTAGAAATTGGATAAAGAAATGTTTTTAAGGGGAGAAAATACATGGAAAAATATCTAAAAAGTTTTACACATGAATTGAAAAAAAATTATGCTTTATTTTTAATGATAATACCAGCTGCAATATTCGTAATTATTTTTTCATATTTACCAATGTCAGGACTGGTGCTGGCATTTAAAGATTATCGGTTTAACTTGGGAGTTTTTGGAAGTAAATGGAATGGTCTGGAGAATTTCAGATACTTATTTGAATCAGGTACTGGATGGCTGATTACAAAAAACACCATTTTATACAATCTGTTAAATCTTATCACATCCCAGATGCTTGCTATTCTGGTAGCCATTTTTATAACTGAGATTAATTCAAGAGTATTTAAAAAAGTAACCCAGTCTTTTATTTTTCTCCCATATTTTATTTCATGGGTAATAGTTGGAACATTTGTTTATGCTATTTTCAATTATGAGACAGGTATGTTGAATAATATTATCAAGGGGTTTGGCGGAGATGCAGTTAATGTATATTCCATGCCGGGGGTTTGGCCTTTCATTATATGTGCTTTTAATGCATGGAAGTGGTGTGGATATAATTCAGTTATTTATATAGCTGCAATCACAGGAGTAGATTCGGAAACCTATGAGGCAGCAGGTATCGATGGAGCATCTATTTTCCAGAGAATCCGTTATATTACCATACCATGCATAAAACCAACCATCGTAACCATGTTATTGTTACAGGTTGGACGTATTCTCAGGGGAGATTTCGAAATGTTTTATCAGATCGTTGGAAACAACGGACAATTGTTTAATTCCACAGATGTTATTGATACCTATGTTTTCAGATCCCTGTTACAAAATTCGAACCTGGGAATGACAGCAGCAGCCTCGTTCTACCAGTCGGCCTTGTGCTTTATCATTATTATGATTGTTAATGCGGTGGTAAAACGGATTGATTCCGATTATGCATTATTCTAAAGAGAGGGGTGATAAAATGTCCAAAAAAAGTGAAGTAATCAGTTCAAACAAAGTAAAATTAAGTGCGTCATCAAAATTGTTTTATGCAATTTCCTATAGTTTTATAGCTATTATTACAGCCCTCTGCCTGGTACCTTTTATAGTACTGGTATCCAGTTCCTTTACTTCAGAACAATATATAAGATTTCACGGATACAGTATCATACCAAAAGAGTTTACAACGGATGCTTATGAACTGATTTTTAAAACACCGATAACCATTATCAGGGCGTATGGAGTTTCCATACTGATTACCTTTATAGGAACAGTATTAGGATTACTATTAGTTTCCATGACAGCATATGTAATCAGTCGTAAAGACTTTAAATATCGTAATGCATTTTCATTTTTCTTCTACTTTACAACACTTTTTAATGGAGGAATGGTTTGTACCTATATCTTTTATATTCAATACCTGCATTTAAAAGACAGTTTGTGGGCATTGATTCTTCCGGGTGTGTTTAATGTATTTTATTTACTGATTATGAGAAGCTTTGTTTCTACAATTCCAACAGCGTTGATTGAGTCAGCCAAAATAGACGGAGCAGGAGAGTTTCGGATATTCTTTCAGATAATTCTACCCTTATTAAAAGCTGGTATGGCAACAATAGGTCTGTTTTTAGCATTGGGATACTGGAATGACTGGTATAATGCCATGCTCTATATTAATTCAGATACAAAATATCCATTACAGTATATGTTATATAATTTATTACAACAGACACAGGCGCTGGCAAAAATTGCAAGTCAGGCAGGAATTGTGGTTGCAGATTTACCTACCAATAGCCTTAAAATGGCAATGGCAGTTGTTGCAACCGGACCAATTATTCTGGTATATCCATTCGTTCAGAAATATTTTGTAAAAGGTATCACAATCGGGTCTGTTAAAGGATAACGATTTGAGATATATTTAAAAAGGAGAAGGAGGGTTTTTAATGAAAAAGAGATTTTTATCAATGGCTTTAGCAACCATCATGGTTACCAGCTTATTAGGGGGATGTGGTAACAGCACTTCAACAACAACAGATTCATCAACAGACAGCAGTACTGTGACAAGTGACACAGTGGAGACTTCAACAGGGGAATTGGATACATCAAAAGAAGTAAATTTAGTTATGTACATTGTTGGTGACAGACCTGCAGGACAGGATGTAAATGATGAGAATTTTAATAAAATCATCAAAGAAAAACTGAATTGTACATTAACTTTAAACTGGATTCCATGGTCAGATTATGGAAATAAATACCCACTTTTATTTTCTTCAGGGGAACAGTTTGATATGGCATATACAGCTGGCTGGTTAAATTTCACTTCTTTAGCTCAAAAAGGAGCATTTATGAGCCTTGATGAATTATGGCCAACCTATGCACCAAAAAACTATGCAGCTACATCTGATGCAGCAAAACTTCAGGCTACAGTAGCAGGGCAGATTTATGCAATTCCAACATTACTTGCAACTTACAGTGCATATGGTCCTATTTATCGTACAGATATAATGGAAGGCACTGACTGGAATGGTAAAATGGAAACCTTTGATGATATTGAAAAATATTGTGATATCGTGAAAGCTACACATCCTGAATTAGAACCAATCGACATTTATTCCGCAGGATCAGAATGGGATGATACCTACATGTGGTCTTTAGGATACCAGTCATCAAAAGGAGCATCAAATGATTTCTTATTCTTTGATCCTACCCAGGAAAACCCTCAACTTTTCACATACTATGAATGCACAGATACACCAGCTTTCCTTGAAATGATGAACAGATGGAATGAAAAAGGATTTTTTACAAAATCAGCATTATCTGATACCGACTCAACAAAATTACAAAATGGCAAAGCAGCTATAAGAACACATAATGTAGATAACCTTGCTAACTTTGCAACACTACACCCAGAATATAAACTTGAATACTCCAATTTTGTAAAATATGTAAAGCATCTTCCATATACACAGGATGCTATGGTTATTTCAAATACCTCTCAGAATCCTGAAAGAGCATTGGCACTTTGGGATCTGATTACAAGCGACCAGGAAGTATTTGATGCTTTCTATTACGGTGTTCTTGATACAACTTATAGTTTAAATGATCAGGGACAGTACAGTATTCTTGACAGCAACCAGTACGCCGTAACTGATATGTGGGCAGCTCGTACACCTGAATTGAATCGTAATATTGCAGGTACTCCGGAATCTTACAATACATGGAAACAAACTTTTGAAGATTTCATTGCAACAGATGACACTGCAGAAAAATATGCTTCCTTTGTACTGGATACTTCCAGTATAGAAACAGAATATGCAGCATGTTTGAGCGTACATCAGCAGTACTGGTGGCCATTAGAATTAGGCTACACAGATGCTACAACCGGACTTGCAGAATATCAGCAGAAAATGGAAGCAGCTGGTATCGAAAAAGTTAAAGCAGAATTACAGAAACAGTTAGATGCATACGTAGCTGGATTACAGAAATAATACAACAAATAATTGGGGTTGGGCATAACGCCTGGCCCCTGTTTGAGATTGGAAAATAAAATGGACTTTTTAAAAACAAAAGACAGAATCATAGTAAATGAAGAAGGCAAAGAAATATTGCTTCAGGGGTATGGAATAGGTAACTGGATGAATCAGGAAGGATTTTTGTTTGGTTCATCTGAGTTTAATGTGGATTTTTCTGATTTTAAGCGGGCTGAAGGAATGGACAGAGGACGCTCCATTGACCAGACTATAAAAGAACTTTGTGGAACAGAATATGCTGATAAGTTCTGGAAATCCTGGTATGAAAATTATTTTGGAGAAAAAGATATTATAGATCTGGCAGATTGCGGTTTTAATTCCGTGAGATTACCTCTTGCCGCAAAGGTATTTCTTAAGGAAGAACCGGAGATTATTTATATAGAGGAATCTTTTCACTTACTGGATAAGGTATTGAACTGGTGTGAAGAAAACAATTTGTACATCATTCTCGATATGCATGCGGCTGTAGCCGGACAAAGTGGTTTGTTGTGTGATGACGGGGTAGATAATATACCTCATCTTTTCATTGATGATGAAAGCTATGAAAGAACACTTTTATTATGGGAAAGAATCGCAGGCAGATATTGTGACAGGGCTGTCATAGCAGGATATGATCTTTTAAACGAACCGCTGGCGATTCCAAAATGGGACAAATATCTTCCAAGGCTACAATCTTTTTATGAAGACGCAATAAGAAGAATACGAAAAATTGACAGAAAGCATATATTTTTTCTGGAAGGTCACAGATTTTCCTCAAGAGCTGAAGTATTGAAGAAAGATTATGATCCGGAATGTCATAACTGGGTATTTGCTCCCCACATGTATGAAGCATTGCCTGATCTGGCATTAGTAGGTCCGCTTTTACAGGTATCTGAGGAATTAAATGTTCCCTTATGGATGGGGGAGACAGGTGGAAATAAGGAATGGATGACAACACTTTATGAAATGCTGTATGAAAATCATATTGGAGTAAATGTCTGGTGTCATAAAAGTGAAGAAAACGCCGATGCTGCTGCATTATATACTTTCCAGGCTCCTGAAAACTGGGATGAAGTTCTTGGGTATGCACATAGAGGAGAAAAGAAACCTTCCTATAAAAAAGCAATCCAGATATTTGACAGTCTTCTGGAAAATGTTAAATTAGAGAATTGTACACCACGTAAAGACAGAGCTTGTGCAATCCTAAGAAAATCAGGTGTTAAAGTTCCGGCAACTGGTTATAATATGCTTCCTGGAATGGGATTTTCTTTTCAGGGAAATTATCCTTATTGTATATTCAGCGGATATCGGAGAGAAGATAGAATGCATCTGGTATATGAAGAAAATTATACACCCGGCGAAAGTCCGAATTTCAGTTTTTGTGCTGATAAAAGACCGGAAAAATACGGAGACTGGATGCATATTAATTTAAAACTCCACGAAAATGATTTTGCATGTTATCAGATCAGGAAAATAGAAGACAAGGCAGAAATCAGCATTGAGTGCTATTCCACTCAAAAGGCGAAACTGGAAATAAGCTGTAATGAAATGAAGACAGAACTTTTTATACCTGAGGGAAAACAGATGTTGCTGTTATCAACAGGGATTGTAATAAAAGGCGAAGATACTTTTGTTAAGGTTAAGAGTATAGAAGGTGAAGTGATACTTCACAGTGTTATATTTGAATAAAGGATTAAATAATAATTCATAGAATTATATATAAATCATAAATATATTTGTGAAAGTGAAGGAGAAGCATATGAAAATTAAAGGTGTTAATCTGGGGAACTGGCTGGTACTTGAAAAATGGATGAACCCGGCATTATTTGAGGGAACAACAGCAGAAGATGAGTACTGGTTACCCCGTCAGTTATCAAAAGAAGTTTATGAAGCCAGAATCAAAATACATAGAAGTGAATATATTACGGAAAGAGATTTTGTAACCATTAAATCCTGGGGAATGACAACGGTCCGTATTCCCGTACCTTATTTCATATTTGGAGACAGGGAACCTTTTATTGGATGTATTAATGATTTGGATAAGGCTTTTAACTGGGCAGAAAAATACGGCCTACAGATTTTAATTGATCTGCATACCGCACCAGAAGGACAAAACGGTTCCGACAATGGTGGGATTTGCGGAGTATGTAAATGGGCACAGACTCCAAAAGAAGTAGAATTTGAATTAACTGTTCTTGAACGACTTGCTGAGCGTTACGGAAAAAGAGAAGGTTTATGGGGCATCGAAGTGATAAATGAACCGGCACTGGAAAGCATATGGGAAGTATTTAATATGCAAAAGAGATATCCGCCAGTGGATAAAGAAATGGCAGAATGCAGCAAAGGCATTACCTTAGAATTCTTAAAGCAGTTTTATAAAGATGCATATGTAAGAATGCGTAAATTTTTACCGGAGGATAAGTGCTTTGTTATTCATGATGGTTTTGATCTGAAAGTATGGAAAGATTTTATGCAGGAAGAAACTTATAAAAATGTTATTCTGGATACCCACCAATACCTTATGATGGCAGAAATGATGGGTTGTGAGCAGACGGTAGAAGGCTATTTATCCTATATTCAAGAACATTTTGCAAAAGATATAGAAGAAATGCAGCAATATTTTCCGGTTATTTGCGGAGAATGGTGTCTGTTTAATTCCCTTGCCTGTGGAAAAGATACCAAAGGTGGACAGACAGTGCTGAATGGTATGGAAGGAACATCGGAAGAAGTACTTACCGCTGACCAGAAGAAGGAAATCTATGTAGCAATGGCAAAAGCACAGACAGAAGCCTGGAATAAAGGTTCCGGATATTTTTACTGGAGCTACAAATTATTAACTGATACCGTAAATACAAAAGGCTGGATTGGCTGGGATTCCTGGGATCTGGGCAGATGTGTTGACTTTGGATGGTTCCCTTTATGATGAAAGAAAATTTATTGTTTGGAGCAGCATATTATTTAGAATATATGCCATATGATAGATTAGATACAGATATAAAAATGATGAAAGCAGCCGGCATGAACGTGGTCCGGATTGCGGAATCTACCTGGAGTACTCTGGAGCCAAAAGAGGGTCAGTTTAAATTTTCTTATGTGGACAGAGTGCTGGAAGCTGTGGAAGCAGCGGGAATGAAGGCGATTATTGGAACACCCACATATGCCATTCCCAGCTGGCTTGAAAAAAAAGATAAAGATATCATGGTTACAACAAATCAGGGAAAAGCGCTTTATGGACGCAGGCAGAATATGAATATTACCAATTCTACATTTTTATTTTATGCAGAAAGAGTGATCAGACAGCTGGTTTCCCATACAGTGAGCCATAACTGCGTAATCGGATTTCAGATTGATAATGAGTTAAAGCATTATGGAATAGCAAATGAAGAAGTTCAACAAAGATTTAAAGAATATTTAAAAGAAACATTTGTTACAACAGAAAATCTGAATCATGCTTTTGGACTGGCGTACTGGAGTAATTCCATTGAGGACTGGGAGGATTTTCCGGATATGCGGGGCTGCATTAATGGTGGTCTGGCAAGTGAATTTGAACGTTTTCAAAGAAGCCTGGCGGCAGAATATCTTAAGTGGCAGTCAGGTATTGTTCATGAGTACTTACGACCAGATCAGTTTATCACCCATAATTTTGACTTTCAGTGGAAAAAATTTGGTGCTGATATTGCCCAGGATGGATATTCTTATGGAGTACAACCGGATATTAATCACTATGAAGCCGCAAAGGCAGTTACCATTGCTGGGACAGACATTTATCACCCGACACAGGATCAACTAACCGGAGCAGAAATTGCTTTTTGTGGAGATTCTATACGGAGTCTGAAAAACCAGAATTATCTGGTACTGGAATGTCAGGCACAGGCTTTTAAATACTGGACTCCCTATCCGGGACAGCTGAGGCTGCATGCATATAGTCACCTTGCAAGCGGAGCTGATGGAGTCATGTATTGGAACTGGCACTCCATACATAATGGCTATGAAACCTATTGGAAAGGACTTTTAAGTCACGATTTAAAATCCAATCCAACCTATGAAGAAAGTTGCAAACTTGGGCTTGAATGGGAAACCATTGGAGATAAAATCCTTCATCTGAAAAAAGAAAATCAGGTAGCACTGGTGGTAGATAATCAGTCCTTAAATGCATTTAAGTGGTTTCCCATTGATAAGGATTTAAGTTACAATGATGTTGTAAGGTGGATGTATGACAGTTTATATGAAATGAATATTGAGTGTGATGTTGTGGATGTAAATGCACTGGATACCAGCAAATACAAAATGATAGTAACTCCGGCTTTGTATTCTGCTACAGAAGGTACCCTTAAAAAGTTAAAGCATTTTGTGGGTGAGGGTGGAATTCTTGTAAGTTCTTTTAAATCCTTTGTGGCAGATGAGCACCTGAGTGTTTACCATGAAGAACAACCTCACATCCTCCATGAATGCTTTCAAATGCATTATAATCAGGTAACAGAACCTGGGAAAATGACCCTTAGAAATAAAGCTGTCAATTATATTGCAGAACTTTTAAAGCCACAGGGAGCCGAAGTTTTAGCTAATTATGAGCATAAATACTGGGGAAATTACGCTGGAATTACCAGAAGTGAGTATGAAAAAGGCGTTGCCTACTATGTAGGATGCTATACTTCTAAGGATATTTTAAAAGAAGTCTTTTATAAAGCGGCTAAGGATGCGGGAATAGCAACATTACCTGAGCAGATTTGCTGGCCGGTTATTATAAAAAATGGAAGAAATCAGGATAATCATATGCTTCATTATGTATTTCATTATAGTGAAGAAACCACATCATTTGCCTGTCCTTATGATAATGTAATAGACATTTTAAGTGGTAATCAATACCATCAGGGCGACACCATTTATCTAAAAGATTGGGATGTTTTGATACTGGAGGAAAAATAAATGGAAATTCAGTTATTTCAAAGCAGTGAAAATGAAAGCCAGCAAAAAGAAGAAGTTACGATTCTGTTTACAGAGGATACCGGT
>Ga0302288_1001729_pt1 | contig 13654 bp, 17 predicted proteins | sample III_Fen_N1_1_FD_194549 | JGI IMG/M metagenome (GOLD analysis project Ga0302288, IMG submission 194549) | Peat permafrost microbial communities from Stordalen Mire near Abisko, Sweden - III_Fen_N1_1 | ecosystem: Environmental > Terrestrial > Soil > Wetlands > Permafrost | place: Sweden: Abisko...
AACATTAGCACAGGTGGCACCTACGTTTCCGGCACCTACTACAGTTACTTTTGACATAATAATTTTATTTTTGATTGTTTATTGATTAATACCTATTTTGAAGCCACAAATATACAAACTAAAATTCAATTAGAGAAAAATTTCTTTAATTTTATTTATGTTTAAAATCTGTTTTATATTAAAAATACGTTGTAACGAAAGCTGCCTGATTTATTACTTTTTTTGTACCTTTGCGGTCGAAAAGTTGCAAGTAGAAAACCTGTGAATATAATTGTTAGCTTTTTGACAAACTTTCTTAATTCTGATTATTATTAACACTCAAAAATAGATAACAATATGCAAACTATTGACAAATTTAATTTTGCCGGAAAAAAGGCAATTGTTCGCGTGGACTTTAATGTTCCGTTGAATAAAGAAACAGGTGCTGTTACTGACGACACCCGTATTCGTGGAGCATTGCTTACAATCAAGAAGATTCTTTCTGATGGTGGTTCAGTAATTTTAATGTCGCACATGGGTCGTCCGAAACAAAATCCGGATCCTAAATTCTCTTTGAAACAAATTATTTCTGCCGTTGAAGAACGTGTTGGTCAAAAAATTCAATTTGCCGAGGATTGTGCTAATGCCGATGCGCAAGCTACCGCATTGAAAGCAGGAGAAATTTTATTGCTGGAAAACCTTCGTTTCTACGAAGAAGAAGAAGGCAAACCACGTGGAGAATTTGAAACAGAAGAAGCTAAAAAAGAAGCTAAAAAAGCGTTGAAAGCAAAACAACTGGAATTTGCTAAAAAATTAGCTTCGTATGCTGACGTATATGTAAACGATGCGTTCGGTACTGCTCACCGTGCTCATGCTTCAACAGCAGTTATAGCTCAGTTCTTCGCTCCTGAGGATAAAATGTTCGGATTTCTTATCAACAGCGAGTTGATAGCTATGGATAAAGTGCTGAAAGAAGCTCAGGCTCCATTCACTGCTATCATGGGAGGTGCTAAAGTTTCTGATAAAATTTTAATTATCGAAAATCTGCTTGACCGCGTTCAAAACCTGATTATCGGTGGTGGTATGACATATACATTCATCAAAGCTCAAGGCGGTGAAATTGGCAACTCACTTTGCGAAGTTGACAAACTTGATTTGGCTCTTGAAATTTTGAACAAAGCAAAAGCAAAAGGTGTAAACGTTTATATTCCAACTGATGCCGTTAACGCTGATAAATTTGCAGCTGATGCTGACACTTGCATTTCAAAGACAAACGAAACTCCTGCCGGATGGATGGGATTGGACATTGCCGACGAAACTATTGCCACTTTCAGCGAAGTGATTGCCAACTCAAAAACTGTACTTTGGAATGGTCCAATGGGCGTTTTTGAAATGGAAAAATTCGCCAAAGGAACTACTGCTATTGCTCACGCCGTGGCAACTGCAACTGCTAAAGGCGCTTTCTCATTGATTGGTGGTGGTGACTCAGTTGCAGCTATCAACAAAAACAATTTGGCCGATAAAGTAAGCTATGTTTCAACCGGTGGTGGAGCAATGCTTGAATATATGGAAGGTAAAGTTCTTCCTGGAATTGAAGCAATTCGCGGATTCTAAGAATAACATTATTCTAATAACCAAAAAGTGTCTTTCGAAATTTCGAAAGACACTTTTTTTGTTCTAACTTAAGAGTCGAAAGTTTTTCCACTTAACTCTTTCTGTCTCATGAAAAAATAAATTTTCATTTTAATCATCAATCGACAACCACTTTAAGTATTATTTTTGATTCGCATTATGACAACTTTTATTACAAGTAATCTACAAAACAGTTCAACTATAACTCCATTGAAACAAACAAAAGTGTTACATAATATTATATTGCAGCATACTTTTCATAAAAAATATAAATACATGCTAATTTAGTGATTAATTTTCAGTTTCTTGAACTTAATCATTTTTATTATTACTACAATTTTTACAATTAACCCCCAACGAATTGTAATATAAATTATATCCTATATATAATAATTACTACAAGATCCGCTTTTGGCTTTTTTATAATTCAATTCCTCACATTTAAAGCTCTTATTTTCAGTCATTAAATCACTAGAAATAAAATGAAAATATCAGAAGCAAATTCTTTCTAATTTATCTTTGTAGAAACATTTTTATAAGCGTGGCATAAATTACTACAACAAATAAGATATTTTAAATTAGAGTATTATATATAAATTTGTATCGAAAGAAATCAAGTAATTTATAAAATACTCAATCATGGGAAAGATCAACAAAATAGCAGTTACAATTTCGCTGACCCTTAGTGTTGTACTATTTATGTTTATATATTCTCCACTTGATAATCAAAGCAATAAATCTAAATTATCATTTGAAGTAACACCTCTTAAAAAAATACATGAGGAATCTAATGTAGAATCTGATAAACTATTGAAAAATTCGGCTACAGTTGGCCAGAATAAATCAACAGCTAAAAATTTAAATTATGCTGTAAGCACAAATTTTAACGCTCCTCAAAAATAGATACAGAAAAAATCAAAACAAAAAAGGCGTTGAAAATTATTTTTCAACGCCTTTTTTGCTCCTCTAATATTAAGTTATTTGAGTTTCGCTAATGCTTCTTTAATCCAACCAAAAGCCTTTACCAGATTTTCATCAGAAGTAGCATACGACATTCGGATACAATCAGGAGCCCCAAACGCACCTCCACCAACACAAGCTACATGTCCTTCTTCTAAAAGATATAATGCTAAATCACCTGAATTTGAGATCGTTTTTCCATTGTATGATTTTCCATAAAATGAACTGCAATCAGGGAAAATATAAAAGGCGCCTTGTGGGTCATTTGTTTTGAGACCTGGGATTTGACGAGCTAAATCAACTACTAATTTCTTACGACGCTCAAAAGCGACACGCATAGTTTCAACACAACTTTGATCACCTGTATACGCAGCTTCAGCGGCTTTCTGAGTAACTGAACAAGGACCAGAAGTATATTGTCCCTGAAGAGTATTACATGCAGATGCAATCCATTTCGGTGCTGCAATCCAACCCAGACGCCAACCAGTCATAGCATAACCTTTTGAAACACCGTTAATTATCACAACTCTTTCGCGAACATTTTCAAATTGTGCTATGCTTTCGTGAGTACCTAAATAATTAATATGTTCGTAAATTTCGTCAGAGAGAATAATGATATTTGGATACTTGGCCAACACATCTGCTAATGCTTTAAGCTCTTCTTTAGAATAAACACTTCCGGTGGGATTGGAAGGCGAACATAGAATAATAGCTTTCGTTTTTGGTGTAATTGCCGCTTCAAGTTGAGCAGGTGTAATTTTAAAATCCTGTTCTATTCCGGCATATACTTCTACATTTGTACCATCAGCAAGCTTAACCATTTCAGGATAACTTACCCAGTAAGGAGCAGGAATTATCACTTCGTCACCTTTACTGATAATAGCTAAAATAACATTACAAACAGATTGTTTTGCTCCGTTTGAACAAACAATTTGTTCGGGTTTATATTCCAATCCGTTTTCTGCTTTAAGCTTTGCACAAATTGCATTGCGTAATGCAGGATAACCCGGAACTGGTGAATAAAATGAAAAGTTATCATCAACAGCCTGTTTGGCAGCCTGTTTTATGTGGTCAGGCGTATAAAAGTCTGGTTCACCAACACTTAGGTTAATCACATCAATTCCCTGAGCCTTCAACTCATTACTTTTTTGAGACATGGCGAGCGTTTCAGATGGAGAAAGAGCCGCCAAACGATCTGATACTGGAAACATAAGTTTATTTTTTATTTGTAATTATTATGCCACAAAAGTAATCAAAAATTTCAATTTTGAAATGTTTTTATCTTTTGTGTCCTGTTGAATCAAAACTGATAAATTTCTTTATTAAACTCATAATCAATAATTTGAAGTGCTGTACGATATCCTAATTCGAATATTTCATGTCCTTTATTTACATCAAATGTATCATAGTTTCCCATATCAACCGGCTCGATTAACAAGTCACAAAGTTCTTTATCGTGCAAAATATTGGATTTGAACATAAAATGATATGAGCGGGAAGCAACCGTTAAAATGCTTGGCTTATATTCTTCTACAATCATTGGACTTGCGTTAATTCCGATAACTTTTTCACAATCTTCACGAATAGTAGAAACAGGGAAATTTTTTAAAACTCCACCATCGACATAATGCACCCCATCAATAACTTTAGGACTAAACAAAACAGGAATACTACAAGAAGCAATAATTGGATCAATCAATTTACCGCTTGAGAACACAACACTTTGACCATTGTCAAGATTTGTTGCCACTACTCTTAATGGTATTTTTAAATCTTCAAATGTTTTAGCTCTTAAATATTTAGAAAGAAATTTTTGAAAAGCATCAATCCTGAAAAATCCACCATCGGGAATTTGAATTTTAGTCATTTGACGGAAACTTATATCTGCAAAAAAGGCAGCAATCTCGTCCGGCGAATAACCGTCTGCATACAGCGCAGCTACAACTGCTCCGGCACTTACCCCTGAAAGAATATCAGGTTTTATTCCATTTTCTTCAAGCGCCTTCAGTACACCGGCATGACAAAGTCCTTTTATACCACCTCCACTCAGTGCAACACCTATTTTGTACGGTTTTTTAGCAGAAATACTTGTTATGTCCATTTTAATGAATGATTTATTGTTTGGAAAATATATCTGACAAAAGTAAATATTTTTTAGAGAATTGAATATTCTTCTTAGAATTAATTTATATTTGCAAACCGAAATTATTTATTGTCAAAATTACCAACAAGCTTATTCTGAAATGAATCAAATTATAGACACTTCCTTGATAATTTGTTCCGGAATTTTAATAATTTCAGGATTAATTGGCACGATAAAAGATAAATTACCAGGCACACCACTTAGCTATTTGGGATTAGTTTTGCTTCATTTTAGCTCTGCAACTGAATTTTCAGTACATTTTTTAATCAAATCTGCAGTTTTAGTTATTGCAGTTCAAGGGCTTGATTATTTAATTCCTAACTGGGGTAAAAGAAAGTTTGGTGGAAGCACAAAAGGAGTTTGGGGAAGTCTGATTGGGATGATTGCGGGGTTTTATTTTGGAAATTGGGGAATAATTATTGGTGCAATTTTGGGTGCATTTGTTGGCGAGTATTTCGCCGGAAAAGAAAGCGACGATGCCATTCATCATGCTATAGGTTCATTTGTCTTTTTTATATTGGGTACGATTTCCCAAATTATTGTGGCTGGTATATTTCTGCGAATTTATTTTGAGGAAATAACTTATTTATTCTAATAAATAAAAACCTTGAAAAATCTGATTTTTCAAGGCTTTTTAATTTGATTTCAATTAACTTTCACATGATTGCCGCAAGTAGCTCCTCTAGTGTAACTAAACTCTGTTCTCCTGTCTTCATATTCTTAAGCATGACTTTGCCCTCATTCATTTCCGTTTCGCCAACGATTGCAACAAATGGTATTCGCTTATTGTCTGCATAACTCATTTGCTTTTTCATTTTTGCCGGTTCGGGATAAATTTCAGCATTAATTCCTTTATTGCGTAACGAGTTTAACAACGGCAAACAGTACAATAGTTCCTTTTCACCAAAACTTACGAATAGAATCCGCGTATTTTCTTCCGAAGTTTCAGGATATAAATTCAACTGATTCAGCACATCGTAAATTCGATCGGCACCAAAAGAAATACCTACACCCGAAACACCTTCCAATCCAAAAACGCCAGTGAGATTGTCGTAGCGTCCGCCACCCGTAATGCTACCCATTTCCACATCGAGTGCTTTCACTTCAAAAATAGCTCCGGTATAATAATTCAATCCGCGAGCCAAAGTCAGATCAAGGTCAATCTTTGTCTCAACTTTCATTGCCTCGCAAAGTCCGAAAATAGTTTCGAGCTCTGAAACACCTTTCAAACCAACTTCAGAGGCTGCCATAACTGTTTTTAGTTGCTCCAGCTTTTCAGAATTAGTTCCGTTTAGTTTCAAAATTGGCTGAAGCTTAGCAATTGCATCGGTTGAAATTCCTTTTGAAGCAATTTCCTCGTTCACTTTATCCAAACCAATTTTGTCCATCTTGTCAATGGCAACAGTTATATCCGTAATTTTTTCGGCTTCGCCAATTATTTCGGCAATACCGGAAAGGATTTTTCGGTTATTGATTTTGATGACAACATTGATTTTCAAGTGGCGATAAATTTCATCTACGATCTGAATCAATTCAAGTTCGTTTAATAACGAATCACTTCCCACCACATCTACATCGCATTGATAAAATTCGCGGTAACGTCCTTTTTGTGGCCGATCTGCACGCCAAACCGGTTGTATTTGATAACGTTTAAATGGAAATGAAATTTCATTCTGATGTTGAACAACAAAACGCGCAAAAGGCACTGTCAGGTCGTAGCGCAAACCCTTCTCTGAGATTTTATTGGTAAGTTTTATGCTATTTCGTCCAAGAAGCTCATCATCAGCAAGACCGTTCATATAATCTCCCGAATTCAAAATCTTGAACAGCAACTTATCGCCTTCTTCACCATATTTTCCCATCAAAGTGGACAGGTTTTCCATGGCAGGCGTTTCAATTTGCTGAAAACCATACAAGCGAAAAACGTCCTTTATAGTGTTGAAAATATAGTTGCGATTTGCCATTTCGGCGGGGGTGAAATCGCGGGTTCCTTTGGGTATAGATGGTTTTTGCATAATGTCTTTCATTACGAAGTAATTATTTAGCCAAATGAAGTTTTTAATAAAAAAAGGCATTTCAAAATAGCTTTTGAAACGCCTTTTTTAAAGTTTTGAAAGCCAGAATTACTTTCTGATGCCCAACTCTTTGATAATGGCACGGTAGCGCATAATATCGTTGTCTTTCAAATAATTGAGCAAACGACGGCGTTTTCCTACCAAAATTACAAGGGCGCGTTCTGTACTATAATCTTTTTTATTTGACTTCAAGTGTTCAGTCAAATGGTTGATACGGTACGAAAACAATGCAATCTGGGCTTCAGGTGAGCCGGTATCAGTGTTAGACTTTCCGTATTGACCAAAAATTTCTTGCTTTTTCTCAGCTGTTAAATACATGGTAACTTATTATAAATTATTGATTTAAATACAAACTTCGCATTGCACACTTCGCAAACGACTCGTTTGATTTTTGAGGTTGCAAAGATAAACTTTTAATTCTGAATAACAAAGCATTCAATATATTTTCTTGAAAAAAGTCAAAATAGCTGATTCTGAAAGTAATCATAATCCATTTATTGGTTTTAAAAATTCGAATAATTTACTACCTTTGCAGTCTGAAAAATGGCTCCGTAGCTCAGCTGTATAGAGCGTCAGATTCCGGTTCTGAAGGTCGCGGGTTAGAATCCCGCCGGGGTCACATTTTGGTTTTTATTCAATTAGAAATCAGCTATTTAAAAAGCCTACATATGTATTTACATACATTTGTAGGCTTTTTTGTGCCTTTACCCGCTATATGAAGCCACCCAAATTTTGTTCTGGATGGCTTATTTAATTTGACCGCAATATGATTTATCAAAATAGACAATAATCAGTTTGATATTTTAGTTTTTTCTTTTCAATAACCAATGATAAACATAACCGGACTGTGCATTTCCAACTACATACGCTGTAACAAAATCCCATCCCTCTTTTTGCATTACATTCAAAACATCAATCATTGAATTAAATTTAATAGGTTCGCCATCTTCACCCCTTAACCTTGAATCTGTGGGTTTAAAGAAGCTGCCCTTATCCTGACCGTAGTCAATAGAAATAGTTAGTTTCCTCGTGAACAAGGCTTGTGTTCCAACTATCTCGCAATAGCTTGCCTTAATACTAATTGAGTCAGCATTTGTTTGACCGAACATTGAAACAGAAATAAACACACAAACTAAAATACAAAATGTTTTATTCATAAGATTAAATTTAAAATTGTTATATTTGATTTTCTTCAAGTCTTATAATGGTTAACACTATTACATCGGAAAAAAGCAAGAGCCGACCAACTGAACTTTTGAAGTCCTAAAAATACTGCTAATAGTATTGTGAAGAGAATTACTTCTAAAACTTAATGGCATGATTTTTTATCATGTATATCATTATAAATTTTATAATAACTTTCATTCATATTTTAATTAGTATATTATTTAAGCTGCTGTAATTTTGTTGATGAGTTGAACAATGAAAGATGTATTATTGATGTGTTTGTTGTAGCTTAATTTTATTCAACGCTTTTTCTCTTGCTGCATTATTTTCTGCTTTTAAGGCTTCAATCTTTGCTTTGTACTTATTCATTTCTGCTATTTCTGCTAATTTTTCTTTAGTGATTTTAGATTTAAATCCAACATACATCCCCCTCATTTTTTCCGCATAAGATATAATATTCCAATTTCCAATTAGAATCATTTTTAATAGTCTATCAAAGTGGTAGCGGCCACTATACTTATGAAATAATTCAGGCATGATATCTGGTAAGTGTTTAACGCTGGAATACCCAAACGCCCTACATAATATCATCTTTTTGTTTGTTTTTGAATATGACTTTTGACCAATAATTGACCTTATTCCAATATTGATAGCAAAAAGCATTAAATCAAATTCTTTTTTATCATTATCTCTAAATTCAAAAAGTTGATTTTTATTCATCATCGGCATTGGTTCACCTTTAGGTATTGAATTTTGAATTTGTTTTCCAACTCTTACGGCATTTGTATAGTCGCCCGTAACACCAATTGCTTTATATGCCTGTCTAATTTTGTAAAAGTCAATTACTTTCGCCTGAAATTCTAAATCTGTTTTGAAAATTTCCAGTAGTTGCTCTATTTCTAATTCAGGGTTAAAAGTCTCGCCGTTAAAACCGTTATAATCTTCATCTAAAGTGAGTTGTTTGTGATTTATGTATAAACCCATTTTTCCCTCTAAATTTTTAGGTAGGCTTGCTCTATCTCGATAATAGCAGTACATCAATTGTTTTGCCGCATCTTCTATGGTGGTCTGTATTTTTAGAGACATAGAATAAAGACCATAGCGAATTATGTTATTAAGTGCTTGTTCTTTATTGGTCGTTAAATCACGCATCAAAAACAAAGGAAACTGAAAATATTTTTCTTCACTCATGATATATGGTTAATGTTTTAATTTAATCAAGTGTCTTATTTCTTCAAAATTTTATGTAAGGTCGTTTCGTCTTTTGTGGTAATACTTACATTATATGCGCCTATTGGTAAATTACTTACAGAAACATTTTCGTTTTCGCTTATCTGTTTATTAAATAATACTTTCCCATTTAAATCTATAAATGAAACTATTGCCGTTCCGACTAACCCAATAATTTTAAAATTTTCTATTATTGGATTAGGGCAAATATTAATGGGTGTGAATGATTTTGTTTGTAAAGATGTGGCGGTTTCGATAATATTGACAAATGTATTCCATTGGGCTGAGTTTTTATACGCTATGGTAGAACCCGTAGGCACATAAAGCCTGCAATTAGTCTTGTCTATACCCTTAAATACATCATATGTCAAACTCAAATCAATTGGAATTGCCGAACAAGCAATAATACTCGATAATTTATCACAATAAATAAAAGCACTACTTCCTATGGTTTTGACTGATTTAGGAATGGTCAAGCACGACAAACTCCAACAAGATCTAAATGTGCTTTCACCAATCGATATTACAGAATTTGGAATTGTTATATTTATAAGTGCTTGACAATTATAAAAAAGACCCCCTGCTAGGCTTGAAACCGAATTGCCAATTGTAACGTTTTCAAGTTTTTTACAATCCCCAAAAGCACCTTCCCCAATATGATTAACAGAGTTGGGAATATTTACATTGGTAAGGCTGGCACATAAAGAAAACGCATTCTCACCAATCCACGTAACGCCATTTGGAATAATAATATTTTCAAGACTATAACAACCGGCAAAAGCATAATCCCCAATATAGGTAATAATATCTGGTAAGATTATTTGTTTAAGTGTATAATTCCCCTTCATAATATAAGAAAATGAAGCATAAGGCATTTGAGAAATTTTCAAGGCACTAATATCTAAGAATGCAAGTTTAGCAAGTTCGTCCCTCATGCAATTTAAATCCGCATTATTAATATTCCCCGTTACAGTCAGGTTTGTGATTGTTAATTTCTCTTGGGCTGTAAGGAGTGTAAAGAGCGTACCAGCCGTAATGACATTAATTGTTTTGCTAACTTGCGCATTAATAACACAGAATGAAAAAATTAAGAAAAGAAGTAATAACGACTTTTTCATAGTTTTTAATTTGTTTATAGTTAGCTTTGACAAAAATAGTAACTATATTTTACTAAAATGCCTTTTTCATAAAAAATCTATAAAATATTATTCAAAACACAATAATACTTATAATTATGCCGAAACTATCATTTCGGATACATCAAACTTAATTAAAATTTGTGGATGATTTATGCAATTTCTATCATTTTATTAGTAATTTTGTATAGACTTAATCAGTAGGTTTTTAAACTAATTATCAAGTCGAATTGTTGCAATTAATGTATTATTATGCAATATATTATGCATATATACATATAATATGCATTACATTCTAAGCGTATTGTAAAATTTACCCTTTTCATAGAAAAATAATAATTCCAATGTTGCGTATTAAATATAAATTTGGATATTTGTAGTTTACACCATTAAACACAAATAATCATTATGTCAGAAAAGGATGTTAATTTAAAAGCACTCAGATTGCTTGAAATTACTAGGCGTTTGCAGTCAATAGCTGCCGAGTTGGAAATCGAAATCAACGCTCCCGCCAGAAAAAGGAAGCCATCTCAAAAAATGATACAAAAAGCCGAAGCGTATGCAAGAATCGATGACTGGGCTAGTGGCATAGGGAGAAGGAATCGAGAAAGACAAGATAAGTTAAATAAGTAGAAGCGTTCACAAACAAAAAAAAACCGCAACAATATTACATCGTTACGGCTTTTAGTTTAAATTGTTTGAGACTTATTCTTGTTTCGCTGGCTCTTGTGTGCCATGCATAAATTTGCTCTGTTCAAAAGTTGGCAATAGGGCTTGTAGAATCTCGCCCAAAAAGTAGATAGTCGTACCATCATCGCCCTCAGAGTTATAATGCTGAATCGCTGTTATTAACGCTATTTGAAAACTTTCGAGAGTACTAACCGGAAGATTTGAATTAAGTGAAATGTTGATTGTTTCGTTGCTGATAGTTACCATAATGTTTTTTTTAAATGATTAATTATTAATTGATTAGTCGCCTTTATAGGCATTTGAATTATAATAGTTGTACATCGTTTCGGGTGATGGTGTCCACGTTGTAGCTGTGTATTGAACTGTTTCGGATAGTTCTATTTTTGCAATCGTATCTTTAATAGCCTTTTTCATTTCAGCCCAGACCTTTCTCAAATTATAAGCAAATGAGCCATATTTGTTTTTAGTCAAATACCATGCACGTTGAAATAATCTGCTTTTGTTAACTGTGATTGTTGCTTTCATGTCCGATTGAAATATATATTATATGCTATATATATTGTGCAAATATAGAGTATATAATATAATTACAACCAACAATACTGTTAAATAAATATAAATATATACATTATACTCTATGTTTACAACAATATATATTGAATATGCGTTATTATTAGAACGTTTGAGCTATCTTTGCGACATAATTATAAATCAACGAATATGAGAATAAAAGAAGTTATCAAAGAAAAAGGTTATACAATTGCGGAGGTTGCAGAAAAGATGGGTATCTCTCAACCCTCATTAAGCAAGACAATAAATGAAAATCCATCCGTCAAAATGCTTAATAGGATTGCAACGGTTCTGGGTGTTCGGGCAACCTACTTATTTGAGCCAGAAGAGGGGCTGTACGGGGCTGTAATTTTCAAAGGTAAAACTTATCGGATTGATAGTGTTGACGCATTAGAAACGCTCTATTCGGCTGTAAAGGGAAAATAAATAATAACGCCCATAGAAGCTAATCTAGGGCGTTTTTTATTTTTAAAAACCAACGAATTATGAAAGACTAAATGCAAGCGTGTCTATTTTAGTGCGCTCGTGGTCAACACACATCTTGCAAAGGTCAAAGTTAAATTCATTTTTACCATCCGTACTACTTACGGTTAGACTTATATTGTCATATTTGAACGTCCATTTATCATACGGAAAAATAAATATTTCAATTTTTTCTAACACAATTACGGGAATTTCAGTCAATCCCAACAATCTACTTACAAACAACCTATGCCCTCCATCGCAAAGACCTTTTTCCTTATGCAATTTATTTGTCTTAAAAGTATTTCCATCGTATTCTAAGGCAAGAAGATATATAGGTGGGATTATTTTATTTCCTTGTTTGATAAATTCAATTAGATCATTAGTTGCCGGGTCGCCCAACATATTAATATAATGGTTATAATTAGAATCATCTATCTTGGATTCTCCTAACTGTTCTAATTCAATCCTTGCGGTCTGATGGCATTGTTTCATATTGCAAATTAGTCGTGTCCTTAAAACCGATAAATCAATTTTATCTAAATCAGTTAACCAATCAATTTTTGTTATAGGTAACTTTTCTTTTCTGATAAAATTTGCGATTCGAGAGCCATTATTGTTAATGTCTATATAAAGGTCTAATTGTTCTTTTGTCATTTTGTTTTTGTTGTTTTTAAAGTTTGGCGTTAATTTTTAAATAATTTTGGAGTGTTTGTTGTTTGCTGTTTTACGCAGTAACCACAATAATATTATTGTGTAACATTGTGTCATCCATCCAAACATAGCGACCCTCGATCTCAAAAATATTATTTCCATCCTTGCTTTTAACGGTTAATTTTTCTTCTGTGTTTTCAAAATCCCATTTGCTCAGCGGAAAATAATATTTTACAATCTTTTCGTGTACTATTATAGGTATTTCTTTAAGTCCTAAATAGCTGCTTAAAAAAAGTCGATGAGACCCATCCACTCGCACTAATTTCGAAATATTTTTTTTTGTATATGTTTCTCCATCGTACTCAAAAGAGTTAACGTATAAGGGTGGAATTATTTTATTTCCAGCTTCTACAAATTGAATTAATTCCATTGTGGCCGTCTCGTTTAAACGCCAATCGGAACAATATTCGAGATTAATGGTTGTATCTAACTTGTCAAGATATGAATTTTTTATATTACATTCAGGAGTTGAACGCAATAACGCAAAATTCATTTTTTCTAAATCGGTTTCCCATTCAATTGTCAAGGTTTTTAGTTTCTCTTTTGAGTTTTGTACTAAATCTAATTGTTTAAAAATTAGTTCAAATTGTGATGAGCGCATGTTAATAATTGTTTGTTTTAAGTTGTTTTTTGTTAATTGTTACTTTCCCAATAATTGCCAAAAAATCAGGAAAAAATTTTTGTCTGTTAGACTGGCGGTGTGAAGCCGACTTGTTAAAAGGGGGCTGTACCCTACTTAACACAATGATTTACAATTGTTTAAGTAACAAGTCGCTCCTTTACTTCCTCCACGCTATGAGCCACAAATGCCATCGCACCATAACTAATTAACTCTTTAATTCTAAATGCCTGGAGTTTCTCTGCTTCTCTTTTGGGTTGTTTTACTTCTATGAATA
>Ga0302288_1001730_pt1 | contig 13637 bp, 9 predicted proteins | sample III_Fen_N1_1_FD_194549 | JGI IMG/M metagenome (GOLD analysis project Ga0302288, IMG submission 194549) | Peat permafrost microbial communities from Stordalen Mire near Abisko, Sweden - III_Fen_N1_1 | ecosystem: Environmental > Terrestrial > Soil > Wetlands > Permafrost | place: Sweden: Abisko...
GGAGGTATGTTTATTATGACTCTTCTTAATGCACTTCATTTCAATAGGATAGGAGCATGTTCATTAAATTGGAGCGTTTCAGACGAGAATGACGAAAAATTGCGTGAACTATTAAGTATCCCAAATAACGAAGTAGTTCTAATGCTTATTTCGTGTGGGTATTTACCTTCCGAAATTGCATTGGCATCTTCGCCACGAAAAACAGCTCAGGAAATAAGCACGGAATACTTATAAATTTCCTAACATCAAACGACTCAAATATTCAGCCATGAACTACAGAAATATTGCGGACCTGAACGATATTATACTGAAACGGATTAGCATTTTACCAAAAGATTTTGATTTAATAGTTGGTATTCCCCGAAGTGGAATGTTACCTGCCAATCTGATAGCATTATATCTCAGCAAGCCATTTACGGATATACATTCATTTGTCAATGGACATATTTACAAATCGGGAGAACGTGGACAATACATTGATGTAAAGAGATTTAAAAGGATTCTTATTGTAGATGACAGTATTGCTTCCGGTTCAGCTATGGAAAAAGCCAAAGAACTAATCAAAACTGTAAGTGCCGATTTTGAAATTAATCTTTGCGCCATTTATGTAGTTCCCGGAAAGGTAAAAATGGTGGATTACTATTTTGAAGAAGTGGCACTTCCTCGTTATTTTCAATGGAATATCCTCCATCACAGTACACTTGAAAAAGCCTGCTTCGACATAGATGGCGTGCTTTGTATTGATCCAACTGAAGACCAAAATGATGACGGACCTATTTATACAGATTTTGTATTGAATGCCAAACCCCTTTTTATTCCAAGTTGCAAGATAGGTACTCTAGTGACGTCACGACTAGAAAAATACCGTAAAGAAACCGAAACATGGCTTGACAAAAACAACGTAAAGTACAGCAAATTAGTGATGCTCGATCTTCCAAACAAAGAAGCCCGTCAGAAACTGAACAACCATGCAAAACATAAAGCAAATACCTACAAAGACATTTCGTACAATCTATTTTTTGAAAGTTCTCTAAACCAGGCTATTGAAATAAACAGAATTACAGGAAAACCTGTTTTTTGTACCGAGAATTTTCGAATGATTTTTGACGCACAATCTTTTTCGTACAATATGAAAAGTGGAAAATACTTCCCTTGGTTACGAAAAGTTACACTTAAACTTAGAGACAAACTCCGTAATCGTTAATCCGCAAAAATATAATTTTAGCTTATGAAGAAAGCTGCTATCATAACCATTACCGATTATGTAAACTATGGAAATCGTTTGCAAAACTATGCTGTCCAAGAACTTCTGAAGTCGTTTAATTTGGAAGTGGAATCAATTGCTAATATTCCTGTTCGTGAACCGATAAACGAGCTCGAGTTTACAACTATGCGCATAAAAAATGCACTCAAGCTTTCGCCATTAGTACTTTTAAAGAAAATAGCAGAGAAAATTGAAGAACGGAAAAATAAAGATAAATTCCTTAACGCAAAAAGAGCAAAAGAGAAATCATTTCGTGAATATGCCATAAAACACACGCGTGAAACCAATTTTACGGTGATGGGCGATAATATACCCGAAAATCTAGGTGAACAATATAATTATTTCTTTATCGGAAGTGATCAGATTTGGAATCCGAATATCCGTTATGGAAGTGAGTTTGATTTTGCAACATTTGCTCCAAAAAACAAACGATTTGCTCTTGCACCAAGTTTTGGCTTATCAGATATACCAGAGAGGTTCGTTACACCTTACTCAAAATGGCTGTCCGAACTAGAATACCTTTCTGTACGCGAAGAAGCCGGTGCAACTATCATTAAAAACCTGACCGGGCGTGAAGCTCCGGTATTGGTTGATCCGACATTAATGCTTACCCGCGAACAATGGCTATCAGTAGCTGAACAGGGAGTCAATAAGCCGGTTAAACCTTATTTACTGACTTATTTTATTGGTGACGTTTCGAAAAAAAGAAAAAAATTATTAGCCCAATTAGCTAAAAAACACAAACTGGAAATTATTCGGTTAGCAAGTCTGGATGACATTGAACGTTACGATGCCAATCCAGGTGAATTTATTGATTACATCAACACGGCAAGCCTTGTTTGCACCGATTCGTTTCACGCTATCATTTTCTCCATACATACGGAAAAACCTTTTGTGGTGTTTGATCGCGAAGGAAAAAGTGCTCCTATGTCGTCACGAATAGAAACTTTACTATCAAAATTCAACTTTGAGTCGAGAAAATTTTCGATATTGCAAAACTCAACCGATATTTTCAATATTGATTTTAGCCATATCCCTGAAATTTTGAAGCTTGAACGGGAAAAAGTTAATCAATACCTGAATAAAGCCCTAAAACAGATACCCCAACTAAATGAAGATTAATCAATTAAAAGCAGGTGCCATGATGTCCTATTTGATAATAGGACTCGGAAGTCTGATTTCCATTGTCTACACACCTATTATGCTCCGGTTGTTGGGACAAAGTGAATTTGGACTTTATAATCTGGTTGCTTCTGTAGTAAGTTATTTAGGGCTTTTCAATTTTGGTTTTGGAAGTGCTTACATTAAATATTATTCGGCTTATAAAGTAGCCAAAGATGAAGAGAGCATCGCCAAACTGAATGGTATTTTCATGATTATTTTCGGGATTCTAGGTGCAATTGCTATTCTTAGTGGAGTCGTTTTAGTTTTTAATACGGCTGCTATATTTGGAACAAAACTTAGTGTAGCCGAACTCTCAAAAGCAAAAGTATTAATGGCTTTAATGGTCATAAACATTGCAATCACTTTTCCGTGCATTGTATTCAACTCGTATGTCACAGCAAATGAAAAGTTTATATTTCAACGATTATTACAAATTGCACGTATTGTAACTAGCCCATTTTTAATCTTACCCATATTAATAATGGGTTATGGATCAGTGGGTATGGTAATTGTCACAACTGTGATCAATTTTCTTATAGAATTGATAAATGTGATTTACTCATACAAAAAAATCAATATCAATTTTAGGTACAAGAATTTGGATATTTCGCTGGTTCGTGAATTATTTGTTTTTTCTTCCTATATTTTTCTGAATCTAGTTGTAAATCAGATAAACTGGAATGTAGATAGATTTATTATTGGAAGATTTCGTGGAACCATTGAAGTAGCGACCTATAGTGTTGCTGCACAGCTCAATTCATATTACCTACAGCTTTCAACAGCCATTTCGGGGGTTTATATCCCACGTGTAAACTCTTTAGTAGCTTCAAAGAATGGCAATAGTGCTCTCAGCGAACTGTTTACCCGCTTAGGCAGAATTCAGTTTATCATATTATCTTTAATTCTTACAGGTTTAATATTTTTCGGTAAAGCTTTTATTTGTCTTTGGGCAGGTAAGAATTATGCTGCTTCTTATCCTATTGCTTTGGTTCTGATTATTCCGGTAACCATACCACTTATTCAAAATCTTGGCATTGAAATTCAACGTGCTAAAAACATGCATAAATTCCGCTCCTGGGTGTATTTCTTTATTGCACTTGGTAATGTTGGACTAAGTATACCGTTGGTAAAACTTTATGGTGGACTTGGTGCAGCTATTGGTACAGGACTAGCATTAATAGTTGGAAATGTATTTTTCATGAACTGGCATTATCACAATAAAGTTGGATTAGATATAAAGAAATTTTCATCATCAATAGGGAAAACATTTCCATCATTAATAATTCCATCAATTTTCGGAACATTGATGTTTTTATATCTGGACTTAATGAATATACGAATTTTTATTCCTTCAATTCTTGTTTATTCCATAATATTCTTTATTTCAATGTGGTATCTTGGGATGAATAAATATGAAAAGGAACTGATTTCGAAACCTGTTTCAAGAATCATCTCTAAAATTTTTAAGAAGAAGTAACTAATTAAAAATAAATTCATTATGAATGCATTAGAAGTTATCTTTTGGGTATTGGTAGGTGTTATCATTTTCACCTATATTGGTTATGGATTTGTGTTGTTTCTTATGATAAGAATAAAACGTCTTTATTGCAAAAAGAAATCACTTGAAATTTCTCCCGAAAATATTCCAGAAGTTACATTACTCATTGCAGCCTACAACGAACAAGATTACGTAAAAACGAAAGTAGAGAATACACTTCAATTGAACTATCCGAAAGAAAAACTACATCAAATTTGGGTTACGGATGGTTCAAACGATGAAACTCCTGAACGATTAAAGGCATATCCGGAAGTTGAAGTACTACACCTATCAAAACGTAGTGGTAAAATTGCAGCCATGAATCGTGGAATAAAATTCGTAAAAACGCCTATCGTTATTTTCTCCGATGCCAATACCATACTTGGCAAAGAATCAATTATGAAAATAGCTGAGATGTTCAGTGACCCTAAGGTGGGTTGTGTTTCAGGAGAAAAGCGTATTTTTAATGCAAATGAAGAAGCTGCATCTGCTGCTGGAGAAGGTCTCTATTGGAAATATGAATCGAAATTAAAACAATGGGATGCTGAATTGTATTCTGCTGTTGGAGCAGCGGGGGAGTTGTTTGCTATTCGAACTAAACTGTTTAATGAAGTAGAGCCGGACACATTACTCGACGACTTTATTATATCGCTCCGGGTCGCTATGCAAGGTTATAAAATTGATTATAATCCGGAAGCTTTTGCCATTGAAACAGCTTCGGCCAATGTAAGAGAAGAACTGAAACGCAAAATCCGAATTGCGACTGGTGGCATTCAATCGGTTATCAGACTATATCCGTTATTAAATATATTCAAATACGGTATGTTATCGTTTCAATATATTTCACATCGCGTACTCCGTTGGACAATTACTCCAGTAGCTTTGTTGTTGGTTCTAATTATTAATATTATTTTAGCGCCTGTATCCAGTACCTATTTTGTATTGCTTATTTTTCAGGCTTTATTCTATATTTCAGCACTTATAGGATGGATTTTGGAAAACAAAAAACTGAAAGTAAAGGTGTTTTTCATTCCCTACTACTTCTTCATTATGAATTATGCAGTATTTATGGGATTTGGACGCTATTTAAAAAAATCGCAGAGTGTAAACTGGGAACGAGCCAAACGGGCTTAATCCAATCATAAAAATTAATTAAAAAATATAGCGTCATGAGTAGAATACTAATTACAGGGGGTGCAGGCTTTATTGGTTCGCACTTGTGTGACAGGCTTTTAAAAGAAGGCAATGAGGTGATTTGTCTGGATAATTTTTTCACAGGTCGTCGTAAAAATATTGAACATAATCTTTCGAATGGATACTTTGAGTTTGTGCGTCACGATGTTACTACACCTTATATGGCTGAGGTGGATGAAATTTACAATCTGGCTTGCCCCGCATCGCCTATTCATTATCAGTATAACCCTATAAAAACCGTAAAGACATCGGTTATGGGTGCCATTAATATGCTTGGTTTAGCAAAACGTGTAAAAGCCAAAATTCTACAAGCTTCAACAAGTGAAGTTTATGGTGATCCAAGTGTTCATCCACAAACCGAGGAATACTGGGGAAATGTGAATCCTATCGGTATTCGATCCTGTTACGACGAAGGAAAAAGATGTGCCGAAACACTGTTTATGGATTATCATCGTCAGAATGGGGTTAAGATAAAGATAATCAGAATATTCAATACATACGGGCCACGTATGAATCCGAATGATGGTCGTGTTGTTTCAAATTTTATAGTTCAAGCATTACGCGGTGAAGATATTACCATTTTTGGAAGTGGTGAACAAACGCGTAGTTTTCAGTATGTTGATGACTTATTGGAAGGAATGATCCGCATGATGAAAACACCAGATTCCATTATTGGACCAGTAAATATAGGAAATCCAAATGAATTCACTATGATTGAATTAGCCACCAAAATAATTGACCTCACAAGTTCTAAGTCGAAGCTTATATTTCAACCATTACCAGCAGACGATCCTAAGCAGCGTCAACCGGATATTACGAAAGCAAAAGAGCTACTTGATAATTGGAATCCTGATGTTCAACTTCAGGAAGGCTTAATTAAAACAATTAAATATTTTGAGGCCGAACTTAAGTTAGGTGGTAAATGAAATAATTTAATAGTTTCTTAGATTTTAATCATTCCATATGCAGTTAAAAATATTTGTAAATACCGAAACGTTAAGAATGGCAATTTGAACATTCAATACTTTTAAATTTATATTGAACATATTTCCCTTTTTCGGTCGTAACTTCTTTGTGGCATTCCCTGCATTTTAAATCTTTATGGGCACCATCAATTTTAAATCTCGCTAAGTTATGGTCAAATGTTGTTTTACCCCATCTGTCAGAAGTATGGCAACGCGAGCAATCTGTCTTGCCATTCACTTCAAATTGTCCGGCATGTCGATCTTTGTGGCAGGCTGAACAATCACTTGCCAAACCCCTGAACTTTTGAACTTTGACTCCTTTTTCATTTTTAGGATAATGACATTCACCACAAGCAATAGTGGCATGTTTACCCAAAAGTTTAAATTTTGTTTGGGAATGATCAAAGCTGACTTTTGTCCAGGAGCTTACATTATGACAAGTCTTGCAATTATTGTTTGCCATAAATCTATCGTTGATATTTCCATTATGTGGATTGCCATGACAATCTTCACATTTATCTCCAATGTTTCTAAAAGTCCATTTATTCAGCACTTTATGGCATGAGCTGCAAGGTGTTGCTAAATGAGCACCTTCGAGCGGAAATTTTGTAAGATTGTGTTTCTCAATAGAATAGTTGCTTGGAGCAAATCCATAAATACTATGGCATTCATTACAATCGGACACAACACGATTCACAGCAAATTCTCCCTTATGATAATCTGTGTGGCAATCCACACAATGGTCATGTTTGAGCGGAGCAGTCAGGCTGACTTTGTGGCATGATTTACAGGCTACCAGCTTGTGTTTGCCTGTTAATTTAAAGGCTGTTTTGTTATGATCAAAGGTACTCATTCCTTTTACATTATGGAATGATTCTTCAGAATGACATTGTTTGCAGTTTTGACCAAATCTGTTTTCATGAGGATCTTTGTGACATGAATTACAATTTGCAAATGCAAGTCCTTTGAATTGCTGAACAGGTTTACCTTCAATGATTTGTGTTTTGTGACATTTGTCGCAAGTTACATTTTTATGTTTTCCAACCAATGGAAATCTGGTTGTATTGTGGTCAAAACTGGTAGCATTTTTGAACGATTCAAAACTGTGGCATTTTGAACAATCGGATGACATTTTTCCTTTATGATAATCAGCATGGCAGGTTAAACATTGCTGGTTTAAACCCATATAAGTTGAAGCTTTAGCCTTTAATCTTGGGTCTTTAATAAATGCAGGTTTATGACAATCCTTGCAATCTTTTTTGGTATGAACACCTTTAAGTTCGAAACCAGTTTTATTATGAACAAATGTCTTTTTATCAAATCGTACTAACTGGAAATTCCGGCCATGATGCTCATTATGACAAACAGTACACTGTTTGCCAGTAGCCTCGGTTGATGCATGATATCCTTTTTTAGCTGTAATATTTGCCTGAATATCTTTGTGACAATCTAAACATTTTTCTCGTGTTACTTTATTTCCAACGGCATGACATTTTGTGCAATTGCTAACACCATCTAAATTGGCATGAGCCTTACTTAATTCCCCAGGAGAAATTTGAGCAAACAAACTGTAACCATTTACGATAATTACAACTATGACAAATATTGTTTTTTTTAAATTCATAGAAAACAAATAATTAGTAATTTTAGTTTGCACATAAATGACTATCTATGTTTCAAAATGCTTTCGCCGTGTTTTGTTGATATTTTTATGCCTATTTTCTTTAAGAATTCAGTTGGCAATTCTCCACCTGCAAAGATATAAATTAAATCATTATCAAGCTTTTTAATTTCAGTAGAGTCATTCTCGGTGTAAAGAACATCTTCTTTTTGAATTGAAACAATATTTGATTTTAATTTTACTGATATTAATCCACTCTGAATAGCTAAATTTATTTTTTCAGCATTTTTCATTTTTAGCCTACTGAATGTGTCTCCTCTATACGAGATAGTTACTTTATTCTGCTCTGCCAAAAGTAAAGCCGATTCTATAGCTGAATCACCACCACCTACTATGAGGACATTTTTACCTTTAATTTCTTCGGGTTCTAAAAGTCTGTATGCTACTTTTTCTGAATCTTCACCAGGTACATTTAATTTTCGAGGAGAACCTCGTCTCCCGATTGACAATAAAACATTCTTTGTACTGAATTTTTCACCACTAACTGTTTCAATATGAAATATATCACCGTCAGGGATTATTGAATTTACTTTCGAATTTTCTTTGATTTCAATATTGTTTTTGCTTAAAACTTCCTGCCATAATTTCAATAATTCAGTTTTAGAAGTTTCTCTGAATTTTACTTTCCCATACAAAGGCAGATCCATCGTTGATGTCATTACAATTTTTGATCGTGGAAAGGTGAAAATTGTACCACCCAACGTATCTTGTTCCAAAGTCAATGTTTTTAAATTTGCCTTTTTTGCTGCTAATGTAGCTGAAATGCCAGCTGGTCCGGCACCAACAACAATTAAATCATAAGTTGCTTTAGCATCCTTTTTGAGATTCTTTACTATATTTTCAACAGCTTCACGACCTTGCGTTACAGCATTTCTTATTAATCCCATTCCTCCTAATTCGCCTGCAACATAAACTCCGGGCACATTAGTTTCAAACGTTGGACTAACATGTGGCAAATCAACTCCTCATTTTTCAGTTCCGATCCAGAGTGAAATGGCTTCAACCGGACATGCTTGAAAGCATGCACCATGACCAATACATCTCGAAGCGTTAATTATTGTAGCTCTCCCGTTTCTTATTCCCAACACATCTTCTTCATGACAAGCATCAACACAAGCACCACTTTTGATGCATCTGTTTGGATCTATCACAGGATATAAAGATATTGGTTCGTGTAAACCATCAGCTTTTGCTTGTCTTATTTTAATATCTACGGCTTTAGATTCACGCTTTTGTTTTAAATAGTAGATTAAAAAAACAGCTAAAATAAGCAACCCTACAAACCCATAAATCCCTATCTCTATTATATTATCCATTTTTAAAATATCCATTTGTAACCAAACGCAACTGCTACACCTACATGTACTGCAAGAATTATCAGCATAATCAAAGCAAAAGGTAAATGTGCAAAATGCCAATAATTAAAAAGTTTTTTCATCTTATCCAATTGTCCGATTCGTCTGGAAATTCTTTTCTCAGTACTCACTAAACGATTTATGATTTTATAATCTTTTCTTGATATTTTTCTCGACAGTTCCTTTGTCTCAAAATCGGAAATATTGATATTATATTTAATTAAAAGCTCCGAATCTATATTTTCTTTTAATTCTTGTACTTCCCTTAAGCTAAGTTCACGCCCTTCAATAGTATGTGGAATTTGCAGGTAAATAAATCGACCGATAAATCCACTGATCCAAACAATTGCCATGCTCCAGAAACCAACTGAAATTATTCCACCAAATTTGAAAGAGGTATGAAATAAAATCAAAACCGGACCTAAAGTGCAGGTAAATATATGAAATTCAAGCCAATATTTAAGCACTCCAATTCGTGAGAATATTTTCAATCTTTTACGAGCCATGTATGAAAATAGCCCAAAAAGCATGATAAAAGTTCCAATCACACCTAGCCCGTGTCCAAAGAAACCACTAGGATTTAATTGTTGGTAATCAGGGCTATAAAAGCGTTCCTCAATTGGTAATCTGTAAAATGTATAACCGATATAAGTTAATGCTATAAATGCAAATATAACAATAATGACGTAAAATGTCAAAGTCAATCTGTGAACAAATTGTGTCATTCAAATTATTTTTTATATTTTTTTTCTGAATTATATGCAAATATAACTAATGCAATTATTCCTACAATGACAAAATATACTATTGCCGGTATGGCTGGTGCAGTTCCTTGTGCATAAGAATGCATTCCTGATAAATAGTAATTTACACCAAAGAATGTCATAATAATAGTGCTGAAACTAATTAAGGCCAAACTGCTTAGAATAAATTGATTATTAAGTTTAGGAATGTTTCGTAAATGAAGCATCGAAGCATAAACCAAAATGCTTACCAAAGCCCATGTTTCTTTTGGATCCCAACCCCAATAACGTCCCCATGATTCGTTAGCCCAAACACCTCCTATAAAACATCCGATTGTCAATAATATCAAACCAACAATTAATGATAATTCTATTATATAGCTTATTTCCTGAATGCTATCTTTCAATCGAGGCAGATTGTTTTTTGTACGCGAAATCATTAAACTAAGATTTAATGCACCCAACAGAGCACCCATTGCCAAAAAACCATAGCTTGTAGTTATGATTGCCACGTGTATGATTAACCAATACGATTTTAGCACCGGAACTAAATTTGTTATCTCGGGATTCATCCAACTCATTGCGGCAACAATTAATGCTATGGCAGATAAAATTCCGGTAACAGCCAAACTTATAGGTGATCTGCGTGAAAAAACAAGACCAGATAGTGCTGCTGCCCAACCAACAAAAATCATGGTCTCATAACCGTTGCTCCATGGTGCATGATTTGAAATAAACCACCGAATGGCTAAACCAACCGTATAAACAATAAAAGTAAGGGCAAAAGGATAAATTGCGATTTTTAAATATTTGTCTAATCGTGCATTCTTTTTGAAGATATCAATCAGGTGAAGTGTTAGCAATATCAATCCTAAAAGTGTATAAACGTAGGAAAGTAATCCGAAAATATTCAAATTGTTGTAACTTATTTCCAGGTTTATTTTAGTATTCGAAGGCAAATTGTTTCCACCATTTATTTTTTGGTAATTTTTCAAATAAATCAATTGATCATTTGCTAAACTCCAGTTTCCATTTGCCATTGCTTCATTCACACATTTATAATAATTGGTAAGTAACATCTTTGGCGAATCATTTAACTTTACTCTGGACTGTCCGCCATTAATCATTGACAGTTGATTTTGTGACATTCCTCCCATTCCTGCAGGCATTGCAGTTTCTCTGGTGGTTGCAGTGGAATCTAAGTATGGACATGTTTTTCCATTTGAGCTTTTCAATGAATCTGCATTAACTGCATTCATTCCGCCCATATTTCCCATAGAGTTCATTCCCATTGTTCCATGAGAAGTGTTCAATAAAGCAACAGATCCGCTACTCCATTTTGCATTTTCATTTCCCGGAATAGGGAAAAATGCAAGTAAATTGTGGGAGAATATCTGAGTACAAATATTAACTCTTTCATCAACGTAAATAACCTCTTTGTCGTATTTTGACTGTGTTGAAGGATCTTTTTGATATGTTTTTTCAACCAAATCTTTTAGTTTATAAACTCCTCCATTGGAATAATCAAAAAGCTGAACATAAGATACATATTCGGTTGAAACTCCCAATTCTTTTGCCAGTTGAGGATCGCTTACTTTGATGAGAGGATCATTTTGCCAACTTGATGGATTTGCACTCATTCCTAATAAAACCTCTACTGCCGACATGTTTTTATACGAAGTTTTTTTGTGTATTTTTCGTAACACGTCCGATGCAAAAGTACTGTAAGGTTCAATTCTGCCCTGAGCTTCATCTTGAATTAATAATGCACTCAGTGCTTTTAAATGGTAGGTTTTGGTAACTTCTGCACCTGTTACTAAAGTTGAACTTGATAGTGTTATTAGGGCAGCTAACAACAAAAGTTTAGCACCTTTACGTTTTTGTTGTAAATCGTTGCTAAGTTTCAATACCGTTCTAAACCGACTTTTTTTATTCACTAACGTCCAAATCATACCGATGGTCATTAGTAAATATCCGAGATATGATATCACTGTTCCCCAATAATCATGGCTTACAGAAAGGATTGTGCCGCGTTCGTCTTCATCGTACGACGATTGGAAAAAACGATACCCACGATAATTCAAAATATTATTCATGAAAATCCTGAATGGACGTTCAGATTTCATTTCTTTGTCAATAACCGTGATTTCGCTGGCATACGACGAAGGACTGTTTGAACCGGCATAGCGGTCGAGTTGGAAGGCTCGCAAAGTAAGGCTGAATGGCAATTTACGTTGTAACATACCATATGCAACCGAAACTTTAATATCGTTTAAATTGCAACTTGATGGTTGGGGAATTTGATTGGAAGAGGATAATACGTTGATTTTTTTAGCAATACTACCAATGCTAACTTTAAAAATAACAGCATCTTTTCCTTTTCTCTTAATACCTGTTTTATCATTTGTCAAAGGTGCCTGAGTGAGTGTTCTCGTTGCTTTTGGTAAAAATGTTCTCATCACAAAGATTATGTTACCAGCTTTATAAATTGTTTTTTCTAAAGCAATTATGGTTGTTCCTGGTGCTATAACAGTTTCATTTTTCTCCATCATCTCCATTTTTGCAACGGGAACTGAGCTTTTAAAAGAAATTTGATTATCTACGACAGAAAAACTGATATTTGCTTGCTTGGTAGTGTCGTTAAAGGAAAAACTAACATCCTCAAATTGATTTGTTTCACCTTTCATTAAAATGAATTCAGTACTTTGATTTTGGCTATCCATTGCGAAAAGCGACAGAGCCGGTGTGCCTTGCTCGTCTGGCACAATTGTTTCAATTGAATTTGGTACAAATAATTCATTTTCAACAGTTATAGTCTTTCCACCAATTTGTAATGTTTCTGAAAAATTGTTTGATCCGTTTTCTGAAAAGCTTGCTTCGGTGGTTTTTTCAATTTTTTGATCTTTAAATTCGGCAGTAATACCAACTGAAGTTTTGTCTGAAGAAATTTCATTGCTTGTTTCGCCCTGACGAATGTGCATAATGCCTTCAAAGCCTGTATATCGGGTTACAGCTGCACCTATTATCATACAAATAAATGCCAAATGGAATAGTAAAACACTCCATTTTCGACGATTTATTAAATCATAACGAACTATACTTCCACATAAATTTACGATCAGTAGAACCAATAAAACTTCAAACCATTTGGCATTGTAAACCATTGCTTTAGCATATTCAGTTCCCGAACTGCTTTCGGCAAAAGTGGCATAGGCAATACTTACGCCAAAAATCAGCATAAGAATTACACTGATCAACATTGAAAAGTAAACTTCAATTATTTTCTTCATAAATTGCAAATTATATTCTCGCGTATATATTTGAATAACTAAGGAAAAACAAAGATATTTTAATTACTTCATTAATTCCCGATTTTTTTATCATTATTTTCAATTGTATCAAAAACAATTAAATGCTTTTATTTAAATGCATTTAATGCAGCGGTAGGTTTTCCCGAATCGTCAAATGCACCTAAAGAATACCCATTCCAATTATTATAACTTTCGGGTTCCCAATAGAAAACTCCAAGTCCTTTACCATTTGGAATTGATTTGGTTTTGGTGATTATGTCTGTCAGGAAGTTGAATGCACTGGTAGGTGAATCCCAGCTCATTCCTACTTCGCAAATCATCACTTCTTTTCCATATCGGCTAATCATATCAGTCATGTTGGTGAGGCAGGCATCGTCCATTACATTCCAGTTAGTAGTTGTTGGGTAAAGCGACATTCCGATA
>Ga0302288_1001735_pt1 | contig 13607 bp, 10 predicted proteins | sample III_Fen_N1_1_FD_194549 | JGI IMG/M metagenome (GOLD analysis project Ga0302288, IMG submission 194549) | Peat permafrost microbial communities from Stordalen Mire near Abisko, Sweden - III_Fen_N1_1 | ecosystem: Environmental > Terrestrial > Soil > Wetlands > Permafrost | place: Sweden: Abisko...
TGTGGAAGGGGTTGTCTCCAACCTGCGTATCGTTATCAATAATATCACTACCTACAAAGCACCATTGACCGAAAAAGGACTGACGGATGAATTTATCAAAGGGCTGAACGATGCTGCGCTATCGCTGACTGCCGACCGTCAACAACAAATGGAAATAACGAGCAACCGTAGAATGATTGTTCAAAACAATATCTCGGTGTTCAACGCCGTATGGTCACAAACCGCCGAGATACTGAAAATAGGAAAAGTGCTTTATCAGGGCACCAATCCGGCCAAGTTAGCGGATTACACCTATGCTCAACTGCTCAAAAAAGTACGGCAGGTAAGCAAAGGAACTCCAAAGGATACTAACGTAACCACCACAACTATTAATTAATAAAAATATCGGATCAGGGATAGGAAGATGTTTTTTGCTTCGGCTACGCTCAGCACAAGTTACTTCGGCTACGCTCAGCACAAGTTACTTCGGCTACGCTCAGCACAAGTCAGTTATCAGTCAACAGTAATATAGTTTTACAACTAATCTCTAACAACTACCGACTACCTACCAGATGCATACTGAGCGTAGTCGAAGTACTACCAACTATCTACTAAATTCGTGTAATTAGCGAAATTCGTAGTTTATAGCATTAAGTGTACATAGAAACATAAAGATTTTTAAACAACGAATTGCACAGATTCTACGAATAAGAAAAATGCCTAAATTCGTGTCATTGGCGAAATTCGTAGTTTATTATTCTTGAAAAGCGAAGGTTGGCACTAATTACACAGATTCTACGAATTAGAAAAATGCCTAAATTCGTGTCATTGGCGAAATTCGTAGTTTATTATTCTTGAAAAGCGAAGGTTTGCACTAATCATGGAGCTTGCGACATCCCGATTTATCGGGACTAATCACTAATCACTAATCGCTAATCACTAAATTAGTGTACATAGAGATATATAGATTTTGAAACAACGAATTTAGCTACGCTGACCGTTGGTTCACAGATTCTACGAATAAGAAAAAACCTAAATTCGTGTCATTGGCGAAATTCGTAGTTTATAGTTTTTGAAAAGCGAAGGTTGGATATATTGACTTAAAATCTTCATCTACGGTCTCGGTAATGGCTTCTACGACTTCGGTAATGGCTTCTACGCTCCCGGTAATGAGTTCTACGACTTCGGTAATGCTTTCAACGGTCTCGGTAATCAATTCAACGATTACGGTAATAAGTTCTACGCTCTCGGTAATGCCTTCCGTGATTACGGTAATGTCTTTTACGCTCTAGGTAATCAATTCTACGCTCTAGCTACTATTTTCTAAATACCCCTCAAAGCTATTTCGCTTATCATTTATTACTAATCATTCATCACTAACAATTACTCTCTTGTCTTCAGAAAATAATAAACGCATAGCGAAGAATACCCTGTTGTTTTACTTCAGAATGTTTATAACGAAGGGTGTAGTTCTTTATACTTCACAGATTGTATCACATACTTTAGATGTTAGCGAGAGACTTACTAGACAATACCATGAGATTCAAAATTTAGATAGGTTTTAATTTTATGAAGACTTCCAATAGAATTTTGATAAATACCGGTGCGCTGTATTTTAGAATGCTTATAACAGTGTTCATAACTTTGTTTTCAACACGAATTATCATAAATGTACTTGGTGTTAATGATTATGGAATTTATAATTTAATTGCAGGTATAACTGCTATGTTATCTTTTCTTAGTGGAGTAATGACTTTTTCATCTCAACGTTTTTTGTCTTTTGAACTTGGTGTCGGCAATATAAAGAAGTTGAATGATGTTTTCGCGACTAGTATTAGATTGCATTTATATATTGGTATTCTTGTTACTTTAATACTCGAAATTGTAGGAGTCTATATATTGAATTATAAACTTAACATACCACTAGATAGGATTTATGCTTCGAATTTTGTCTTACAATTTATGATTATTGATGTTTTCTATTCAATAACATCTGCTCCATATGATGCGCTTATCAATTCAAATGAAAATATTGAAATAATTGCTTTTATTTATTTGATTGAATCTTTCGCAAAATTGGGAATAGCATTAGTGTTAAACTACATATTGATTGATAAACTTATTTTTTACAGCTTATCACTTGCAGCAGTATATATATTTTCACGTTATGGCAAACAATTCTATTGTAGGTTCAAATATAAAAACATAAGAATTGATCGTATTAAAACAATTGATAATGTGCTCTTGAAGAAAATGTTTCTTTTTTCAACATGGAATGGATTTGGAGCATTTTGTGATATAGCAAGAAACCAAGGTATAGGAGTTGTGATGAATTTGTTTTTTGGAGTCGCTATTAATGCTTCTTATGCCATTGCTATTCAAGTTAGTGGTCAACTGAAATACTTCTCCAACAGTTTGTTGATGAGCATTAATCCTCAAATTTTGAAAGCTCAAGGAGCTGGTGAAAAGGAGAGAATGTTGGAATTGTCACTTTTAGCGTCTAAAATTTCATTTTTTTTATTGTCTTTGTTCTCGATACCTCTTTTCATTGAAATGCCTTTTATTTTAAAAATATGGTTGGGAGTCGTACCCGAAAACACAGTTTTGTTTTGTAGGCTGATAATTGTACAATGTTTGGTTGCTCAGATTACAATGGGTTTGCATACAGCAATTCAATCAATTGGTATCATAAAAAACTATCAATTGATAACTGGTAGTTTATTTTTGATAACTCTGCCAATTGGTTACATGCTGTTGAGATACGGTTTCTCTCCGTCTGTAATTCTGATTATTTCAATTATAATGGAATTTATTGCATCTTGTTTTAAAGTTATATTTTTGAAATCTAAGAGTAATTTTGTTATTTCAGATTTTGTATACAAGGTTTTATTCAGGGGAACTATCCCAATATTGATAAGTGTATTAATATTTGTAGCGCAATTTTATAGCTTGCAACTTTCAAATAAGACTTTGGAAGTACTATTGATGTTTATAACTTGGGTGTTAACTACGCTTACTTCCTTTTACTATTTGGGTTTGTCAAGATATGAAAAGAAATTTATTAATGGAATAATTAGTTCAGTTGTGAACAAAGTTATTGGAATGAATAAATAAAACCAAATTCGCTAACAATATGAATGAAACTATCAAAGTAAATAGACATTAATGTCGATACTCAGCCACATCTATAATAATATTAAGATGATAAATTGTTCTTTACGTTGTTCTCGAATAATTGATGAGTTGTAATCTAAGTGCTTCTGCAATAGAAGTGGCAAAAGTAAAACCCAGTTATGAAATATTAATAATCTAGAATGAAAGTATTAAACGTAAAAAACTCATTGTTTTTTTTTCTCATTGTTTTTTATCTAATATTTGGAGTGTTGTTTTATGATGCAATGGCTTTCAATTATATAGATGAGTCTCTAATACTATTATTGTTGTTATTGACAATTTTGTTTATTCGAAATAACCAAATTTTAGCGCCTACACCTAAAATATTAGATCTTTATTTGTTATTGCTGATTTATTTATTTTATTTATTTTACTCGTTAGTAATAAAATCAAATGTAACTACAGCAATAGTTCAAGATTCTATTACTCAAATCAAGCCTTATTTGGCTTTTTATTGCACAATGATTATTTATCCTAAAATATCAACTAAATCCAAAAGGTATTTAAGATTGATAAGCATTGTTGGTGTCCTTTTTATTTTAGTAGTTTCCATATTGGGTTTAAAGTATATAAATCTGATATTTGTTGAATCAAGTAGACTCGCAACTGCAATAACCATTTTTAGTGTGATGTTTTACTATTCATCAAAAGCAAATTTTAAAACAGCATTATTGTTCATTTTGTTTTTAAGTGTTGGTTTTTTTTCCTTAAAAGCAAAATTTTATGGATTTTATGTTGTTGCATTATTTATTGTTTTATTATATAGACATTTTGTGTTAAAAATGGCATTTAAATCACTGTTACCTTTTTTTATTATTATTACAGTCATCATAATACTCACATTTACAAGAATAAATTTTTTCTTTATTCAAGGAGCCAATGTAAAAGAAGAATTGTTTGCAAGGCCTGCTTTATATGAAGGGGCCTGGAAACTATTAAGTTTTGAGAATCCTTTTGGAACTGGATTTGGTTCATTCGCAACATTCTACTCGGGTGTCTATTATTCACCAATTTATAAGAACCTAGGTTTAAATTACATTCATGGTTTAACGAAAGGTGACACTCGTTTCGTTTCAGATGCTTTTTTTCCGTCACTTGCACAAGTTGGGATTGTTGGGATTTGTTTATTTATATGTTTTTGGACAAAAATAATAAGTAAGGCCAACAAATATAAAGCTGTATTCTCAAATATGATTATAAAAGAATATACATTGGTTATGTTGCTCGTATTTTTAGTTTTAATTGAATCTTTTACGGATAGTACTTTTACACAAAATAGAGGTGCTTTTATTATGATTATTTTGGCTGTTTGTTTAACCGATTTAGAAAGAAAGTACAGATATAAAATTAGCCATAGAAATAAAACGGGATTTTCAAATAACAAATATAATGAATTGACTATTCGCAAGTGATTGAGGTGCATAAATTCTTGGGAAATTCACTTATAACGAACAATACAACAACAATATTACAAACATAAGAGTGCATTTGAATCGCTCAAATTGTATATGCAAAATGATAAACAAATGAAAACAATTCTTCTCTTGACATACCAAATATCTCCTTACAAAGGTTCGGAGTCCTCAGTAGGTTGGAATTACGTTGTTAATATGTCTAGAGATAACCGATTAGTAGTTATATATGGATTTGATAAAATAGATATTCAACATTATTTGAGTTTAAATTCCTTACCAAATGTCTTATTTGTACATATTGAATCTGCTAGTTTAATAGGACATGGATTAATACATGATATAAATTATAACTTTAACTACAGAAAATGGCACAAAAAAGCATATAAAAAGGGAAAAGAAATTATTTCCAACGAAAAAATTGATCTTATACATTATTTAAATCCTATTGGGTTTAAAGAACCCAGCTTTATGTGGAAATTAGACAAACCATATATTTGGGGTCCAATGCAAGGGGTTGAGAATAGGCCATTCAAATTATATAAAGCTCTTAGTATTAAAGAAAAAATTAATGCATTAGGACGAAGGATAGTTCATAACGGGATGTTGCGTTTAATGTTTCGTGTTAAGATAGCTGTAAGAAAAGCTGATGTTATTTTTGCTGCAACTCCAAATACTCAAAAACAGTTAGAATCTATATATAATAAAACAAGTATTTACCTGCCTGAGAATGGAATTTTAAATTTTGAAGGAAAAGAACCAGTGATATATAATGATGGCATTTTAAATCTGATTTGGGTAGGACGAATTGATGAGCGAAAAGCTTTAGGGATTTTGCTTGAATCTTTGACAAAACTCAAGTCTAAATCCTTTTGCTTAAATGTAGTAGGTTCTGGTCCCAAATTAGAAATTCTAAATAGATTTGCTAAAATTAATGGACTAGTTGATAAAATAGTTTGGCATGGACAGATTGATCGTGCACAGGTTCAGCAAATTTTTAAAAGATCTCATTTACATATTATCACTTCGCTTGGCGAAGGTAATCCAACTATAATATGGGAGGCGATGGCGAATGCTATACCAACAATGTCGCTTGATCATTGCGGAATGAGCGGTGTAATTTGTGATAAGTGTGGAATAAAGATTCCAATTCGTTCATTTAGCCAAGTTGTTGACGACATAGCAATACATATCAGTAATATTATTGAAGATCCTAAAATTATACAAAAGCTTTCTAAAGGTGTTATTGAATGTTCAGAAAAATACATGTGGAATGAGAAACGGATACAGATTTTCAATGAAGCATATGAAAATGCTATTTTGAATTATAAAAATAGAAATTCTTAATATAATTATTTCGTTTTTTTTAATCTTGATCTTGACTCTTAAAACGAATATCAGAAGGAGAAATAATTAATTAGTAATTTTTTTTAATGAAAATAGCAATTGTTAGAACATCTAATGGATCTCTTGATCCACATAAATATAATGTACAAGAAATTGGTTTAGGAAAATCTTTGATTAAACTAGGAGTAAATGTTGATTTATATTCAACATTTAATTCAATTACATCAGAAGTTGTATTTGATAGAGGAGAATCAGCCAGATTAAAGTTAATACCAATTAATGGATATTGTGTGAAGCAAATTACATTCTATCCTAATTTAATCAAAAAAGTTTTAAGAGAGGATTATGATTTTATTCAAGTTCATGAAGACTCTCAATTGATGGGTCCTCTAATTCTATCGGCTGCAAAAGACAAAGGAATTAAAACAATTCTATATCAGGGGATGTATAAGAATTTTAGTGGATTAGGACGAATTTATCAGTTTATTTTTGATTTTTTCTTTAAAGAAAAAATCAAAAATAATATAGATTTCATTTTTGCCAAAACTAATGAAGCTAAAGATTATCTTAACAAAAAAGGGTATGTTAATGTAGAGGTGCGCCCAATTGGACTCGACTTTGTCAAAGAGCAAGATTCATATTCTGATTTTGAAACAATTGTAAGGCTTAAAAATAAATTTCAACATCTTGCTTTATATGTAGGAATATTAGAAAAAAGAAGGGATATCATTTTTTTACTTGAAGTTTTAAAAGAGTTGTTAGCATTGAATAATTCACTTTATCTGGGATTTATAATAGTTGGGAAAGGGGCAGACTTATTTAAAGTGAAAGAGCGTATAAAAGATTTAGAATTAACTGACAATGTGTTGATTATCGATTCGGTGCCAAATAATGAAATAGGTGATATCTATAAATCTTGCGATTTGTTTTTACTCCCCACACATTATGAAATTTATGGTATGGTTGTAATGGAAGCACTATATTATGGGATTCCAGTTATTTCCTCTAGAACAGCCGGACCATTAGATATTTTAAAAGATCTTTATTTAGGTCAAACAATTGAAATGAACAAAGAGATTTGGATGAATACCATTACAAAGTATTTAGATTCATTTAAAAATAAAGGTGAGTACAAAACTAAACGCAAAGACTTCATAATTTCTAATTATTCGTGGGATAATCTTGCGTATAATTATTTGAAAGAAATTAAACAGATAGTTGGTTGATTTACACATTTGCATATGAACATACTTATTCTCAATTCAATATTATATACAGCTCAGAATAATTTAATACCAAGAGTTGATAGTATTAAGGATTGTATGATATATAATCTTGCATTTGGTTTTAAAGAACTGGGTCATACGGTAACACTTGTTGCTGCTTCAGAATATAAGCCAACAAAAGATGAAGATTATGCTTTTGAAGTAATTTTTATACCATCAAATTTTAAAAAGATATTTTTACCAAGTGTTTTACCACTTCAACTTGGTCTTATCCATCTTTTAATGAAAAAAAGAAATAAAATTGATTTGATTATTTCAAGTGAAGTATTTTCATTTCCATCCTTATTATCATCAATCCTTGCACCCCAAAAAACTGTTATTTGGCATGAACTGGCTCTTCACACAAGAAAAATGAAAGGCATTCCATCATTAATTTGGTATAATATTATTTCAAAAATATTTTTTAAGCACGTAACTATCATAGCAAGATCTAAGGATGCAAAGCGGTTTATTTCAAATTATTTACAGAATGTGTCGAAATCAATTGTAGAACATGGTGTTGATTTAATTAAATTTCAATACTCTACGGAAAAAAAGAATCAATTAGTTGTAGTAGGGCAGTTAATTCCAAGGAAAAATATAGAAAACATAATTTTAAAGTTTAAAAAATTTATTTCAATTGTTGAATATTCTAAATTTAAATTAATCATTCTTGGGAAAGGAGAACTTGAATCTGATTTAATTAAAACTATATTCAATGAAGGACTGATAAACAATGTTGAAATGTTGGGATTTAAACGTCATTGGGAGTTAAATAAAATAGTGTCTGAATCGATGGCATTGCTTATTGATACAAAACAAGATAATAATATGGTTTCTATTCCTGAAGCGATTGTATCAGGTACCCCGGTATTGTCTAATCTGATTCCAACCAATTCACAGATGATTAATGAGAATAAGATTGGAATTGCAAAGCATAACTGGACAGAATTGGATATAAAACAAATTGTAGATAATAATGCATCCTATGTTGAGCAATGCGAGAAATTCAGGCCTGAATTATCGACGTTATATACTGCACAAAAGCTAATTGATTGTTTTATACAAAAACAATGAAAATACTTTTAACCAATAAGTTCTATTATCCCCGTGGTGGCGATTGTATCTACGCATTAGAGCTAGAAAAACTACTTAAGCAGAAGGGTCATGAAGTTGCTGTGTTCAGTATGCAGCATCCGGAGAATTTACCTTCGGCATACAGTCAATACTTCCCAAGCGAGACTGTTTTTTCCTTATCTAATACAAAAGGTATCGTTGAATCATTCTTGCGTCCCTTTGGTACGCGGGAGGTAAAGCAGAGATTTACTGCCTTGTTGGATGCATTTCGGCCCGATGTGGTTCATCTTAATAACATTCACACTCAGCTTTCGCCAGTTATTGCATCTTTCGCCAATAAGAGAGGTATTCCTGTTGTATGGACTTTACATGATTATAAACTGCTTTGCCCGGCAAGCGCTTTTCTTGTAATTGATGGAACAATTTGTGATAGTTGCCTCAAAACACCTATAGATGTAATTAAAAAGTGTTGTGTAAAAGGAAATAGAATGGCTAGCTTATTAGGATATATTGAAGCTAAAATGTGGAACAAACAAAAGTTACAAATGTATACTAATACATTTATAGCTCCTTCATTGTTTCTCAAACAAAAAATGGAACAAGGTGGATATAAATCCGAACAAATCGTTCAGTTTTATAATTTTGCTGACAATGATAAATTTATGCACCAAGTTGTATGTGAAAGAAATGATGAGGTTGTTTATGTTGGACGACTTAGTATAGAAAAAGGTGTTGAAACTCTTTGTCGTTCATTTATGAAAATTACAGGTGCAAAACTATTGATAATTGGGGATGGACCTTTGAAAAAAGAATTAGAGAAAAAATATGCTTCAAATAATATTCATTTCATGGGTTTTCAACCGTGGAGTATAATTAAAGAAAAACTTAGTAAGTCAGCATTCTTAGTAATACCTTCCCAATGGTATGAGAACAACCCATTAACAATCATCGAGGCGTTAGCATTAGGAACTCCTGTCCTAGGTGCTGACATCGGAGGAATTCCAGAACTTATACAAGATAAGATTAATGGAATGACTTTCCCATCAAGAAATGAAAAGCAATTAACTGCAGACATTCAATACATGTTAAATTTCAAAAAATGGGATTATCAACAAATACAATCAGATGCAAAAATTAAATTTTCTTCTGATAATTACTATACAGCATTAATGCAACTTTATACTAAAGTAATATCTAATGGAAATAATAAATCAACTTATTAGAAAACTTGGGAAAACTGGATATTCAGTTGATGAATCGTTAAAAGGTTTTGATATACTTATTGTAGTACTACAGCGAACTAGTATGGTATTTCGAGGGATGCTGTTGAAGCCGTTTTTAAAAAAGTCTGAAGGATTTATTTTTTTGGGGAAACGCACTAAGATTACTCATCGAAGTATGATAAGTTGTGGTAGATCATTGACACTTGGGGATAATGTAGAAATTAATGCATTATCAAAAAATGGTGTTCAAATAGGAAATAATGTTTCAATTCTAAGAAATTCAATTATTGAATGTACTGGTGTAATTCGTGAGCTAGGTGAAGGGCTAATTATTGGCGATAATGTAGGTATAGCTCAAAATTGTTTTATTCAGGTAAGGGGAAATGTACATATAGGTTCACATGTAATATTTGGTCCTAATGTATCTATTTTTTCAGAGAATCATAATTATAATCAACTAGATATCCCAATTATGGATCAAGGCGCAACTAGAAAAGGAGTTATTATTGAAGATAATGTGTGGATTTGTACAGGAGTAACTATACTCGATGGTGTTCATGTTGGTCAAGGTGCAATAATTGCTGCTGGTAGTGTAGTAGATAAAGATGTTAAACCTAATAGTATTATAGGTGGTGTCCCTGCTAAATTAATAAAAGAAAGAGTTTGATTTAGTTAGTAAATATTTGAAATTTATGAATGCGATAAAAGCCTCACAACCTACCGATATGTGTATTATTACTACCTATCGCTGTCCGATGAAGTGTAAAATGTGCGATATATGGCAACATCCTACCATTAAAAGCAAAGAGATTACTCCCGAAGAAATAAAGCTGCTACCCGAGGTAAAGTTTATCAACTTAACCGGTGGAGAGCCTTTTGTAAGGGAGGATTTGAATGAAATAGTGCGGGTTTGTTTTACAAAATCTCCACGGGTGGTGATTTCTACTTCGGGCTGGTTCGAAGAGAAAGTAATCAAACTGGCCGAAGAGTTTCCAAACATTGGCATTCGTATCAGCATTGAAGGTTTGTCGTGTAAGAATGATGAATTGCGCGGCCAGCAGGGAGGTTTTGATAAGGGCTTACGCACCTTGTTGCGCTTAAAAGAAATGGGTGTGAAGGACATTGGTTTTGGGTGTACGGTATCGAATAATAACTCGGAAGATATGCTGTCCTTGTATCGTTTGTCGCAAAGCCTGGGGATGGAGTTCGCCACAGCAGCCTTTCATAATTCGTATTATTTTCATAAGGATGATAATGTGATCAGCAATAAAGAGGAAGTGTGTCACAATTTTGAGAAGTTGATTGCTATGCAGCTAAAAGAAAACCATCCTAAATCGTGGTTTCGCGCTTTCTTCAATATGGGACTAATCAATTATATAGAGGGTAATCGCCGTTTGCTTCCTTGTGAAGCGGGTATGGTGAACTTCTTTGTTGATCCTTACGGAGAAGTGTACCCTTGCAATGGGTTGGAAGAAAAATACTGGAAGGAAAGCATGGGTAATATTCGTGAAACCTCCGATTTCAGCACGATATGGGAAGGTGAAAAAGCAGAGGCCGTGCGTGAGCTTGTGCGTACCTGCCCCAAAAACTGCTGGATGGTGGGAACTGCTTCGCCTGTTATGAAGAAATACATCAGACATCCTGCTATGTGGGTGCTAAAAAATAAGCTCAGGAGTATGCAAGGCAAGGCGCTTTGTTTGGATAAGAATGGCTATCAGGTATGACAAGACCCGAAGCAAGGCGATCTTAGAAAAAATAATTGATATGAATGTAACCGTAACCGGAACCAGAGGTGTTCCATTTATTCAAGGTGGTGTGGAAACACATTGCGAAGAGTTATTTTCCAGAGTCAGTCGTCTTAAAAGAAAGACCAAGATTAAAATTATCAGAAGAAGTGGGTATGTGACGGAGACGAACAATGTGCCCAGTTACAAAGGGATGAAGATTGTAACCCTTTACTCTCCCCGAAATAAAATGTTTGAAGCCACCTTGCATACTGCTTTTGCAGTGCTCTATGCCGGTATAAAACGTCCTGATGTGTTGCATATTCATGCCGTTGGTCCAAGCTTGTTAACCCCGTTCGCACGGTTACTGGGATTAAAAGTGGTGATGACCCACCACGGTCCCGACTATGAACGGGCAAAGTGGGGGAAGGTCGCCAAATTGGTATTGAGAGTAGGCGAGTGGGCAGGAGTTACATTTGCCAACAGAGTGATTGTTATTTCGGAAGGAATAGGAAAAGGCATTGAGGCAAAATATGGTAGAAAAGACTATAGCTTAATCGCCAATGGAGTTCCGGCCGCTATAAAGAATGAGGGAGTTGATTATCTCGAAGAAATAGGCGTAGAAAAAGATAAATATATTTTTACACTTGGTCGTTTTGTCCCCGAAAAGGGTTTTAATTACCTGATTAAAGCGTTTAAACTATCGGAGAGTAGTGCTAACTATAAACTGGTTATTGCCGGTGATTGTGATCATCACAGTTGTTATGCTGATAACTTTAAACTGTTGGCACAAAAAAACGGAGTCATTCTTACCGGGTTTATCAAAGGCGAAAAATTACAACAACTGTATACACACGCCCGTCTGTTTATTTTGCCCTCCTTTTATGAAGGTTTGCCTATTTCCTTGCTCGAAGCCATGAGTTATAAGCTGGATATTCTGGCCAGTGATATTGAGCCGAATAAAGAAGTTAAACTCCCTGCGGCGTTCTATTTCAAGAAAGGAAAATCGGAGGATTTAAAGAATAAGATTGACAGCAAACTGCACGAGCCAACCAAAGCGGTGGAATATGATATGAGCAGATATAATTGGAATAATATAGCTATTCAAACGCAAGCAGTCTATGATTCGCTCTTCAGCATGAAGAAAGAGCATCATTTATTTATACCCCTTCCTGTTTTTAATCGTGTTATGATGGGGAATGTCAAATCTGTAAGATGTTCGCTAAGAGCTAGGATGCACAGATTGTAATTGCTTATTTACTATTTTTTAGCCGACAAGCCGCCTGAAGCGTCTGTTCGGACTTACACCTTTACACCCCTTACACCAAAACATACCAAACCCATGGACGAAGAATTTGAGTTAATGGCCAGCCCCTCAGCACCGGCCGGCATGACAACCCTGATAAAAGCCAATCTCTGGCAGCTGATTAATGCTACTTTGTTCAGGGCTTTTCCCACGCGGATAAAGAAACCACGCAACCTGCTGCTCCGCCTTTTTGGTGCCCGACTAGCCAAGACAGTTACCATCAGTCGCACGGCAACAATAGACTATCCCTGGAACCTGGAGATGGGGAGCCTGTCGAGTTTAGGAGCACATTCCTGCGTCGGTTGTCAGGATAAAATCGTTATTGGCGAAAAATGCCGCATTGGCGAAAGAGTGAAGTTGTTCAGTACTGTTCAGTCTACCGATACTTCCCCTTTATTTTCAGAAACGGCAGCCATCGTTATTGATAATGGTTGTTGGATATCGGCTGACTCATTCGTGTTGCGGGGCGTTACCCTGGGCAGTTATACCATGGTGGGTGAGCAGTCGGTAGTGGCCAACGACACCGCACCCTATTCAACCGTGGCAGGCATCCCGGCAAAAAATATAGAGAAGATTATAGTGATGAGTCGGTAGTTAGTAGTCGGTAGTGAGCAGTGGGTAGTTGGTAGTTAGTAGTATGTAGTTGATACTTCGACTCCGCTCAGTACAGGTAGTCGGTAGATAGTGGTTGGTCGTCTGTAGTCGAAGTATTACTCATTTTCAACAGTCAACAGTCAACTTTTTACCGCTTACACTATTACACCTCTTGTACTGAGCGTAGTCGAAGTATTACACATTTTCCCTACTACCTACTACCAACTATCAACTGTCAACTATCAACTTTTTACCGCTTACACGCTTACACATTTATACGCTTACACCTTTACACCTTTACACCTTTACACCCTTACACGATTACACCAGAATACACCAGAATACACCCCAACTCCCGTCTGCCTACTACTAACTGACTTGTACTGAGCGTAGTCGAAGTCCCTGTACTGAGCGTAGTCGAAGTATTACTGCTAACTGAAAAAAATATGAAATCGCGCGAATCCGAACTGTTGTTTTTGTATTTGATAATTGATACCATTATACTG
>Ga0302288_1001736_pt1 | contig 13606 bp, 6 predicted proteins | sample III_Fen_N1_1_FD_194549 | JGI IMG/M metagenome (GOLD analysis project Ga0302288, IMG submission 194549) | Peat permafrost microbial communities from Stordalen Mire near Abisko, Sweden - III_Fen_N1_1 | ecosystem: Environmental > Terrestrial > Soil > Wetlands > Permafrost | place: Sweden: Abisko...
TCTCTTTCATCAATCTGTCAGGACTGAGTATCGGAATCGCTACGGTTATCCTGATTGGATTATTCGTAAACAATGAGCTTTCGACTGATCATTTTTTAAAAGATAACGACCGGATTTATTGCGTATCGGTTGATGGGGGGAAATCAGGTTGGTCGCCTGCCGCACTTGAACAGATTATTAAAGAAAAAGTGCCAGGTGTTGAGCAATATACAAAAGTTCAGTTTTGGGAAATGAATAACCGAACCTTTCGGTATGAAAACGATCGGCCAATAAGGATCGACAACATTATCAGGGCCGATCCGTCATTTTTCGATATTTTCAATTACCCTTTCGTTGATGGGAATCCACAAACGGCATTGAATGAACCAAATGGGTTGGTACTTACGCAAAGCATGGCGACAACTATTTTTGGCAACAAAAACCCGATTGGGAAAACTCTATCGCTCAATAAGAACAAGCTCCTATTGAAAGTGACTGGTGTAATTAAAGACCTGCCACCCAATACTGCGCTTAAGTTTAATGGGGCAATGTCTTCTTTGTCAATTAATACGCTTTACCCTTATTCATTGGATATTAACGGAATGGAAGCTTTCAATTTTGAAACTTTCGTTAAAATACAACCCAATGTTGTGCCGGCTGATGTTGAGAAAAATTTGACTGCTGCATTAAAGAGTTCACTTCCGACTAAATGGGCCGACCGGACACAAGGTGGTTCAAAATTAACCTCATTGCATCATGCGTACTTAAATCAGGAATACAACACGGCACTCAAACACGGTAGCCTCAGGTCTGCGTATCTTTTCTCGATAATCGGACTAATTATTTTAGTTATTGTCTGCATCAATTTCGTTAACACTACAATAGCACAGGCTCCAATGAGGACGAAAGAGATTTTTATCCGGAAAATGGCCGGTGCAAATAAGAAGCAATTACAGATCAAATTTCTGATCGAGTCGTGGCTTATCACTGTTCTAGCTTTCATTATTGCCTTTGGTATCGCAAAAAGCATTTCAGCAATGACTGGTCATTCCTCCGATTTCTCGTTCCTGTTAAACTTTCCAAATATGACACAAATCCTGATTATCCTTGTCATTGGAAGTTTATTCATTAGTTTAATGGCCGGCACCTACCCGGCATTTTACCTGTCTTCTATTTTGCCCATTCAGAAATTGATACACAAACGCCAGTCAGTTGCCAGTAAATTTTCGGTGCGCGAATTTCTGATTGTATTTCAGTTTGCATTTTCCATCATTCTTATTGTCAGCTCGATTGTGATATTCAGGCAATATCATTTTGTGACGAATTACAACCTTGGGTTCGACCAAAACAATGTGGTTTCGTTTAGTATCTCGCCCGAAATCAATCAGAATAAAAGAGCATTTGTCAATGAATTGCAAGCATCACCATACATCCGGAAAGTCGCATTTGGGAACAAGGATCTTTTCAATGGCTATCATGATTCTCCAACCACATTCAATTATAAAGGAAATCAGATAAACATATATACTTCCGGGTTAGCCGTTGATACCAATTTTGTTGAAACGATGGGACTAAAACTAAAAACGGGGGCATCCTTTAGTGGGTTGAGAAAAGACACATCGTTAATAATTATGAATGAAACAGCCGTCAGGAAGTTAGGCATAGATGGTAATTTTGCTGAAGCCAGTATCATAGATACGATGCATAACTGTACCTGGAGGACAATAGGCGTGGTCGAAGATTTCAATTATCGTTCGCTACACAATCCAATTGGCCCATACATCTTCTATTTTGCTAACGATGACTTTAGGATAGCCTATGTAAAACTAAATGCAGCGAACAGCAGTCAACTAAACGAAGCAAAAAATTCACTGGCCTCGGTATGGAACAAATTCTCACCTGAATCGCCACTTGAATTAAAGTTTATGGATCAAACAGTCGAATCGTTATACCGAACCGAAGATAATTACCGAAGACTTTTTTCATACTTCTCCATGTTTGCGATCATTGTATCGTGCCTGGGATTATTTGGGATGGTCGTATTATCGTCTGAGAAAAGGATTAAAGAGATTGGGATTCGCAAAATAAACGGAGCTCAGGTTTCAGAAGTGATGGCCATGCTCAACCGCGACTTTGTAAAATGGGTCGCTATTGCTTTTGTAATTGCCACACCAATCGCCTGGTACACGATGAATAAATGGCTCGAAAGCTTCGCCTACAAAACAGAATTGAGCTGGTGGATTTTTGCGCTGGCCGGAATGCTGGCTTTAGGAATTGCATTACTGACGGTAAGTTGGCAAAGCTGGAAAGCCGCAACACGGAACCCGGTTGAAGCGTTGAGATACGAGTAAGTCTTGACCTGTAATTGTTGTGATTAGTTGAATACCCTGATTTTGGGAATCCGAAGAATCAAAGTCCATCACTGGAATCGGATGAATCAAGGTTCAGCCGGTGAACTGGCAAAGCTGGCAAGCAGCTACACGCAACCCGATGGAAGCACTGAGGGATGAAAAGAGACGTGGTTTCCCAGGATTTGTGGTCAAGTGTTCCAAAGTGTGTGGAAAAGGCTTCCACGAAGCATGGAAAGGCTTTCCATGGTGCGTGGAAAGCAAGGCTTAAAAATTGCGCTCTCAACGGTAAGCTGGAAAGCGGCTACACGGAACCCGGTGGAGGCACTGAGGTACGAATAATTAAGAAATTTATAAATAACCTGAGATATGAAAATGCTTCGTTTTACTTTTCGGATGCTGAAAAGAAATCCACTCCTGACTTTTGTGAATTTGCCAGGTTTGGCTATTGGCTTGAGCGCAATTTTGTTATTGCTCGTGTACCTGAATTTTGAACTCAGTTTTGACAAACATTTTCCAACAAAAGACCGGGTACTGCGGCTCAATTGCAAAGTCGGTGAAAATAATAAAACCAGTACCTCTGGTATTTGCCTGCGGGGTGCCTATACTGTTATTCCAGCAAAAATTCCTGAAATTGAAGCAACTACGCAAATATTGCGGGGATGGAATGCGACCATAAAATCAGGAACCCAATACTTTGAAAAACTGGATCTTTTATATGCCGATCCAGAATTTTTTGATGTTTTTGGGTTGGACTTGCTTTCTGGGGATAAGAAGAGTGCACTGGAAGGAACCGATAAGGTCGTTATCACTTCTTCAATAGCAAAAAAAATATTTAACCGGCTCGACTGTGTTGGGCAGGTTATTTCGGTTTCCGATAAGCCGTTAATTGTCTCGGGAGTGATAGGTGATCTCCCAAAAAACACTCATTTTAATTTTAATTTGCTGGCTTCCATGCAAACCGTGAATCCGGAACAATTTGGGGGATTGGAGTTTTTCACTTATTACCTTATTGATAAAAACTCTGATATCGAACAAACTGGCAAAAAAATAGCTACTGCAAACGATGAACTTATGAAACCATGGGCCAAAAATTTCAACCTTCAGACCAAATCAGGAACGGAGATTTTGTCGAAATTGCATGTTCACTCAACGGTTGATTTTGATTTATCAGATAAAGCTGATTTCAACAGCATTCTGATCGTTTCAGGAATCGCCCTTTTTATTTTACTGATTGCTCTGGTCAATTTTATCAATCTCTACGTTTTGCATGGCGAAAAACGAATTGCCGAAATTGCGGCCCGGAAATCGTTGGGAGCCAATCAGAAAAATCTGGCCCGGCTGTTTTACACTGAAACCGGAGTTATCGGTTTAATGGCCTTTATTCTGGCAATTTTCATTACGGTTCTTGCCCAACCCTATTTTGCCGGATTAATGCGGCGGCCGGTCGAGATTTCAGATCTTCTCTCACCGTCAGGGCTAATTTTGGTTTTGGGACTTCTCTCGCTGTTAATCCTTCTTTCCGGGGCATATCCAAGCTTTTACCTCTCGCGCATCAACCTCGTAAATGCCTTAAAAGGGAAAAGTGACCAGGTAAAACGGAAACGGAAATTTTCGGCATCTACCGTTATTCTCCAGTTCACAATTACGGTTTTCCTGATCAGTTCAATGATTATCGTTTATTCACAAATCAACTATCTGAAAAATATCCCGCTTGGATTTTCACCTCAAAATGTGGTCGGAATAAGTGGTTTTAATTCTGAAGTAAAGAAAAAGTTCAGGACCATTCAGGATGAAATTAGCAGGCTTCCCTTTGTCGAAAGTGCAGGTTCATCATTCCACTATATGGGTGGTGGCAGCAGCGGACAAGGAATAAAAGTTTATGGCAACCCGGGGAATTACCTGAGCATAAATGAATATCGTGTACATCCGGGGTTTTGCAACACGATGCAACTGGAGTTGCAGGATGGGCGTTTTTTTAATCCTGATGAAAACGATAAGAAGTCGGTTATCCTGAATGAAGCCGCTGTAAAGATGATGGGGCTGGACAACCCGCTTGGTACGCTGGTTGACATGCATGGCGAACCAATGAAAATAATTGGTGTCGTAAAAGACTTTTACTACCAGAACAATTCAGGTGAGTCCATTGCGCCTCTGGTTATTAACGATTATTCGGACGAAATGTCGTTGTTTTATCTGCGGATAGCGGGCGAATTTACTCCTGAAAGACAAAAACAAGTGGCTTCCGTACTGAAACAATACGACCCGGATTTTATTTTTGGGTATTTCCTTTTAACCAATACTTTTTCGAGCAAATTCGACAACGAAGAACGATTGATGAAAATGGTCTCAACCGGAACTATTCTGGCAATTTTAATCAGTTTTATTGGACTGATGGCGCTTTCGTTTATGAATGTTACCCGACGCACCAAAGAAATCGGCATCAGGAAAGTGATGGGTAGCTCGGAAACCAAAGTGATGGGCACTCTTCTTCTGGAAACATTTGTTTTGGTGCTGATTGCCATGCTGATTGCCTTTGTTGCCGATTACTTTGTTATGCATCAATGGCTAAGTAACTTTGTGAATAAGATTCATTTACATGCAGGCTATTTTTTGCTGAGCGGCTTTTTTGCCTTGCTTATTGCTCTGTTGGCAGTTGGCTGGCAAAGCTGGAAAGCGGCTACACAGAACCCGGTGGAGGCACTGAGGTACGAATAGTCATTGGCCAAGAAACCGAACATACAGCAATAAAAAGTATTGCAACATTTAAAAAGAGTCGTCGTCCTTTTAAACAATAGACCTAGTTAAACAATTAAAAAAATTACTATGAAAACTCGGATAAGTGTAAAAATGGGTATCGTGCTTGCAATGCTAACGACATTCCTTTCATTGAGCGGATTTACGAAAGACGATCAGGCTACCATCACAAAAACCTTTGAGATGAAAGAGCCTGGCACACTTAACGCCTCGTCGTCGGGTGGAGGTGTAAGTGTTCAAACACACGATCAGCCCCAGGTTGTGATCCAGGCATTTGTGCGTAAAAACGGAACCGTTTTATCGCCAACCGATCCAATGGTGAAAGAGGTTTTGGAAGCATTCGACCTGAATTTTTCAAAAAGTGGTTCAACTATTAACGCAATTGTTGAACGCAAGTCGCGCATGAACTTCTTGAATAATGTGGGTATTTCATTGACTATTATTGTTCCGAAGGAAATGTCGTGCAAGGTTACGTCAAGCGGAGGTGGTGTGAAAATTTCAGGAGTGAAGGGAACGCACGATTTCTCCAGCAGTGGTGGTGGTGTTCACCTGGAAAATGTGACTGGTACTACTGAAGCAACGTCGTCGGGCGGTGGTGTGCATGTGACGAAACAGAACGGGGATATCCGTTTAAGTTCGAGCGGAGGTGGTGTTACTTTAGATGATGCACAGGGAAGTGTTTATGCGCATAGTTCGGGTGGAAGTGTAAGTCTGAAGAATATTCATGGTTATGTGGATGCCAGCAGCAGCGGTGGCGGAGTAAATGTTTCAGGAGAGTGCGCTTCGGTAAGAGCCAAATCCAGTGGCGGATCAGTTCATGTTGATATCAAAAATTTAAGCAAAGAATTAAACCTTGAATCGAGCGGTGGTGGAGTTGATGCACTCATTCGCAACGGCAAAAATCTAGGTCTCGATCTGGATTTGGAATCGGACAGGGTAAACATTGAACTTCAGAATTTTTCCGGGAAATCGGAGAAAGACCGTGTAAAAGGAACAATGAATAAAGGTGGTATTCCGGTATTTATGCGTGCCTCGGGAGGGAACGTCAATGTGCGTTTCGAAGAATAGAACTAATATCCCGGAATGAAATGGATTCTGGTTTTCGATCTGCACTTGGAGAGGATTTCAATGAAGTGAAGCGCTCTCCGGAAGCAAAAATGATTTACAATTAGTTGGCAAAGCTGGAAAGCAGCAACACCGAACCCGGTGGAAGCGCTGAGATACGAATAGCCAAGAGCATAGAGCAAATGAGTTAAAGAGTTAAAGAGAATAGGAAATTAAACCAACTTCCTATTCTCTTTTAGATCATTGCATCCGTTTAAACCTCCTGTCGTCAACATCAACCTTTTTATCTTTCAACGCTTTCCCAAAGTTATACTTGAAAGTTACCAATAACATCCGGCTATCCCAGTGCATATAATAAACACTGTGCTGGTTGTTGAAATCGATTCGGCTAACCGGAGCATTCGAATTAAAGATATCCTTAACTTTTAACGAGAATTCCGCTTTCTTTTTTAAAACCGGACAAGAAATGGCGCAGGAAACATCGGAAACATTATCGATGTTGTAAATGGCCTGAATCATATTCTGGTAATAATATCCGGAGAGGTTAAACTTCACATCGTATTTTTTACTCAGGGTAAGCGCATTGTCGAATTGGAAAATGAACGTGTTGCCCTCGCGGCTGAACGATTGTTCGCCTACACCATCGCGTTTCATTACCCGGTGGAATGCACCAATTGTAGGATTGATGTGAATGCGGCTTCCCAGGTTGAATGGAAGGATAAATGCGAAAGTCAGATTACTGCCATAATCAAGGTTTTCGTTACGGGCAATGGTGTTAAACGTCTCCTCGGAGGCAAAGGGGATTTGGCTAATCATCTTCGAAGTATGATCGTACGACAACACAGCAACATATTTTCGGCGAAAAATATATTTCAGCGAAGCATCATACGTTTGAGAAGGTTGCAGTTCCGGGTTCCCCTGAATAATCATGTATTTGTTGGTGTACCAGGTGGCAGGACTTACCTCCCAATATGTCGGGTAAGTAGCATACGATTCGAGCGAGAGTTGGAAAATGTGGTTCGAACTGCTATCAGGAATAAACGAAAGGTTGACGGATGGATAGAATTTTAACCCCGACCACAATGTTTTACTGGTACCAAGGGTATCTTTTTCCATCCTATCGGATTCACCTTTCAGCGAAAAATCGGCGGAAAGTTTGGATGTAATTTGTTTTGAAAAACCAAGGAAACCAGATGCTGCCGATTCGTTGTAATTGTTTGCCGATGACTGATTTTCATTCAGCACATAGGCTCCCTGTGGATTATCAAAATAACGATAGAAGTTATCGTTTTGGCTGTACGAATAATTCATGCCATAATTCACCGACCAATCGTTTTTTAACTTAACCGTGTGGTTGAAGTATCCCATCCATTTGTTTACCGTTTGACCCGAAGTGGTTTTGTAAAAGACGTTAACCCCGTCAGTCGTACTTTGGTATTCCTGAGTCGATGGGCCGTTGTAGTATGTGTAGTCGGCACCGATATTTAATTTGTCGTTGAACGAATAATCCAGTTTCAGATTGTGCATTCCTTCGTCCTCATTGCCGGTGGTTTTATCTGTTTCAACCGACATTCCCTTTACGGAAGAAAAGGTGGCATTTGTAGCATGGTCTTCATCAGCAGTTGAAAAATTACCGGTATATACCAGCGACAAGTTCTGTTTTGAATTGATTCCATAGGTTGTATTGAATTGGATATTGTTTTCCCGTGCTTTGTTGGGGAAATTCATGTCCTGTCGAATAGAATAAAATGTATCCTGATAGGTATGGTCAATATTTATTTCGTAACATTTACTGATGGTTTTATAATTACCCGAATAAATCAAGCCTGTTTCCCACTTTCCTTTTGAAAACTGCAGGTTGAAACCTCCATTGGCTCCGGGCTTTTTACGTTGTTCGTAGCCGGCAGTAACCGAACCGTTCAACTCGTCTTTGACCGCTTTGCTTAGAACAATGTTAATCAGTGAGCCTTTCACGTTGTATTTGGCAGGTGGGGCATACATCACCTGTATTTCCTTTATATTGGTGTTGGGTGTGGCCTTCAACATGGTTAAAACCTGATCCATGCTCAGCGTGGTTGGCTTTCCGTTTATGGCAATGCTTAGCTGGCTTGCGCCAAGCAACTGTACACTCTCATCTTTCAGCAAAACTCCCGGAATATCGCCCAAAACTTCCAGCGCATTACTTCGTACAAATTTTCCGCTTACCGCCGCTACATCATACGATAGCACATTGTCTTTCATTTTTACTACTGGTCTGGCGGCCTTCACACTAATTTCGCCAAGCTCGTTATCTATTTCGTGAAGGGTAATATTGCCCAGTTGAATGGGTTCAGTTACTTCCAGAAGAAGGCGTTTCTTTTGGTAAATCACGTGCTGAATAAATAATAAATACTTTCCCTTCGCGACGTTGCTAAATGTAAATGCGCCCTGCATATCAGAAATCATCCCTTTAACAAAAGTAGAATCAGTGCGCGTAACAAGAATAATTGAAGCGGCCGGCACAATGGAATCGTGCTGATCGACTAATTTTCCACTGATGGAATACGATTGGGCAAGCAGCACATTTGAATAAAGTGCTACAAAAAATACAAACAATACTTTTCTGAAGATTACAGGTGATGTTTTCACTCAAAAATATTTAAGTTATTAATTTGACTATTTGTACATTCCTGTGGAACTCTTATGCCTGATGGTATCCACTTCGAAATTTTCATGGTCTTTTTGTACAGCATCCTTCACATATTTTTCCAATAGCATATTCGGTTCATCCCGGCTTATCATCTTTATTATGCAAAGAACCCTATTCCATCGCTTAGTATGAGTTAACAGCAGCTTACTTAGTCTTAAATAGTCTTAACGCTTCGATTGATATCTGTTAACTTTACCTACTTTAGCTTAGAATTTAAAACAGAAGAAGTAATTTATGAACCTCAAGTTGAGAAATATCGCATTCATCATTGGCATGATTATGCTTGGCGTATTTCTGTACCAGCTTTATTGGCTTAACGGGCTATATTTAACTACAGCCTGGCAATTTGAGAAAAATGTTCATGAATCAATGGATATAGCCGACCAAAATGAACTATTTCAACGGCTCGAAATAATAAAGAAAAAGGGACTGAATAAACCATCATTTGCGCTTGGAGTTAATGTCGAAGAAGATTCAACCGGTAGGCAGGTGTATTATTCTCAGGGACAAGGGGAAAAAGATACTCTTTACAAAAGTGGTGGGGATCGTGCGGGCTTTAATCGCTTTAAAGAGAACATAAAAACCACAGAAAAGCTAGCTGCATACATCAAAAAAACATTGCACAAAAATGCTGATGTCATTGAAAAAGTGAATATCAATGCATATGATAGCTTATTATTTGTGGAACTGAATAAACATAACATCGTTCAGCCTCATCAGATTTTCGTTGTTAAAACAGCCAACGATTCCATTTGCGGCTCAGCTACAAACAAAAATAAATTCGATACCGTACAGGCTAAAAAGTTCGATTTCCTTTATGATTTGAATGGCGTGCACGCTTACCGTTTGTACATCAAGAATCCGAACGGGCAAGTATTGGCTCAAATGGGTGGAATCGTGGCTACTTCGGTCATTATTTTTGCCTTACTGATTTTTGTTTTCGCTTATCTGTTCAAAACCATCCGCAAACTGCAAACAGAAGAAGAGCTGAAAACCAATTTTACCAACAACATGACGCACGAATTGAAAACGCCCATTGCTGTATCGTATGCAGCCGTTGATGCCTTGCTGATTGCCGATAAACCTGCCAGCGCCGAACGGCAAAAGAAATACCTCAACATTGCCAAAGAGCAGATGAGTCATCTTTCCGGGTTGGTAGAACAAATCTTGTCGATGTCTCGCAGCGATAACCAACTTATCGAGATAAAAGCGGAACTGATTAATTTAGAAGAAATTGTTTCGGGGTCGCTTGAAAAACGTTTGCTGGTAGCCGATAAAAAGATTGAACTTGAAACTCGGTTTAACCCTTCGACATTGGTGGCCGACAGGCTCCATTTGAGCAATATACTGAACAACCTGATGGAAAACGCGATCAAATATTCGGGCAACCCCACACACCTGATTATTTCTACCCGAAAAGAAGGTAATGCAGTAGCCATTTCGGTTGAAGACAATGGCATTGGCATCGACGCCAAATACCAGAAAAGATTGTTCGACAAATTTTACCGTGTTCCAACCGGAAACCTCCACAATGTGAAAGGTTTTGGGCTGGGACTATTTTACGTTAAAGAGATGACCGAAAAACACGGTGGAACTGTTGAAGTAAAAAGCCATCCGGGAAAAGGTTCTGTTTTCACCATTATAATTCCGCAGTAATGGATAAGATAAAAGTACTTTTGGTTGAAGACGAACTCACTCTTTTGATGATTATTCAGGAAACGCTGGAAGAGAAAGGTGAATTTATTGTTTACACTGCAAAAAATGGGAACGAAGGCTTGCAAAAATACCATAGCCTGCACCCCGATGTGATCGTTGCAGATGTGATGATGCCACAAATGGACGGTTTTGAAATGGCAACACAAATCAGGGAAAGCGACCGGAAAATCCCGATCCTGTTTCTTACTGCCCGCTCGTCGGTTGACGATGTGATAACAGGTTTTAAACTGGGTGGCAACGATTACCTGAAGAAACCGTTTGGCATGGGCGAACTGATTATCCGCATTAAGTCACTGGTTAACACCGCTTTTATAAAAGTAGAAGAATCAAACCACTATAAGCTAGGCAACTATACTTTTGATTCCATAACGCAAAATCTTTATCAAGCCAATGGAAAAATCACCTTGTCGAACCGCGAATCGGAACTGTTGAAGTGTTTGTGCGAAAATAAGAATCAAGTACTTCACACTAAAAACATTCTACTTGAGCTTTGGGGAAATGATGATTATTTTACAACTCGCAGCCTGCATGTCTTCATCTCCAAACTCCGCCAGAAATTGGCGCAAGATCCAGCTATTTATATTCTGAATGTGCGCGGAGTTGGGTATAAACTGATTGAAGAGAAATGATACCAGTAAGTTTCTCAAAACAAACGACACAGACTCCAAACATCTGACAATAATACAATTAGGGCTAAAGTTGTTGCTTAAAAGATTCAAATCAGGTACAAATTGTTTTCAATAGTTTTTCATGATTTTGGCAAAGTCATTCTGGGTTTTCATCAGGTTAATCGAATAATTCAGAATGTTTCGGGCTCCGGTCAGTACATTCAGAATAAGCATACTGTTTTTTGTACTCACTTCATTCTTCTTGATCGATTTAATCAGATTTCTGCGTACTTCCCTGATTACTCCTATAACTCGTAGTTGTTCGCTAAAAATTTCTTCCAGTTTTGCTTCGTCATTGGAGTTCAGCTTATCAACCATCAATTGAATGAATCCTGCTAATTCGGATGCTATCTGAGTAAGTTCAACAGCTTGAGTGGGAAGGACTGGCTTATGATTGTTGTCGACATGATTAAAAACAGGCTCTGCCATATAATTGATCGTATAGGCCAATTCTTTCAGGTAATCGAGTGTTAATATGTAAAAATAACTTGCTTCAACCGAATCGGAAGGCATTGAATTGATTGTCTGATAAATTTTGCTCTTTTTATTGGCGAGTTTCTGCTCCAATTCCACTGAAATCTGGAGTTGTTTCTTCAGTTCTTTTCGATCTTCAAGAATAAGTCCTTTCACCGTTTCACTGTAAATATCACTTATTGCTTCCAGTGTTTTTTCGATCCCCCGGTTGTTGGTTTCAAACATCTGGATCACCGTTGGAATAACCACATTATCATCTGTTTTGGATTGAAAACTTTCTTCACGTTTGATGTGCAATAAATGGGTTCGGTAAAATGCCAGAATGCCAAAAACCAAAATGGCTATTACGCCAAAAGCCTGCGCCCATCCCATAAAAAGAGCAAGAGAAAAAGCAACTGAAAATGCAGCAAGGCCGGTAACGAACCATCCGCCAACAACGGTAAATACCCCGGTAATGCGGTATACGGCGCTATCGCGACCCCAGGCACCATCAAGCGAAGTACTCATGGCCACCATAAATGTAACATATGTGGTTGAAAGAGGCAATTTGTATGACGTTCCGATGGCGATCAGAATGGATGCAACCATCATGTTTACTGAAGCTCTCACCATGTCAAACATCGGTGCATCCGGATCTTTTTTGTTCTTTCGCTCCATTCGCAAATTATCGAAACGCCTGGCAATCTGATCAATAACCGGTTGTGGAACAACATGACTGAAGAATGTTCCGGCATTAACAAACCGACGAACCAAAACTCTGGAAAAAACCGACGAACCAAATCGTTCTGTTCCTTCTTCCTGACGGCTCAAACTCAGCGAAGTTTCAATAACGGTCTGTGCTTTTTTCGAAAACCACAAAACAAAAAGCATAATGATTCCGGCAATAATCAGGTAATAAGAGGGCGTATTGATATCGTCCAATAACTTGCCCATTAAAAGATCCTTTCCGCCGTTGGCCGCAAAAATTTTAAACGATTACAAACCTGTCAGCGGAACCCCGACAAAGTTCACTAGATCGTTTCCGGCAAAAGCCATTGCCATTGCAAATGTTCCGACCAGAACTACGATTTTAAGCGGATTTGTTTTAAACACCCAGCTCGATATCTGTAACAGAATCGTCCAAAGAACAAAACTCAAAAAGATAATGAGCAACGTATTTTTTTGGATATGAGCATAAATTGCATCGGTCATGAATGAGGCATCTTTTTCCCCCTTGATCAGGATAAAATAATTGATGGCCGAAATGGCTACTCCACCCCACAAAGAACCATAATATTTGATGGTTTTTTCAATATTAAAACTGAAGATTAAGCGGCTGATCCATTGAATAACCACTCCAAAAACAAAGGAAAATACCACGGACAGCAATATGCTCGATATGATTGTCAATGCCTTCGTGGAGTTGATGAAATCGCTAATCTCGGCCACCTTTTGAACTCCGTCGACGACGATCGTTGCTCCATCGTTAACTTTATAAATGGCCATTCCGATGGCTGCCCCAAGCAATCCAAAAACCAACGAAACGGTTGTGGACGTAGGCAATCCGAACGTATTGAAAAAGTCGATCAACAAAACATCGGTAAACATAACCGCCAGGAAAATGATAATGATTTCGGTAAACAGGTAATACTGCGGATGAAACAATCCTTTTCGGGCAACTTCCATCATTCCACTGGCAAAAAGTGCACCCACCATAATCCCGATGCTGGCCACAATCATAATAACGCGACGCGTAGCCACTTTCGAACCAATGGCCGAATTCAGAAAGTTCACAGCATCATTGGCAACCCCAACTGTTAAATCGAATACTGCAAGAATAAAAAGAACGATCAGGAAGAAGATATAAAAACTCATTGAGCTTGTTTCGTTGGTAGATCGTTGCGATTTCTGCTGCTTCAGAATGCCCAAAG
>Ga0302288_1001739_pt1 | contig 13592 bp, 13 predicted proteins | sample III_Fen_N1_1_FD_194549 | JGI IMG/M metagenome (GOLD analysis project Ga0302288, IMG submission 194549) | Peat permafrost microbial communities from Stordalen Mire near Abisko, Sweden - III_Fen_N1_1 | ecosystem: Environmental > Terrestrial > Soil > Wetlands > Permafrost | place: Sweden: Abisko...
GTTTTTCATGCAAAAACAAGGCCTTGTTAATTTAATAAAGACTCATTGCCAGCGCTGTAAATCGGAATGCCTGGAAACTTCTTTCTTCCTCCGGATGATTTTACAAAAATTGGAGTCTCTATGGGCGTAATCGTCGAAGATCTCACAAAACACGAATTAACTTTTCCGAACTTTCACTGTTCAATATTCATTATCACGTTTTCAGTAAATGCTATTTCTTCAATCGCAGTAAGCAGAAACCCGTTGTAAGGTGTAAATTGTTCTTTACGCTTCCGGATATAGGTGAAATGGTACGGAGAATACTTTTCGAATTCGGTAACATACCTATTGCTGTATGCATCAGGATTTTGGGCGATTGCTTCAGTTATAAAAAGGTCCATGCTTTTTCTGATTAACGATTGAAACAAATCAAGATGTTGGCCATCGAAAAAATTTAAGCTTTTCATAATTTCTTCGCCAAACCAATAAGTCTTGTTCAGTTTTTCATCAAGAGCAGTATGAAAGGCGGCCTTGGAAAAAACAGTCATTAATCCTGCATTTTGATCTTCAGCAACATCCTGAATATCATCCAATAATTGAAGATAAGCACCATAACCGTACAGGAAATTACGCTGTGCTTCAGTCAGTTTTCCAGCTACCAGATAACCATCAGCCAGAACAGAAGCCCCACCTTTGGCAAGGCAAATATTCAAAATCTCTTTTTCGGATATTGAATTTTTCTGCTGAATCAGCTTTAAACTATTGGTTTGTGCGTCGTGAATGTCAAGTAAACTCTCAAAAACTTCCGGAAAATCAGTTCGGGAATAATCGGATTCAATCATTTCAACCAGTCGAAAAATAGCATGTTCGGTACCATTCGAAGGAGCTATTTTTTCACCTGATAGCCGATGACGAAAACGTTCACTAAAAACCATCTTTTCGAAGCTGGAAATTTGAGGGTCGTCGATGAAATTGTCGGTGTAAGGATATAACATGCTGTATGCAAAGATCGAAGGCGTTACCTTAATCGGAATTCCCATGATTAATTGCAATCCATTCATAATCCAAACATTACGACATGCCTGAAAAATATCGGGAAACGACAGTTGCGAATCAAACGTATGTGCCTGACGAACAAATGTTTTTGTTACTTCAATCAAATCATCAGAAAACATAAGTTCAAGCTGATTATCAGCAAAGTCAAGTCCGTCGCGTAAAAAAGATCGGGTTTTGCCGAAAAATAATTGTTGGTCGGCTTCATTCATGGGTTTCCTGCTGATTCGTTCTTTTCGGAACGATTTAAGAATTTGAAGAAACTGATCAAGAATTTGTTCCTTGTTCAATTTTTCGGATTGAGAATAGAGTTTTGAAAATTTTGGTAAATAAGATGGACATATTTCCCAAATTTTGGAGTATTGTTCGGTGTAGTTTTGTAGCATAGTTTCCTGTTTTCGTTCGTGCAAGTTCTGAATTTAGTAACGCCAAACGAAAAATAAAACGACCAATACCTGTTTTTTACCGATAAACAATCCATGTGCAGCGAATAGCGTCATATACCCGAATGATTAAGTATATCAGGCAAATCCGAAGAATCATTTTTTAGAAATATATTTTGTGAAATCACTCATCGAAAACTAAATATTTCTATATTTGCAGCGCTTTTAACGAAAAGTAAATGCCCAGATGGTGAAATTGGTAGACACGCTAGTTTCAGGGACTAGTGACCGCAAGGTTGTGCAAGTTCGAGTCTTGTTCTGGGCACCAAAGAGAGTCAAATATTGACTCTCTTTTTTTTTATCTAGCTAAAAAAAGCCGTCCCTGCCAGGTATCTTGTTGTTCGAGCAGTTTTTCGAGCCTGGCGGTAAATTCAAAATTTTTCAATCCCCATCTTGGCGCAACAAGCAAATCATCAGGAGCCTCACTAACAAATCGTTCGACGACAATTTTCGGATTCAGTAATTCGAGATATCTGACAATTAACTCTAAATAACCTTCAACCGTAAACATTTTATAGTCAGCAGGATTTTTAAGATAATCAGTGTACATGCGGGTTCCTTTATGAATCTGAAGCTGATGAAGTTTCAGATTTTCAACCGGTAGTTTCGAAATAGTTTTTGCCTGGTCGAGCCAATCGTCCTCAGTTTCGCCAGGCAAACCCAATATCAGATGTGCACAGTTGTGAATGTTTCTTCGGGCAGTTTCTTCCAATGCCCATACCGATTCCTCAAAACCATGTCCCCTATTCATTTTAACCAGGCTTGAATCTTTATGTGATTCAATCCCGAATTCAACCATAATATAATGATTTTGAGATAATTTATGAAGATAATTTAAAATTTCAGTTGAAATACAATCTGGCCGGGTCGCAATTACCAAACCAATGACTTCTTCATGCGCCAGTGCTTCTTCGTAAAGCTTTTTCAGGATTTCGAGCGAAGCATACGTATTGCTGTATGCCTGAAAATAAGCCAGATACTTCATCGATTTATACTTTCTGGAGAAAAATTCAATTCCTTCGGTAAGTTGATTAGCAACGCTTTTCTCGAGATTGCAATATCGCGGTGAAAATGTAAGATTGTTACAATACGAACAGCCTCCGGTACCTTTTGAACCATCGCGGTTCGGGCAGGTAAATCCGGAATCGATCGAAATTTTTTGAACACGACCGTTAAATTTGTTCCGAAAATAACCGGAAAAGTCGTTGTAACGTTTATCACTTCCCCATGGGAATTGGCTCATGTTTGTATCGTTTTAATAATCCTGCAAAAGTAGATCAATTTCGAAGTTGCTCCGTTAAATTCAAACGGTCAAACTCAAAAATACAGCTGCAATAAAGTCAATAAAGCATCTTCATTTTTAAAAAACAGGCAATAAAAATTACTTGATTATGACTTCAGTCTTTACCAGAAATAATTATATAACAATAAATCAATAAATTAGATACAAATTTCGTATATCAAATTGTTGAAAAGTAGTTTAAAAGTTTTTAATCAGAAAACCAACAATCTCCTATTTTCTTTAAATTGATTTTATAAATTTAAAAAATGCAAAATACTGTTATGTTTAAACCAGAAGACATTATCCAAATCAAGGAAAGGGGAAGTCAATTCGAGGTTGTAAAACAACAGATTGAAAATTTCAAGACAGGATTTTCATTTCTAAAACTAACCGAAGCCGCCAGCAACTATCACGGACTAATCAAGCTATCTGACAGCGAAATACAGAAATATATATCTTTTTTTGACGATAAAATTTTGAAGGAATTGCGGCTTTTAAAATTTGTACCAGCCTCAGGAGCTGCCAGCCGTATGTTTAAATCGCTCTTTTGGGCGCTTGAAGAATTAAATAAGGGCAAAATCGTTGAAGAAATCAGAAGTGACCGTGAAGTTGCCTTGTTTCTGGATCAGCTCGATCAGTTTGCCTTCTACGCCGATCTTAATGAGCATGACTTAAACGAGAACAATACAATTGAAAAGGTTCCGGTTCAAAAATTACTTGAAAAATTGCTTCTGAACCCAGGCTTGAATTATGGAAATCTTCCCAAAGGACTGCTGAAATTTCATAGTTATCCCGACGGCAACAGAACTCCTTTGGAAGAACATCTTGTTGAAGGCGCCTTGTATTCAAAAAATCGCGAAGGTATTGTAAATCTTCATTTTACCGTTTCGCCTGAACATCAACAGGCTTTTGAAAAACATGTAGCAAAAAAAAAATCAAAATACGAACAAATATTTGGGGTGACCTATCAAATCAGATTCTCACAACAGAAACCATCGACCGATGTTATAGCTGTTACTCCTGATAATCAACCTTTCAGAAACAAGGACGGCAGTTTGCTTTTCAGGCCAGCTGGTCATGGTGCATTGCTCGAAAACCTGAATGATCTGGAAGCTGACCTTATTTTCATTAATAATATAGACAATGTAGTTCCCGATCAGTTTAAAAAAACGACTGTCGACTATAAAAAAGCGCTGGCCGGAGTATTGTTGAACCTTCAGGAACAAATTTTTCAATATCAGAAAATACTAAAAGAAAACCAGCCGGGTTCGCTCGAAAGTGCTTTCTATGCCGAAGCAGCAAATTTTCTTGAAAATGTTCTGAATATTACACCACCGCAAAATCAGTATTACAGCGAAAAAGAAGAGCTATATCACTATTTCGGTAAAAAGTTTAACCGTCCGATAAGGGTTTGCGGAATGGTGAAAAATCAGGGAGAACCCGGCGGTGGTCCATTTTTCGCGATGAACAGCGATGGTTCGGTTTCACTTCAAATTGTAGAAAGTTCGCAGATTGATTTTAATGATCCTCATCAATCAGCTATTGCCAAAAATGCCACCCATTTTAATCCGGTAGATTTGGTTTGTGCCGTACGGGATTACACAGGTAAAAAATACAATCTATTGGATTTCAGTGATCCAAAAGCAGGATTTATTTCGTTAAAATCAAAAGATGGAAAAGAATTGAAAGCTCAGGAACTGCCTGGATTATGGAATGGATCAATGTCGGATTGGAACACAATTTTCGTTGAAGTTCCGATCGAAACATTCAACCCGGTAAAGACGGTTAATGATCTCTTAAGAAAAGAGCATCAGTCAAAATGACTCAAATTGAAAAGTATTCTTAAATTTGCAACCTTTTAATGAGAAGATATGAACGATGACGCCAGAGATAATTTCGAAGAAGATGATTTTCAGGAGGCGATAGCACGTTTCAATAAAATGATAAAGAATGATACTTCAGAATACTTTGATGTATTTGAAATAGAAGGTATTGTCGATCACTTTCTGGAAGATGGACGGATTAAACATGCTAAAAAAGCAATTGATACCGGACTTAGACTTCATCCATCATCGATTGCGATTAAAATTCGTCAGGCTCAGATACTTATGCAAGATGGCAAATTGGAAGAATGCCTCGAATTACTGAGTATGGCCGAAAAAATTGAAGAAAATAATCCTGAAATTTTTCTGACCAAAGGTGGCGCTTTTAACTTGTTGGGGTATGTTGACAAAGCAGTTGAAGCCTTTGAATATGCACTTAAAATGCCCATCGACGACCTGGACGAAACACTATACAACATTGGTATTTCATTCGGTCAAGCCGGCGAAACACATTTGGCCATAAAATACCTCGAAAAAGCCTGCAAAATTAATTCACAAAATGAAATTGTCCTTTACGAATTAGGATATTACTACGACAGGAATTCGCAATTTGAAAAGAGCATTGAATCTTACGATAAATATCTGGATATCGATCCTTTCAATCATTCGGTTTGGTACAACATCGGAATTACCTATAACCGCATGGGAATGTTCGAAAAAGCCATTGAAGCTTATGATTATTCCCTTGTATTGAATGAAAATTTTCTTCATGCTCATTTCAATAAAGCCAATGCGCTGGCAAACAACAATCAGTTCGACCAGGCCATAGATTGTTACCAGGAATACCTCCTACTCGACAAAGAAAACGATGATGCCTATTGCTATTTGGCTGAATGTTATTTGAATACGGATAAATATGATGAAGCTCTGATCAATTATCAGAACGCCTTACGTATCAACGATGCCAATTCGAGCGCCTGGTATGGCTCCGGATTAATAATGTGGTCAGACGGGCAATTAACTGAAGCTCAGACATTCTTCAAAAAGGCAATAAGTCTTGAAGAAGACAATCCAGATTTCTGGGTAATGAATGCAAAGGTTCATGCCGAGATGGATCAGGTAAAAGAAGCCATTGAATCATTCGAGATGGCCACCTCGCTTGAGCCTGAAAGTATTGAAAACTGGTTGTCCTATTCAGAAATGTATTATGATTTGGATGATACTGACAAAGCCATTCAGGTTTTGAAAACTGCAAACAAAATCAACAAATCAAATGCCGACCTCAATTACAGGTTAACCGCTTATTTGCTCGATAAAAATGAAGAATTGGAAGCTGCCTGCCATTTTGAGAAAGCCTTGAAAATTGATTGCAGCAAACAAAACGAGCTTTTTGAGTTTTATCCTGAAGCTTCAAAAAACGAATCAATCAAGAAACTAATTACGCAATACCAAACAACGAAATTTTAAAATCATGAATTTTCGATTGCCACACATGCCAGTTCGGCCCTTACAACCCAGGGAAAATGGGCTTACGATGGTCATGGATAAAGGATTAAGTTTACGCGAAGCTGAAGATTTATGCGACATTTCTGCCCCATACTGCGACCTGATTAAGTTGGGATTTGGTACTTCAATTATAACCAACCGTTTACATGAAAAAATAAGGCTCTACAAATCTGCCGGATTGAAACCTTATTTCGGAGGTACGCTTTTTGAAGCATTTGCAGTTCGTAACATGATGGATGAATATCGCCGCTATCTGGATGAATTTGAAATGGAAATGGTTGAAGTGTCCGATGGCGTCATGGAACTGGACCATGAATTGAAATGCAAATACATTTCCGATTTAAGTAAAAACTACACTGTTTTATCTGAAGTTGGATCAAAAATAAAAGGCAAAGAGATTTCGAATCCCGAATGGATCTCGTTTATGCAAACCGAGTTAAATGCCGGAGCCTGGAAAGTGATTGCTGAGGCTCGTGAAAGCGGGAATATTGGCATTTACAACGACGATGGATCTGCTAACTTAGAGCTGATTGCTGACATCAAAAAAGCGATCAATCCGGATGTCATCTTGTGGGAAGCGCCTCTGAAAACACAACAGGTTTGGTTCATTAAGTTGTTAGGACCAAATGTAAACCTGGGAAACATTGCAACCAACGAAATTATCCCGCTCGAAACCTTAAGGCTTGGTCTTCGTGGCGACACATTGCTCTCCTTTTTACCTTAAAATCCGAACAACATTAGCTGTTTTCTTCGTACCTGTCACCCCTGATTTATTTCTGGTTCTGATTCATTGAGCGGTAAGATCTGAAATAAATTCAGGATAACTAGGAGGATAAACACTTTCAATTCAAAGTCTAACTCATTTGATTCATGAAAAAAACGGCACTTCTTTTAGTCGACATCCAGAACGATTATTTTGCGGGAGGCAAAATGGAACTCCACCAAATGGAAGCTGCATCAATAAATGCTGCACTCCTACTTTCATTTTTCAGGAAAAACAATTTGCCGGTAGTTCACGTTCAGCATTTTTCAGTAAAGTCTGGAGCAAGTTTTTTTATTCCAGATACCATTGGCGTCGAAATTCATTCATCGGTACTTCCTCTGAAAAATGAACCGATTGTTCCGAAGAATTTTCCAAACAGCTTCAGGCAAACAAATTTGCTTGAAATTCTGAAAACTCATGAGATTGATGAATTGGTTGTTTGCGGGGCGATGAGCCATATATGCATTGATACCACCACCAGAGCTGCATTTGATTTGGGCTATCAGGTCACCTTGATTCACGATGCCTGTGCAACCCGCAATTTGACTTTTAACGGACTTGAGGTTGAAGCCCAAAAAGTGCAGGTCGCATACATGGCTGCACTTAATGGAACGTTTGCCAACGTAATTTCTGCTTCGGAATATCTTCAGGATAAATAGGAAAAAGGCAATAAAAAACCCGCCGGGTAAGGTGTGAGGTAATTTTCCGGCGGGGGTTAATAAAAAGTATCAGCTTTTACTGAAAATTTGAAAGTAAAAATAGAAATATTTTCTTTCTGTTGATTGATTTTGGGGAATGATCCGAGGTTTTTACAAATAAAATACTAACTTTTGCAGGAACATTTTGACTAAACGAACAAAACATGAAAGCCTTCATTTTTAGAGTTACGCTCTCATCCATTCTTATCTGCTCATTTGCTTGCCTGTCAATTGCAACGGTTAAAACTGCTCGAATATTTAGCTCCAACATGGTTTTACAGCAAGGTCAGGTAAATCCAATTTGGGGATGGGCTGACAAAGGTGAAAAAATCACGATCACTTTTGCAGGAAAAACTATTTCGTTAAAAGCTGATAAATTGGGAAAATGGTCAGCTAAATTGCCTTCGCTTGACTACGGTGGACCTTACGAAATGACTATCAAGGGAAAGAATTCCATTCAGCTTGAAAATATCCTGATTGGCGAAGTTTGGATCTGCTCCGGGCAGTCAAACATGGAATTCAATGTCAATACCACAAACAATGCAAAAGTTGAGATAGCAGCTGCTAATTATCCTCAAATCAGATTGTTCACCGTTGATAAAAAAGTAGCTCAGAAACCAGTTGAAGATTTGGAAAAGGGTGATTGGCAGATTTGCACTCCCGCAACTATTCCGCCATTTTCGGCAGTTGGGTATTTCTTTGGCCGTAGTCTGAATCAGGAACTTAAAGTACCAATCGGATTAATTCACACTTCATGGGGCGGAACCGTTGCCGAAACATGGACAAGCGCCCAAACCATTGAAAATGATCCTGATTTTAAGGATAAACTCAAAGAACTGGCAGGTTTTGACATGACCAAATACCGTGATCAGAAAATGACAGCCATTAAAGCTATTTTAGGGGAAATTCCGACAAAAGATGCTGGCTTGGTGAATGGTGTAGCCATTTATGCCGATCCGAATCTAAATGATGTTGATTGGGCAGAAATAAGTCCGGCGAAAATTTGGGAAGAAAGTGGTTATAATTCAATTGATGGAATTGCCTGGTATCGGAAAACGATTAATCTGACCAGCGAACAGGCAAAAGCTGCCAGTGAAATTAGCCTGGGAGCCATCGATGACAACGAAATCAGCTGGATCAACGGGGTCAAAATAGGTGCAACGAACCAATACAACATAAAAAGAATTTATACTATTCCGGCCAACACATTGAAAGTTGGAAAGAATGTGATTGCCATTCGGGTAGAAGATACTGGCGGCGGTGGCGGATTATACGGTGGATCGGATGATAAATATCTTCAAATCGGCGACAAACAATTGAGCCTTTCGGATAAATGGAAATTTAAAGTAACGGAAGCACAGGTAGGTTCGACTGATCTTGGTCCCAACGACTACCCTACCCTGCTTTTTAACGGAATGCTCAATCCGATTATTCCGTATGGAATTAAAGGAGCCATCTGGTACCAGGGAGAAGCAAATGCCGACCGGGCTAAACAGTATCAGCGAATATTTCCGGCGATGATTACAGATTGGCGGAAGCAATGGAATCAGGGCGATTTCACATTCCTTTTTGTTTCACTGGCCAACTACATGGAACCCTCCAAACAACCTTCTGAAAGTTCCTGGGCCGAACTTCGTGAAGCTCAGACAAAAACGCTGGCATTGCATAAAACCGGGATGGCGCTGGCCATTGATTTGGGAGTTGCCGACGATATTCATCCAAAAAACAAACAGGATGTGGGAAAAAGGCTGGCTCTTTCTGCTTTAAAAACAGCCTATAACAAAGATGTGGTCTATTCAGGACCAATGTATCAGACGGTTCAGTTTGATGGCAACAAAGCAGTGATTCGTTTTCAGGAAACAGGTAGCGGGTTGATTGTCAAAAACAAATACGACTATGTAAACGGATTTTCGATTGCCGGTACCGATCATAAATTCGTTTGGGCTAAGGCAATAGTCACTGGAAAGAATACGGTTGAAGTTTATTCGGATGAAGTCAAAAATCCGGTAGCCGTTCGTTATGGATGGGCCAACAATCCGGATGATCTCAACCTGTACAACAAAGAAGGACTTCCTGCAAATCCATTTCGTACAGACGATTGGCCAGGAATAACCAACTAAACTAGAAAAGAACAGAAAGACAGAATGATTCAGACTTTCAGTTTAAAATCAAAAAGCCATGAAAAAAATTTTGATGATCGTGTTTTTATTTTGTTTCTCAGTTAGTTATGCGCAGGAAGAAACAACATTTGTAAAACTTTCCGATCAGGTTCCGTCATTCGATTTTGAGAAAAGTCCGGGAGTAATGCAAAACATTTCTGATTTTAAAGGCAAACTTGTTTTGATTACTTTTTTTGCGACCTGGTGCGGACCTTGCCGCAAAGAACTACCACATATTCAGTCGGATATATTCAATAAATACCAGAAAATCCCCAATTTCGAATTGCTTATTTTTGGTCGCGAACACAGTTGGGCCGAGGTAAACAAATTTAAAGCCGGCAACAAGTTTACAATGCCGTTTTATCCCGATCCTGAACGTAAAATATATTCGAAATTTGCCAGTCAGTACATTCCACGTAATTTTCTCATTTCACCGGAAGGAAAAGTACTTTTCAGCTCAATCGGGTTCGAAGAAAAAGATTTTGAATTGCTGAAAGAAATGATTGACACTCAACTTCACAAAAAAGACTAAAGGCTTGAATAAAATGAGACACCGTTAAACTGCATGATTATTCACCTGATAACGAGACATCCAGATAATTGAAAACTGTGACTTTTTACCGTTATTTTGCCGCAATCGTCTCAATTTCGATCAGAACGCCCATTGGCAAATCCTTTACTGCAAATGCTGCCCGAGCTGGCGAATTCTCTGAATAATACTGTCCGTATATTTCATTCATGGCTTTAAAATTGGCTATATCGCTTAGCAGACAGGTTGATTTTACCACATCACCATAGTTGTAGCCAGCTTCTTTCAAAATTGCTCCAATGTTTTTCAAAACCTGTGTTGTTTGCTCCTGAATTCCACCTTCAACAATTTTCATGGTTTGTGGATCAAGCGGAATCTGACCAGAAATATAAAGAGTATTTTCTACTTCAACAGCTTGACTATATGGTCCGATAGCGGCTGGGGCATTGATAGTTTGTATAATTCGTTTCATGGGAAAATGATTGAAAAGATTGATAAAGATTGAGTAACTGTGTCTATTTTTTGTGAAATTATTAATCGCAAATATTGACTGACACTCTTGACAAAGGGAAATTGACATTAGTCATTAGGAAAGTTGCTGTTAAACTTTTACCCAATGACTAATGACTTTTTCCTGTTAGTCAATCAGTCAGTTATCGTTTTTTTTCGATTCGATGTACTGAATTTCAATTTACTACCCGTGTCTCTCCGAAAGATATCTCTCTGCATCGATGGCCGCCATACAGCCCGAACCAGCTGCGGTAACAGCCTGTCGGTAGATCGAATCCTGAACATCGCCACAGGCAAATACACCCGGAACCTTGGTTTTTGAGCTTCCCGGGATTGTACGGATATATCCAACCTCATCGGTATCAAGATAAGCTTTTACAAAATCAGAATTTGGCTGATGACCAATTGCCAGGAAGAATCCATCAATTTGAATTCTTACTTCCTCTTCTTCCGGAGTACCTTTCTTTTTCCAGAGAACAGCGCCTTCCACTACCCCATCACCGAACAATCCTTTGGTTTGATGTTCCCATAAAACTTCAATGTTTTTGGTATGAAGCACCCGATCCTGCATGACTTTTGAAGCACGAAGTTCATTTCGGCGAACAATCAGGTAAACCTTATTGACAAGCCCTGCCAGATAGATGGCCTCTTCAGCCGCTGTATCGCCACCACCTACGACAGCGATATCCTTTCCCCGGTAAAAGAATCCGTCGCAGGTAGCGCAAGCCGAAACACCGCTACCGGCATATTTTTTTTCATCGTCGAGTCCCAGGTATTTAGCAGTTGCCCCGGTGGCTATTATTACAACCTCCGATTCAATAATTTTCTGATCATCAATCCAGACTTTATGAATGGGACCCGAAAAATCAACTTTCGTAGCAATTCCCCAGCGCACATCCGTTCCAAAGCGTACCGCCTGCGCTTTTAAATCCTCCATCAACTCCGGACCGGTAATTCCCTTCGGATATCCCGGAAAGTTTTCAACTTCAGTGGTCGTAGTCAATTGGCCTCCAGGCTGAAGACCTTCAAACATAACCGGCGAAAGGTTTGCACGGGCAGCATAAATTGCTGCTGTAAATCCGGCAGGACCCGACCCGATGATCAGGCATTTTACTTTTTCAGCTTCTGCGACTTGTTTGGCGTTCGGACTATTTGTATCGTTGAGGTTCAATGCTTTAAACATTTCGTTTCTTTTAGAATTTCATTTTTCAAAGTTACAAAACAAGTAATCAGGAACAATAGTTGTACTATCAATAATTGCGTTGTATTCATAGCTAAAATTGATCAAACATTAATCACAATATCTTTGTTATAAGGAAACTAAAATCATGTTTTTGAAGTAAAAAGAAACGACTAATAGCTGGAAATTATGAGAGCGAGGAAGCGGATTATTAACATTAGGAATCAATCAAGGATTACAATTCCTAAGGAAGATGTATGGTTTTACAGTGAAAGTAGCGCTGTCTCTCAATCGCCGGTTAACGAAAGAAAATCAATTAGAAATGACCGCTTAAGCATCTTAAACGATGATTACAACCGGTATTCTCTTGAAAATTCCGGAAGAGGAGGAAAAAAAAGGGGATGTTCTTTTGTTGTTGACTGGCAAATGTCAGATGCCTACTGATCGGAATACCATTTTTGAATTTCTGCAAATACAATCAACCCTATTTTTTTTAAGAGACTGTTTTTAAATGCTTTGAATAACGTTTAAACTGTTTCTAAGCAAATCCATATATTCACAAATATGGATTTGATAGAATATTAGCACTCATTACTAAAACTGTGATCAATGAAAGTACTAATGTTCGGTTGGGAATTTCCACCTAATATCTCAGGAGGCCTGGGGACTGCCTGTTATGGAATTGTTAAGGGATTAGCCGCCTGTAATGATGTTAATGTCGCTTTTGTGGTTCCAAAGGCTTATGGGAACGAACAATCAGCAGATCATTTCAAATTAATTAGCGCCAATCGGATTAACGTCGGCAGTCAATATTTTTCAGAATGGGAACCAACCGGTGTCAACTTTCTTGAAGTTACGTCAAAACTGGTCCCATACCATACTCCTGAAAGCTTCGCTGAGCGGTATCAATCGTCCGGTGAACTTCAAAAAGAAGACTTTCTGGAAGATCAAAAAATCAATTTTTCGGGAGGATATTTTCACAAGGATCATCCACAGGCATCTACAAATCAAAATACGACGCTTTTATCAATTACATGAATATTCTGGAAGATTTCAGACTGCGGTTAAAAGTTGACCGGACGATTGAAAAACACCATAAATCTATTACTAAACCCGTTCATTTCCATACAAGTAAGCGTGTACATGTATTTTGATTAATAAATTAGCATTCGATTTTTTTGCATAACTAAAGAAGATGGCTACTTTTGCATCCACAAAAGTTCGGGGTGTAGCGCAGCCTGGTAGCGTATCCGTCTGGGGGGCGGGGGGTCGCAAGTTCAAATCTTGTCACCCCGACAAATTTGGAAAGGTCAGATTTAACAATCTGGCCTTTTTTTGTTGGCAATTTTCTTTGATCAACTTAATTCCAGTAGGATTATCTCCTTAACACTTGAGCGAACCCTGAAGGTCGGAATACGATAAACTGTTTAATAATTTCAAATTAAACATCATTTAAAACTATTTATAGGTATGACTATTGAGTTCATTTTAACCGGTTTCATCTATAAAACTGCCTGTTCACCAAATAAGCGTTCCGATATTTTCAGTTTTCTACCACTTTTATGAATAAATCTTAAATTTTCAAATTATAACTTCACAGATTATCGAAATAACTTAAGTTATCTAATAAATAACTTGAGCTTTTAACTGAATAACTTGAGATATCT
>Ga0302288_1001741_pt1 | contig 13582 bp, 9 predicted proteins | sample III_Fen_N1_1_FD_194549 | JGI IMG/M metagenome (GOLD analysis project Ga0302288, IMG submission 194549) | Peat permafrost microbial communities from Stordalen Mire near Abisko, Sweden - III_Fen_N1_1 | ecosystem: Environmental > Terrestrial > Soil > Wetlands > Permafrost | place: Sweden: Abisko...
AACCTAACCAGCTTTTGCTTAAAAGTAGCCCGCAATTGTTTGTCGCCATATAACTTCCGGAAAACAGAATCAGACAATGCCACTTTCAGATGTAATTTGGCATGATAGACTCGTTGATACAATTGATTAAGCTTACCTTGAATCCAGTCGGTTTCTATTTCCAGTTTATCCGTAAAACGCTGATAAAGATATTGGTTCTTAATGTTGAAAACTGTATTTCGTCCTCTCATGTTTTGACGGATCTGCAGGATGTCGTCAGTCATAACCCCGATTCTTCGGGACATTCTCACCACATCAAACCCTAACTTGGAGCTATCGCCAATCATGATTAAATTGTCGTTCACCCGTTCGATGCTCAGCGTATAATCGCTTAGAGTTAGCGTATCCACGGGCTGAGTCATCTTTTGACGCATCCGACTGGTGGTATCTGCTTTTATTTTGTTTGAATGAACGAACTGCTTATTCGGTACCGTTGAATTCGATTGGGCAAAAACTCCAATGCCCATCAGGAACAGACTATAAAAAACAACCAATCGTCTCATAGGGAATGCGTTAATAAAATACTGATAAATGCAATAAAACCCGAAGCACAACAAGCTAATTACCGGTTTATTGACAAGGCTCGAAGTTAATAGTTTTATTGAAACTTCGCCGACAAATTTCGCTCTGTCAACTTTTCTGAAAACCGATAATCGCACCAAAATAATTTTGAACCGGTTACAACTTCCCTTCCATTCATAAAAAAGGGCCGCCCCCTATGTTGGAAACAGCCCTTCGCAAAATCCTATTGTTTTTGACTAGGCCTTTACATCCGCTTTTTTGGCTTCGCTAATGTTTTGTTTGCGCGTTTTGCGGGCACGGGCCACTGTATTGATTTCGGTGATGGATGTGACTACCTGTTTGTAAATGTCACCGTAAGTGGCTGGTTCGAGCTGACTGTACAACTGAAGCATCGAAACCAGGTTGGTTAATGCCGGGAATATCTCCGGTAAGATATCCGTAGCTGCTTCCGATTCGTTGGTTTGGACAGTTTTTTCGTCCGATTTCTGGTTGCTGACCGAAATAAACGCATTTTCCGATTCTTTTAACGAATTGTAAAAAGCAAGAATACCAAGGTCAGAAATCAGTTGCTGGTTTTCAGGCCGGTCGAATTCAGTAAATAAGGCCAATAAGGTAGCCGATTCGGCTTTGTACCCCAGCGCATAAGTTTGTGCCCCATACTTGTCGATAACGGCGTAAAGTTTAGCAGCTTTGCCGCTGATGTCGTCCATCGTCGATACCGACATTCCATGAACGATGTCGCGGAAACAGATGAAATCATTGCCACGATTTTTATTTGCAAAAAATACATCTTTGGTTAAACTGCTTTTGCCCGAACTTTTCATGTTTTTGACCAATCGTTCAAAAATCGATTTTGTTTGATTGTGCAGATCCCTGAATTTAGGATCGATTTCAGTTAACGGTTGAGTGAATTTTAAAATTTGTTCACTCATCGGAATTACATCGCTGACCAATAAAATGGACGAAATGATTAGTTTTTCCATTGGATAGAATTTTTAGTGAGACAATATTTTTTTACTCAACCAAGTTACACCTTTTTATAAAGCGAATAATCAAGACCGTGCATTTTTTTTTCATGGAACGCATAAGATGAATGACTTAATCGTCACCGGAGCTTCCATTCCGGCCTAAAAACCAAGCCAAATAAGCTTTTCAGAAAACCGTGAATCCTCCAATAAAATTTTTGACTGGTTTCAGAATCACGATTGGTTCCAAATAAACCGGAGGAAGGTTTTGTGGATCGCGATCGACCAAAAATAATTATTGGGGACGTTTTGATATCCGGGTTTGAACTCCAATAAATATTTTGAACGAATCTGTAATCGCGGTCGGCTAAAAATAAACCGGAGGAAGGTTTTGAGGATCGCGACAGGCCCAAAATAATTATTGGGGACGTTTTGAGATTCGGGTTTGGACTCCAATAAATATTTTGAACGAATCTGTAATCGCGGTTGGCTAAAAATAAACCGGAGGAAGGTTTTGAGAATTTAGTATATTCAAAAACCTTAATAAAATACTTTTACTACTGAATCTGTTTCGTAAAGTCGAACATCAAATGATATAATGCTATTTCCTTTTTGTTATCACAAAGATGTGTTGAACTGTAATGATACTCAAAGTCGGGGATAAAATGGACTCTACTTAATTTGGTGGTAGTATTTGCTTTCGGGAAATGATTCAGTAAGAGAAAATTTATATCATCAGTATTTTGGTGAATATTCATAGGTTCAACAACAAAACCGATCAACGCATTTACATTGTAGTGAGATGTATAATAATTGGAAGTGAAACGACAAATTCCATCTTTGATGTATTTCGCATTTAATCCGGAAACGCCTTTAGTAGCCTTATTGTCCAGTCTTTTACATTCAATGATGTAATATTCTTCGTTTTGGTTGTAATAAGTATCGGGCTTGTTGATCCGAATATCTGTTCTTCCTATTGATTCTGTTTCCGGGACTTCAGGAAAAATGAAATAGGCAATTTCTAATTTTCTTTTGATCTCAGGATTGTTTATGTATTTGTTCAATAAAATATTTCTGATCTTATTCTCATCGTTGGGAAGTTGGACTTCATTCTGAACCATTAAATGGTAACACGAGGTGATTTTTGAAAGGAGTATTTCAAACTCTCCGAAGTAGATTTGCCGATTAAAGGAGAAACCAGCAGCTGATAACTCGTTCCCCATTATTCGCCCCTCCTCCCAGCTTTTAAAATAGCATCCATAAACTCATCGGCATCGAGGTAGCCGATGGCTTTGTGCCATAACCGCTTTTCGTTGGGCTTAAAAATATAGAAATAATCAGCTTCAAAACCGCGAATATCTTTCTGAACAAACAATTGGTCTGTGATTTTTTGAGTTCCCAGACTGATCATTTTCTGCATGATCAAATCGTTTCCTTTATCACGCCATTCAATATCCTCATTGTGGTCTGCATCATTGGGAACCACTTTAAATAGCATTCCAATGATATGATGCGAATGCCATATTTCGACAATGAACTTTTTACCGTTTTTATTGAGCGTAGGCGTAAAGCGATCAATAAAAACATGGGCGTAGGAACACAAAGAATTATTTTGATAAGGGATACTTTCTAATGCTTTAGAAATTCCAAATTCATCGTTGATAATAAAAGGTCTGGTTATTTCAAGAGCATAATTGATGGTTGCATCTTCTTCCTTATTATCATCTATCAATAATCCTTTACGAATTGAATTATCAATGCTGTCGATTTGTTTTTTAACAAGTTGCTTAAGCCTAGCTATCTTAAGCTCATCGATCATTGTTTCTGATTTTGCCAGATAAAATTCCTTTTTCAATTTTTCAATTTCAGAAACAGAATCAACAACATCACTGTCAAGGTAAGGGACAGTGAGTTTGTTGTAATTTTTAGCCCTTTCTCTTTCAATTCCAATAGAAGAAAATGTGTTGATTGCCAAATAAGGCAATATAAATGAAGAGAATAAAGCATTAAATTGTTTAAGCTCCTTCAAATTTTCAGTTGATAATGCCTTTATCGAGGTAACAGAATCTTTAAAAACGCAATCATGGTAACAAATAGCACTTGGGGTTTTTAGGTTGGTCATGTCAAGACCTTCTCTGATTAAAAGCATCGGTTTAAGATACAATAATTCATTTTTTACAATGTCGACCTTTTCTTTCTCAAGTATTGCCTTCATCTCGTAATCAATAAACATTGAACCAATAGCAGCTGTCTTTAAGAATGGATATTTCTCAATTGATCTGGTATCTTTGGGTTTTTCTAAATTAAAACTTCTAAAATGAAGTCCTGTGCCATAAATAAATTTCTTTTTATCTGAAATAATTTCTTTAATTGTCGTAAAACCAGTTTTAAGCCGTTTGATGAAATTAAAATCTAAATACGACCCATAAACCAATGTTTTCCATAACCAATCATGCTCTTTCAGGTTCCGTTGTTGTACCTTTTTGAAATCAGTACGATTAAGTGTGAAAATTTTGAAATGAGAAAATAGTTGACTTGGTTTTAATACAACATGATGGACAATTGAATCATCTGTACTTTTTCCATTAGCATATTGGTAAAATAAGACTGCCGCAGGTGCAATTGCAGTATCGTTATTTGATCTGTCAAAAACTTCTTTCCGAACAGGAGCAAGTTCAAAAATCTGATTAACGAAGAACTCCTGCAACCAATATCTTCTGAATGGACTAAAATCTGTTTTATAGCCGAGATTATACAATATACTGCTTCTGACAATTAATGCGATTTGTGTTTGTTCTGTTGAAAAATCACTAACACGCAACACAAATCCTTCTGCAATTTCGCCATTGTTTACTGCAATTTCGTAAGTCTTCTTTAATGGTTTTTCTAGCTTTTTACGTTTCTTTAAATACAGTTGGCCAGTTTCATCTAATCCTCCACCTTTCCAGGGAGGATTACCCGAGATAAATCGAAACGATAGCTTTTCAAACACCTTATTAAATGGCTTTTCTGTATCAAAGAAATCCGATTCGAAGAAGTTGGTATTCAATAATGGAGGACATTTAAAAGTTTCAATGTCCGATGGTTCCTGATAATCGAGTAAAGTCAATTGGATGGAAAAAATAGCGACCTGTATTGCTGCAAGGTTTTTATCGACACCAAAAACATTGTTCTTTGCCAAGGTTGGCAATACTCTTTTAAAGAGTTCTGGATTGTTGGCTATCGAAGGATGGATTTCAATAAACCGTTCGATGATTTTTCGTAGAGTTTCAACCAGGAAGATTCCCGATCCGCAAGCGGGGTCCAGCACCCGGCAATTGTAAACGTATTTGTTCCCGAAATGCTTTTGAACGGTTTCGGAAAGAATATAATCGACTAAAAATAGCGGAGTGTAATAAGCACCTTCCTTTTCCTGTTTCTTTTCGCCAATAAACGATTCATAAACATTGCTTACAAATTCGATAGGGATAATCGAGAAGTCGTATAATTTGAAAAGAGATAACTGTCCTTTCCCTAAGTCCTCTTCATTTAACAACCGGATAATGACATTGAAGCAATCCTGAGATATTAATTCATAGTCTTCATTCTCCAAAGGAAACATGTCGCCGTTAAACTTAAACTGAAGATATTTTAAGAACGCAATGGATCGATCTCGCAGACTTAATATGCTTATCAAATCTTCATTTGTCCAATATTTGCTTTCATCCTCAAATCCGATCTTGACTTTCCGGTCAATCAAATAACGGATGAATATGATTTTCCCGATAAGGGCATTGATGATCCTTGGATTTTCATCATTTATTTCCTCAGAAAGAAGTTTTCTTGCAACTTTAATGTTGTCAAGTAAATGATAATCGACCCTGTTTTTCCGGTCAAGTTCCTTTTGATATTTTTCCCAGGTTGATCCTGTAACCAGTTCGAAATATTTGAAATCGTTAAGGCTACCAATGGGTTCTAAAGAATCTTTATCTTTTAAAAAACTGAAACCATTGAAAATTTCAAGTTTGTCATCTTCGGCAATGAAAACGATTGGTGATTCATTAAAATTCCAAACGGCTTTATGTATTGCTGGTTTATCAGGAGGACAATCGTAAAAAAGTATCAATGGTTTATTTCCCAAACAGAAAAAAGCATCCGGTCTAATTTTTCTTTCGATTAAACGGGTAACTCTGCTGGAAAAATTACATTCTTTTTTCCAATCAACATCCGTTAAAAGGAAAAGTCCATTTCCTTCTTTTAGCCCAAGATCATCAAATATTTTCTGAAGGTTTTTCATTACATTCTGTAAAAAGTCTCTCGAAAAATGTTTTCGGGCTGTTATCTATTAAGTTATGGATTAGAAAACAATCAACAAGCTTTTGGCTAAGATAGAATTTTTCCTATAAAAATAGAACATCCCGACGATTTATTATATCATATTTTTACTGCAAGTCGCTCCTAATTTCTCCTGCGAGACTTGTCAAGCTAAAAATCAATATCAATAAAACGCCTAACAAAACTAACCGCATTTCAAGTCAATCTACTCTAACAGCAATTCCAATTCTGCCCGGCAATTGTGACAGAGATGCTGGTTTTTCTGATCAATGTCTTCGACATACGTGCTCGACCTCATGACACAGATCGGATTCTGGCAGTGTTTCAATCCGAAGGTATGGCCAAGTTCGTGGATTACTTCTTTACAGAAACGGTCTAACAACAAACGGTCGTCCCGAATCATTCCGTAACGTTCGTTGCTTAACCGGTAAAGCGAGGCGATCCCGGTGCGTCCGCCTAAGAAAGCCTGTCCGAAAATAAAGGTAAGTATTGGGATAAATAGATCGACGTCAAATAGCCCAAGGATTTTTAATGAATCGGGGAAGGACAAGGAATCGACGAGTTTTAACATCGAATTTCCATTGTATTGTCTTCGTGCCGAATCGTAATATTCGCTTAAATCCAGATGTCCCTCAATCAAATTTACCGAACATTGAAATTCGCGAATCACGGCTTCGGCAGTCTTTTCAAGAAGATCTTTCCCGAAATACCCGTAAGAAATCAAAGTAATGTTTGGCAGATTCATTTTTCAACCATGTTGATCTGCAAGTTTCAAATCGTACTTTTTGATTTTGTTATAGAGTGTTACCCGGTCAACTTTTAAGGCTTTGGCTGTACGTGAAATGTTCCAATTGTATTTATTGAGTATCTGCAAAACGAACGCTTTTTCGAAATCGTCCAGACTTTCAGTCGAACTGCTCACAAACGATTTTTCCAACGGAAGATCTTTCAAAGCAATTCGTTTCCCATTTCCGACGACAATGGCCCGTTCGATCATATTTTCGAGTTCGCGGATGTTGCCCGGAAAGTTAAACTCTTGTAACCGTTTCAAGGCAGCCGGATCGATGGCCGCGGTCGGCTTATTCATCGAAGTACAATACTTTTTGATAAAATAAGTAACAAGTAACGGAATATCATCTTTTCGATCGCGCAAAGGTGGAATTTGAATGTTCACCACGTTGAGCCGGTAAAAAAGATCTTCCCTGAACGTTCCTTTTTCGACCATGCTTTTCAAATCCTTGTTGGTCGCACAAATCACCCTGAAATCGGAGCTGATTTCCTTGTTTCCGCCAACCCGCATAAAGGTTTTTGATTCCAGAACCCGAAGCAGTTCAACCTGCATTTTGGTTGAGATGGTGGCAATTTCGTCGAGAAAAATCGAACCGCTGTCGGCCATTTCAAACCGGCCTTTGCGATTATACATGGCGCCCGTAAAGGCTCCTTTCTCGTGACCGAACAATTCGCTTTCGAGCAAACTTTCGGTCAATGCCCCGCAATGAACACTGACGAAGGGGAAAAATTTCCGGGGAGAATTGGCATGAATGGCTCGTGCAACAAGTTCTTTGCCGGTTCCGCTTTCGCCCGTGATGATTACCGATGAATTGGTTTGTGCCACGCTTTCAATCTCGCGGAGCACATTTTTCATGGCTACGCTATTTCCAATCAGGTCTTCAACATTTTCGAGCGAGCTGACTTTTTTTCGTAACGATTCGTTTTCGTCAGCCAACGAAATCTGTTTGGTTGCGTTTCGGATCAAATGGGTTAAATCGTCCGGATCAAATGGTTTCGTCACATAATCATAAGCGCCGTCCTTTAATGCCTTGACAGCGGTATCAACCGTAGCAAAAGCCGTCATGACAATGACAATCGAATCGGGTTTGAGCGCCTTTATTCTTCGGAGCATTTCCAAACCGTCCATTCCAGGCATTTTTATGTCGGCCAGGATGATGTCAAATTGGTCGGATTCAAGAATCGTCAATGCTTTACTGGCGTTTTCGGCATAAGCAACGCGAAACCCATCTTCGAGGAACCAGTTGTATAACGAATCTCTCACTGATTCTTCATCGTCAACAATTAGAATGGATATCTTTTTTGCCATAATGTCATCTCCTTACTTTTTAACTAATGGTAATGTTACTGATATAGTGGTTCCATTTGCCAGCTCCGAATTGACTTGTATTCTTCCTTTATGATTCTGTATAATTCCATGCACGATAGCCAATCCCAACCCAATGCCGCTGACATCCTGCTTGGTCGAAAAGAAAGGCTCGAAAATATGGGGAATGTCTTCCGGCGCAATCCCCAACCCGTTATCCGAAATCTCAATCGTGATTGTATCCTCATCAGCGTTTTTGGTTTTAATCAGGATTTCGCCGTTTTCGACCACTGCTTCCGAAGCATTTACAAGAATGGCGATACAAGCCTGTTTGATTTGATTCGGACTGCAATAAATTAAGTCTGACCGGGCAGAAAAATCTTTATAAAAGCTAATGTTAGCGATTTTAATCGGATGTGTCATTAATTCATACGTTTCCTGAAGAATTTCGTGTAAATGTTTCGGCTCAAAATCATCCTGGTCCTTTCTCGAAAAATCCAATAACCCTTTTACAATGTCGCCGCAACGCTTCGTTTCATTTTCGATCAGTTTCAAATGCTTGAGCATGGTTTCTCTTTTCGAAGCAAACAATTCGGGGTTGCTTAACTGTTTCTGAAGTAATTTGGTGTAGATCAGAATTCCCGACAGCGGATTATTTATCTCGTGAGCCACGGATGACGATAATTTGCCGAGTGAAGCCAATCGTTCGACATGCATCAGTTCGTTTTGAGCTGCCCCTAATTCTTCTGATTTTTTCTGAACCTTATATTCCAATTGTTGCGACCAATTTTCCAATTCGACAGTTGCCGAATGCAGATTATCGAGCATTTCATTAAAAGCCTCGGAAACCATCCTCATATCATCCAACTCATTGGGTTTTATTTCAACCCGGGTACTTTTATCTCCATTTGCGACTGCGATACTGACTTTGATCAGCGCGTTCAACGGGTCCTTGATTCTTCTCCGGGTAAATAATAACAGAAACGAGACAAGTATCAGAGTGGCAAATACAGCGAGAAGGAAAAACTCTGATGAAGATTTTTCGATGGCAGCATCCTGCGCTTCCAACGGAATTTTGATAATCAATGAGCCGAGCAAGGTATCTGTTTCCTGGTGGGCATGGCAAGAGCTAACATAGCACGATCGTTCGTTCAGAATGGGCGACCTGATCAGCAAATGCCTGCTGACGTTATCGTTCTGATTCATTTTACAATCGCTGTTGACATTGATTATTTTGTAGGATTTCTCTCTTCCCGGGAACATCGACCGGATGTTGGTGTGGCAACTAATACAATTCGGGTTGCTGTGGTTATTGTTTGTATCCGATGCAAAAGACGAATAAACCAGGCTATCCTTGCTGTCATACATATTTACTTCGTCGATGCCGGGAAGTGTATTGATTATATCAAGTGTATTCTGAAGTCCATTTTTATCATTTTCGAGCATGGTGCGATACAAGGCACCTTCGACGATGGATCCGATGTTGTTGCCACTTTGACGGATAACCGTATTCAAATAATGTTCGTTGACCGACCTGAAAATAACGTTGAATGAAACGAACAAAAAAACAGACGACACCGTGATGATCAAAACTACCCGGCCATAAATGGAAGACCTGAATTTTACGTATTTTTTTAAAATCGCATTTCCCCCGTTGTTTTTATGTTTTTTATTGAAAAGCATAGCCTCAAATTATTTCAGGTGTCGATTAGTTTTTAATAATCAACAGGTTATATTTTCAGGAAAAATACAAAAAATCCGGTTCACTGACACGGGTTCCAGAATTATCTTTTATGACCGGTGAAACGAGTTTAGGAAGCTGCTTCACAAGCGAATATGAATCAGCCAATCCGTGCAATTCACGAATCGAATTCCAAAAATTCTTTCTGAAAGTCTTTCCATATCTCATTGGGCAATGACGAAAGTGAATGATCGAATAATTCGCCACCATCCTGCATAACGATCATCGCAGTTTCGGGTGTATAATTCGTTGTCGTTCTGGCCAGAAAATCCTTGAAACGTTCAAGTTCTTTTGCCGACCAATTGATTGCATCTTCACCAAAATAGCACGAATTTGTATCTTCTTTCCAGTTCGATGGTTTAATCGTATAAATCCAACCTTTGCCATAGGGATCTTCATTCAACATACCATTGCTATTATTCAGCAACCGGTTTGTATCCATAATTTTCCCGGAAACAGGTGAAAAAATCCGAAGAAGTTTACCGTTTTGGTCAATCTCAGCCAATAATTCTCCTTTATTGATCGTTTCGCCCGGATTTTTGAGATAGGTGAATTTCACTTTCCCGGTGAGATGCAGCAAAAGATCATCAAGTCCTACTTTGGCGCCTCCCGCTTTTTCGATAAACATCCAGGTATGATTTTTACTATAAAATAATCCTTGTGGAATTCTTAAAATCCTGGCGGAAAGAATACCTAAAGCTGTTTGATTCTTTTTAGTCATTCCCGATTCTTTGTTCAGTATGAGCCAAAAAGGGATAAGCAATAAGAGAAAAACAATGATAATAACATATTCCAGACCTTTGGTTGCGAAAATATCATAATAGCTAAATCCGTCCATTTGTTTATTTTTATGCATGCACCAAGCTGGTGAATGCGGATTAATTTATACATTTTCTTTTGCCCATGACGGGGAATCGCCCAATACCGGCATACGGTTAATTACCCACCTGAATATCCATATTTCAGTAAATATTACAGCCAGGGTAACAACAATTTCCATCCATGAAGGAATATAATGTACAGCCGCATCCCACCTGAACCCAATTATCGTAACATTCAGCCGATTCATTACAACTCCAATCATAGTCAATATCGCAGCCAGTCGTATCATGAAAATGTGGCCTGTACGGTAACTGTAAAAGAACAGAATCATCGGAATCGACACAAAACCAATCATTTCGAGCAAGAACCAATAACCCATTGGAGTATTTATATAATTCCAATTGTGGCCATGAACAAACACAACAAATTGAAGAACCAAATAGGCAAACATAGTTACCGCACATATTTTTGATAAGCCATGGATGATCCCGTTCTGAGCCTTGTTGTTTTTTTCGCTGATTCGATTGAAAAATACCTTGTGACTGATTGTTCCCTCGAAAATAACCATTGAAAGTCCGGCAAATATACTGGATACCAGAAACATAATTGGAATAAATTCGGAATACCACAGCGGATGTATTTTGTCTTTTGCCATCAGATAAAGTGCTCCCAATCCAGATTGATGTAGCGTAGACAAGGTAATTCCGAAGATAACAGCGCCAATAGTCATTCCTGAAAGGATTTTGTGAGCTCGCCTGGAACCAAGCCATTCTGCAATTGCTGGCGAAAATTCGATCAATTCGGCAAACATGTAAAGCAGAAAATGCCAGGCTACCAAAAAAAGGACAGAACTGGTGCCGAAACTATTACCTATCATTGGATTAATCACATGCCAGGGGCGTCCCAGATCGAGTAATAAAGCACCGGTGTAAAACGCATAAGCAAGGAACCCATTTAATACAGTTACCCTTACGATGGAATGATAATTTTTCATGTTCAGGATATAAACCATAAACGTGACCACATAAGCGCCTCCGGCAAATGCAACACCTGTAACCACATCAAATCCGATCCACAAACCCCATGGAACCTCCTGTGTCAGATTTGTAATCGCGCCCAATCCTTTCCAAAATCGTATCACGATCAGAAAAAGCCCCAAAAGTATAATCGGAATAGAAATGATATTAAACGGAGTGAGCCATTTACCTCTAGGCTTTAATTCATTAAAAAAAAACTGCCAGTTGAATTTAGGTTCATTTTCTTTTGCAACCGGATCGGCCGAATTATTCATTTTCTTCTCCTTTCGTTTGGTTATTTTTTGTAGCGGCATAAATTCCAAGTAAGAGAGGCGGCAGAAGCAAATCGACCGAAGGAACACTATATAAGAACCCTTTTGTCAGCGCCGGATAGGATGATTTTTGTATGGTTGTATTCATTCCGAGTTCTTCAAATGGAACAGGCGATAGATAGAGCCATCCTGTTCCACCAACTTCATGCTCGCCATAGATATAATCGGTATACAAATCGGGTTTTTCATAAATTCTTCTTCGTGCTTCTTTAATCAGATCTCTGCGTTTTCCAAACAGCAATGCATCATTAGGGCAATTTGCAACACAAGTCGGCTTCTCTCCTATCTTTTGCCTTTCAAAACACATATCACATTTTTGAATTTTCGGATTGACGCTGTGAAATTCAAATTTGGGACTATCAAACGGACAGGAAACCATGCAATAACGACATCCCATGCATTTATTTCCATTCCAGGTAACCGGACCGGTTTCATTTTTATGCATGGCCTGCGTCAAACATGCTGCCACACAAGCCGGCTCGTTGCAATGCATGCACTGCCGTTTGATGTAAACTTCACCTTTCCCGGTTTTATAGGTATTTACAACGGTATTGCATGTTTCATTGGTTGTGCGTACAGCTTCAATTTCGGCTGAAGGCTCAGGTAATCCATGAGCAGCAGCGCATTCGTATTCGCACGTACGACATCCCTGGCATCGGGAAGAGTCATATAGAATTCCATTGAATTCAACGACGCCTTTATTCGCAGGTATAGCAGACATCTCTTTACCAATAATGAGTGTAATGCCCGTAACACCTAACAGTTTTAAAAATACTCTTCGATCTAAGCCCATTATTTTAGGATTTTGATTGATTGAAACCTTGTTGAAAGTTATGCTTGTTTATCGGACACTATCCATGAATTTAGTCTGAAAATCTTCCCATACTTCCGGCCCAAGATCGGCTAAAACATTATCCTGCAATGCTCCTCCATCCTGAAATACAACATGAACATTTTCAGGAGCATTAATTTTTAAAGTCGCAATAAGAAAATCTTTCAACCTCGAAAATTCATCTGTCAACCATGTTTTATATTTTTCGGACATGCTTAAAAACTGAATTTCGCGCAACCAGTTTGAAGGTTCAATCATATAAGCCCAGCCCTCAGAATAGGGAGCTGAATTGATCAAAGAAGAATTCGTGACTAAGGATTCATTTTGCGATTTAATAGTTCCAGATACAGGAGAATAAAATTTTAATCGTTTCCCATTTCTGATTATGGTTAGCAATAGGTCGCCTTTTTGTATTTTTTCTCCGGCATTTTTCATCTCGATTCTTGTAATAGAACCAGTTACATGCTGAATAAAATCATCGATTCCTATTTTCACAATTCCATCTTTTTTCATAAAAGCCCAAGTATGTGTTTTGTCGAAGTAGAGACCCTTGGGAACGATTACCGAATCCGCGTCAAATGAAGTGATTACGGAAGAAATAGCAGTTGAAATTTTCTTTTTCCGATTTCTGGTTTGCCAAACGACCCTATTTGTAACGTAACTAATTATTCCAAAAGCGATTAAAACAAGAAGTATCATCTTCAAAATTGCAAGGCTAGTATTTGTCGAAGCAACCTCGATTTCAGGTTCACCGATTTTTTCCAATTGAGTTTGTCTTTCGTTGTATACCAAATCGTTATACCCATTCGAACCTAGAAACTGTTGTCCATCAGTGACAACCCATTTTAGAAATGCAACTTCAATCCTATTTTTTGGTTTTTCGGAAGAAACTGAATAGATATTT
>Ga0302288_1001744_pt1 | contig 13574 bp, 11 predicted proteins | sample III_Fen_N1_1_FD_194549 | JGI IMG/M metagenome (GOLD analysis project Ga0302288, IMG submission 194549) | Peat permafrost microbial communities from Stordalen Mire near Abisko, Sweden - III_Fen_N1_1 | ecosystem: Environmental > Terrestrial > Soil > Wetlands > Permafrost | place: Sweden: Abisko...
GTCATTTTATCTATAGTACTGTCCACCTTCGATATCCGTGCTTTGGTTTTTTCAGTTTTTATCTTTTTTTGGGCCGCAAAAACAGATTTCAGTAGTTTTGCTACTATCTTCTCTGCCCTTTCTGCCCGAAGTTTAGCTTTTAAAGTTTCAGCATCACTTATCATTCTAGATTGCATTGCAACTTGCTGGATTAAAAGTTCAGTTTCTGGGTTGACGTCAAAACATTCGTTATTCAGAGAGGCAGTCACGTTTTCGGTTTCGAGGTCACCATAAAAGGAATCGAGAATCTGATTACTGCTCTCTTTTCTGTAGATGCCTGGGAGAAATTTGTCAATCATAAATGATTAATTTAACGACATTACTATTAAAACCAGCTAAACAAAATTATTCTATAACATATATCGATATAATGCAAATGTCTACCGCTTAATGTTTTAGTGTGTCAGTGGTGAATTTAATTAATTAGCTTAACCAAGGTCCAACCCTGGTTAACGTTATTTCAACATTCTGCGCTACCCATCATCTACCGTTCTATTTCTTGTTTTCGAAAACTAATAATTGCGATAATTATAAAAAATATAATCGTTGTAACGCATACAATAGTTGGGACTATTAGACTACTTCCAGCACCGCCGCTGATTACGTCTTTGTAGTTCGATAAAATCATGCCTGGGTTGTAATCTTTTAGCGGCTGAATCAGACTAAAAACAATTCCGGACAACACGTAGCACAAAAAGCCAAGGCAGCCTGCGACAATAGAATTTTTAACTAAAGTGCTGGCTAGAATGGTTACTGACACTATCGTGAGCATATATAGCAATGATGATATTGCAACAATTGCGAAATTTATCAGATTAAACTGCGTGAATATCGATGACGTATATAGGTAAAAAATAATTGACGCTGATAGAAATATTGCCGATATGCTGAAAAAATACGATTTAAACTTCGACAATATAAAAAGCGTTCTTGAAACCGGCTTTGTTAATAGTATTTCCAGGGTTTTACGGCTTTTTTCATCCGATACGGCACCGGCTACAATAAAAATTACGGCCAGTAGCGCCAGTTGGCTAATATTTTTAATAAATTGATCGATGGCGTCATTGTATGTTGGGTCTGGCAGAGTTAATGTCATGCCCGGAACGTTAACTGATTTTAAGATTTCAGGTGTTATTTTTGCTAGTATCGGCGACGATATGGCGATAAAGAGAAAAATAATTGCTAAAATTAAGATCTTTTTAGTGCGCCACTGTTCCATCAAATCTTTTCGGATTAAGGTCATTAAATTATTCATTATTTATTGTCCTCTGTCAGGTTGATGAACAGATCTTCGGTTTGCGGCAAAGTTAGCCCATATCTTAGAATCCCTACTTTCTGAGAAATTAGGAAGTTAAGTGGTGTGTTTTGCTCGACTACTTTGCTGTCGGTTAGCCAGATACGTAGTTTATTGCCGTTTTGTTCGATGGTTTTTGTCCAAGGCTGTTTTTTTAGGTCTGCTAAGATTGTTTTTGGCATTTTTGCCAGTTCAATCTCAAGGATTGCCGCGGCAAACTTTTCTTTCAGTTCTGGTAGCGGCGATGAGACTACTAATTTGCCATTATTGATTATCACGACATCATCACAAATTCGGTCGACGTCAGATAAAATATGAGTCGAAAAAAGCACCGTACAGCTGCTTTTCAGACGTGCAATAACATCTAATACTTCTTTACGCCCGATAGGATCAAGAGCCGACACTGGTTCGTCTAGAATGATTACTTCCGGGTCGTTAAGTAAAGCCTGCGCAATGCCTAAACGTTGTTTCATCCCTCCGGAATATGTTGAAATTTTTTTATCTTTGGCTTCGACTAATCCGACTAATTTTAATAGTTCGGTGATTTTCTTGGTCTTTTTTGGCCTGGAATAGTTAAAGATATTAGCGATAAAATCTAGGTATTCGATACCGCTCATCCAGCCATACATTGACGGTAATTCTGGCAAGTAGCCGATTTTTTCGTTAGTCTTTGAGCTGCCAAAAATGACTGGTTCGCCAGCGATTTCTATTTCACCAGAGGTGGATTTAGAAAGTCCGACTAACATTCGAAGTGTCGTAGTTTTGCCGGCGCCATTCGGCCCCAGGAATCCAACGATGTGATTTTTTTGCACATCAAACGATAAATTATCGACAGCCTTAAAGCCTTTAAATTCTTTTGTTAGGTTTTTAATTGAAATTATAGGCATAATTATTCGCTGCGGCCAAAGATTAAGTATGCGAGTGGGCCGACCATTTCACCTAGGATGATGATGATTGTCCAAATTGTGGCTGATAAATTTTTGGTTTTGCCTTTTTTGGTTTTATATAGATCAACGAGGGTGTAGATTTGAAAAGCAAGCTGGATTACGATAATTGGCCAGACTAATTTAATAATTTCGATTGGGTCCATTTGTATCCTCCTTGGTAATGAATACAAGATAATAATATCATTTTCATAGTTTTAATCACTATTGTGGAAAAGAAGAAAGCCCCGGCGTATGCCAGGGCCCCTTTGTCTATTGGTGAAATCAAAACAAGAGTTTAGAAGATGGAAAAGCGACGTTTTTTGCTGGGATGAACTAGCCAGGCTTTGTCGACTTGAATTCCCATTCCTTTCTTTGCGAATGTCGCCAGCTTGTGGCGCAGATTAGCTAGTTGCTTGTCGTCGACGTAATATCGAATGATTTGGTCTTCCGATTTATCCATTGACCACAGATTGATTCCGAAGATTATCAAGTATTCGTGTGTTAGATAGATACACTCATCTGGTTTGAATGGGTCATCATTGACTGGCCATGTCATGTGGGTTTTGCCTTCGATATTCATCATTTCGAGGCCTAAGCAGCAGTTTTTTCTTTTGTCGCGATGCTTGATTCGGCTGATTATCGCTCGAATCGTTTCCAATTCTTGAACGAAATCACCGGCCAGCTGTGGTTCATTTGCTCGGTAGGGCCTTTCCTGAATACAGCAAGGGTCCATGGACGCAACACCTTTCTTGTTTTTGATTTTAACAAAGCTATTGAGAGTAAATTTAATAATTTACTCAATCAATGTATAAAATTAATAACATAAAAAGCATAAACATACAATACTATCTAAGGTGTGTAAAAAGTTTCATCTGATGAATATTATTGCTACTGTCGATTTAATCTTCGAAAGGTTCGACTAATTTATTTGCTTGTTTGTATTCGTACATCAGATAGTCGGCGCGTACGATGGTTTTATTAAGGTCGTCTTCGTCTAGTTTTCTGTCGAAATACGCCACGCCGTAAGAGAAGCCGGCCTTGTAATTAGAGCCGTTTTCTCTAGCATACGCGTTAACATTTCTTTCGTATTCACTCCTAAACTCTTGCAGTCTCTCTTCGACGATTTCGACAAAAGCAGTTTGGTCGCAGTCGTGAGTGTTGTATATAAATAAGAATTCGTCGCCACCTATGCGAACTAGTATGTCAGATTTTCGGAAAACTGATTTTTTTAACATATCAGCGGTGAATTTTATCAATTCATTGCCCGTAGAGTGCCCATACTTATCGTTAACCGCTTTGAGGTTGTCAATATCCAAAACAGCCACGACCATTTTAGTTCGTTTTGGATTAAAATTTTCGCTTATTAACCTATCTAGGAATCTAACATTATTACAACCAGTTAAGGCATCGATCGTACTAAGCTCTTCGGCTTCTAGAGCGTGATTCTCGGCTTTTTCAGCCCGCTCCTCAGCTTCCCTAGAACGCTCTTCTGCCTCTTTGGTGCGTATTTCAGCTTCTTGGGTGCGTATCTTTTCCTGAAAAAATAGAGAGATTGCGAGTTGGGCTACTCTTTCGGCTCGTAATGCGCGTTTTTCGGCGACCTCAACTCTAGTGTCGGCATCATTAAAAGACTCGGGCGATTTAAGCTCGTTCGAAAAACCTACAATATCTTTAAAAACTCTCTCGGCCATAATCTGTAAATATCTCACTATATGATTAAATATAGCTTAATATTCAAGATTATATAACATTATCCAATAAAATCAAACCGATTATGTTTATGTATTACTCATGTTATATTAAGTTTATGAATAAAAAAATCAAAACCCCATTGTCAAATAAGAAGGTAGTTTTGTTGTCTATCTTGTCACCTATTGTTTTAATAATTTTAATCATTGCAGGATTTAAGATTGCCGATATTATATCTGACAATATGGATCAGAATAAATTTACGACTCTAGATTCTGATATGCGCTCGATATATAAAAATATCGTAGCTGTGTCTAACGGGAGTGATGATTGGAAATATAGCGCTGTTTGTAGCGCTAATCACACTGGTGATTGGTTGACTGGTGATTATGATTGCGTGACGACGATTTATCTTGAAAAGGTGGTTAGCTCAATTGAGGATGTTAATAACATCCACGAGAAATACTTTTCGATAATTAACAATAGTTCATCGTCGGGGCTTACTGCTGGTTCTGGGTTGGCACTGAAGGACATATTTGGAAGTGATTTTGTACCTAGGGCTGGAGCTACCGACTTTATCTATAAAGATAATACCGTTAGCTGCGCGTATAGCATTAATCTCAGTACGGTCGATGTGTGGTCGAGCTCCACTGACTTATCTAGTGAACCCGCTAGACTTATTGCCGGTATTCGCTGCGCTGGTGACGCACGAGGGCTGTGGTATCAGCCAGTTCTGTCAACGAGCTCTCTTAAACCTGAAAAATTTAATTAATCCGATTAGCATGATAAGTATTAACAGTAGCGCAAATATCGATATTTTATAATCTGGCTTAATTCCGTTTATCTTTGGAATTGCCGCATATTGTACTTTTTCTGCTAAGGTTTCGTTTTTTACGGTTGTAGATAATCCTAAAACTTCTGGATATAAATCACCTATTTTGGTAGGCTTTTCGCTAGTTTTAGCGGTGGTCTGAATCGGAATGGATTTATGCGCAAACTGAGCGATAGTTAACTCTTCTTGGACGGATTGTTCTGGTTTTAGGTATTTAATAACCTGATAAAGATCGATTTGTGTGCCCGAAAAGGACGTTCCGTAAATATGGATAGTGTGAAAGCCCTCTTCGGTATCATCTGGTAGTTTTATGCTGACGTTCAATGAACCGTCATCGGACGCTTTGAATTCGCCAAGGTTTCTAGGAATTGAGTTTAGTTCGATATTTACTGTTGATTCTGGTGTCAAAGAATAGCTTATGAGGTTAATTTGCTTTTGTAGGATATCGATATCTGTTACAAAATTAGCAATTTGCTGTCTTGGGTAATCGTGGGTTTCGGCTGGTATCCAATATTCGGATGGGGCTGGGGCAACTATCTTTTCATTTGGACAGATAACGGATAGATCAGCGCAGTAATTGAAATCAAACAGGTTACCAACTGATTTATCGATTGCGTTGGCTGCGAAAATATGACCGATTGCATTAGGGTGGAAGCTTTCGCTGCCGACTAACCTGAGCCATCTTGAGCCGTCAATTGGGCCGATGTCATCGCCAAAGGCTATGTCGTTAACGGCGCTGGGTTTGGCGCTACCGCATATTATGTTATCGCCGTAACTATCCTCAATATCGAGGTATTTTATTCCAAAGCGTTCTGACGCGGCTTTAACGACTTGGTTAACATAGCTAATTCCCTCGTTCATGAATTTTCGTTCATCTTTACTTAGTAGTGCTCCTATCTTGAGATTGCATGTGCTGTTTTCGTCGATTATTTTTGGATAGCCTACTGCATAGATTTTTGAATCAGGCGATGATTCATGAATGGATGCATATGTCGATAATAGTGTGCTAAATAGTGATTTTATCTCTAGCGCGGTTTGTTCTTTTTTTTGGGGATCTGTGGCCCAATTGCAACTTCCAAGTCCCAGGCACGACTGTAGTTTTTCCATAAAACCAATATCGTTGCCACCAATGCCAATAGTTATTAATCTTGGGTAATTTATATTAGCAAATATATCTTGACGAACTACACCTGGTGTGAAAAACAGTTTTGATTCAGTCTGCCTATTTATTTGCTGGATTACATCAAGTTGTTTTAATCTATCTCCTTGTCCATAATAAACATTACCGTCTTCAGCTATGTCTTTTGTCACTGCGCCCGAGCAAGCCACGCTTCTCATTGATTCTGGATTAATATTGGACAGTTTGACAATTAAATATGGATACGACCTGGTGCTGTTGTGGCAGTTATCTTTGCCGCTATTTGTTCCCGGTAAGTAATACGAATCGTCGGTTTCGCCTTGGCCGCTGGAATATGAGTCGCCCATTGCTAGATAATCTAGCGTTTTTTTGTTATATCCGCCGGCCCTTATCAAGGCTTCATTCGTGAATCCATAGGCGGATTTGGCATAGATATTTAATTCTGCCCCGTCGTCGCTAAATCTGGGATGATAAGCGCCAACCATTACATTTATCACCTTACTAAAATCAATTGCCGGATGCTGACAGGGCTGTGCGATATAGCTGTCGATTGTATTCACGCTGGTTATATCTTTACCGCAATCGGATAAGCCGTCCAGGATTTCTATGCCAGCATTTTGGCCCATAATTGCCGCAGTTTGGCCGTTGTTTGAGATGGCTAATTCAACAACTGGGTCCATGCCGCGTCCATAATAACGTCGAAGGCTCGATATCTGTTTCATCTCAAGGGTGTCGGTGTTTAATAATCCGATACCGTTTTCGGTCAGCTCAACGATTAGCCATTTTCCATTCTTTGAGGCGCTAATCGATCCGGTATTCCAGTCGATGCCACTTTTATTCTTGAATATATAGGTTGGGTTTGATCGATCGAAGGTGTAATTGTAAGACATAGTCCCGACATTGATATAGCCTTTCAATCTGGATTTGAAGTTTTTATAAAGAAATAAACTGCCCGAGTGCCCAGCTTGTTTTGCGGCCAAAGCATCAATATCTGGTAGATACAGACACTGAACGCCATCGGCACAAAAGCCGTCAATTTGATGCATTACTCCGTCGTATAGAAAGGTTACGGCTGATTTATAACCAGATTTTGACATGTATGTCCCAAATTTTACGCCGCTACCCTCGTACATGCAGGTCAGTTTATCTCCGGCTTCTCCGGCGATACTTAGAACGGTGTAATAACCCTGACAATTGTCGGAATCGATGTTGGCTATCGGTTTGCTATAGACGACAGTCGGTGGATTTTCTAGCCATGACCAGCCACTATTAGTTTCGGCGTTTGCCGTACTGCTATTCGGTAATGTATTAGCTAAAATAGCCAAAAAAATAAGAATAACAGGGATAAATATTTTATTTTTAATATCGGTAATTTTGCTCATCTGACCAAAAACCTCCAACTCTAATGTTTAATATATTATTATTTAAGAATAATTTAAGCAATAGTAATTATCGCCTATAAAATTAGCTTTTTGGTCATGCTAAAATATTAGTAATATGGCAAAAACTGAATTTCCGGATTCTTTGAGCGATTTAGATAAGCTCTGTGTTGGTGAAAACGCGATAAAAACTAGTGACGGTAGCATGTACTGTGGCGAACATGACGTTTGGGCGCGCGATCGAGCAATTACCGGCGAAGATTTGATTGGTATTAGGCCAAATATGGCCGAAAAAGCCATTTTGGACTTGGCTAAGTTTCAGGGTGTGGTTCACAACGCCGATTCGGGCGAAGAGCCTGGCAAAATTCATACCGAACACCGTGAAATCTTTAATAATAAGCGTCTGCGGTTGCTGGTAAAATTGGGCATCAGTTTCGCTTCGGGCGTTTTATGGAAAACTGGTTGGAAACAATACACGAACTATTTTTCAAGTGACACTACCCCACTTTTCATCAAAATTGTTTCGGAATATGCCCGAATAAAACCGTCAATCTTAGACAAAAAAGTCGTAAAAAAAGACGGTTCAATTAAAACCATCAGGCAATCTGTAATTGATGCCGCAAGATATATTGAAAGTACGGTCAGCTTTGACGGTTTAATCAGGATTAAAGAACGCAACACCGCCGGGACGCAATATCGTTATTGGCGTGATGGTCCGGGGTCGTTTCGTGACGAATTTAGCATGTTACCGAATATTGGTGAGATGATGGTCATTCTGGATATTCAATTCTTAGCCGCCGAAGCTTTGGATGACGCAGCTAAAATATCTGGTGGTTTAAATTTTGCCCAGGCGTATAAATGGCATGATTTGGCCAAAAAAGTTCGTAATGCTGTGATTGATAATCTGTGGATGGAAGATGAAAAGTACTTTGCCTATGGCCTGGACCAAGATGAGCGTGGTAATTTAAGGCGCCTAAACACTATCCAGTCTAACCCTGGTTGGATGCTAAATTCGGACTTTTTTGACAGGTTTTCGGAAACTGCTAGACAAAAATATATGACCGGAATTATTTTACGTCTGTTCTCGGACAATATGCTGACAGATGCTGGCATTAGATGTCGTTCCAAAAAATATATGCATGACCGTAATTTTCACACTTATCATGGATCGTGGGTTACTTGGCCAGTCGATAGCTATATGATTGCCAAAGGTTTACGCAGACAGGGTTTTCCGAGGTTAGCTGATCAGATTGAAGCTCGGTTTATTAACGCTGTAAACGCCGCTAAAAATAATTATGAATTTTTCATTGTTGATGAACATGGAAATGTGCTTTTAAACCCATTCAAAAAGAAGCAAAAAGGTATGGAAATTTTACCGATTGAGATGGTTCCAGAAAAGACGATTGCCTGGACGGTAACTGCTACCCTTCGTGCCAATAAAGAGCGACAAATTAGGCAAGCGACTAAGCCTCATCGAAGGTATGCCGAGCCGAATAGAGCGCCGTGGATTCGCGAGTTGGAAGATAAGATTTTGAGTGAGATTGATAATCAGCCAATCTGTGAAACTAATCGCGAACTTCGACAAATCTTTAAACAAGAACCAAATATTTTTATCGATCAGAGGGCTGGATTAACTAGGTCAGGTGTCGATTTGATCAGAAAAGTCGGCCTCAAGTTAGTTAACCAGCTGGCTGGCCGTCTGTCACGAGAAGATAAGTAGTTTAGTTTGTTTAGACCTTCGTTGTTGTGGCCTCTGCCACCACCCGCCATCACCAAACACGGCTTCGCTCCGGGACGTGAACAAGGGCCCCGGCGCCTTGTCAGTCTCGGGCTGCAGATGTGTTTAGTAATGGGAGTGGCGGCATAGGCTAAATGCAATTAGTAGCCGAGAATTAGCCCATCCCGAAACCTCTAATAATAAGACAGCCTGTTGGATTGCCGTAAAATAGATTACTTTTGTTCATTGCTTGGCGAGGACCACTTGAGTCCCTAGTTTTTTTTGTTAGCTAAGCTATACAAAATAACTGGCGACGAAAGCGTGTTTTGCCAGCCAAGGCAAAACCGTTCCGCAGACAACAAAGAACGAAAGTGAACTATTTTATTCGCGCAAGACGAGTCGGCTGTCGTTTATTAGGGGTTTGGGGAGGGGCGGACGAAATACGACGGACCGAGCGACAGGACCCGCACGGTGAAATAGGAGCTAATTTGTTGCTAAATTAAAGTCCATACCAACTTGTGTTAGAATATAACAGTTGAAAATACTTGGAATTGAATCAAGTTGTGATGAAACCGCGGCGGCCATCGTTGAAGATGGACGGGTTTTATTGAGTAGCGTCATTAACTCGCAAATCGATATTCATGCTGTTTACGGTGGTGTTGTACCAGAGGTAGCAGCACGTAGCCATATTGAAGTCGTTAATCCAGTTATAAATCAGGCACTAGCCGAGGCTAATTTAACTTGGAGCGATATCGATGCGATTGCCGTGACTTATGCCCCAGGGCTGGTCGGCTCTCTGTTAATTGGCACTCTAGCTGCCAGAACGCTAGCTGTTTTAAAGAAGAAACCCTTCTACCCTATTCACCACGTTGAGGCCCACGTTTACGCTAACTTTTTGAACGAAAAAGTTCCAGAATTTCCGATGTTGGCACTAATTGTCAGTGGTGGCCATAGTCAGTTGATGATTTTTCATAACCATGGTGATTTTGAGATGTTGGGCCAAACCCAAGACGATGCAATTGGTGAGGCTTTTGATAAGGTCGCTAAGATTATAGGTCTGTCCTATCCTGGCGGCCCATCGATCGCCAAGGCTGCTTTAGCTGGTGACCCATTAGCCTATAGCCTGCCTAAAGCAAAGTTATCAGGTGATTATGATTTTAGCTTTTCGGGCCTTAAAACGGCTGTTTTGAGGGCAGTCCAGCGCGAAGTAGGCGTGGACATTACTTTTCCATCGACGGGCCTTGCAGGGCTTCTAAACGACGCACAACGGGCAAACTTTGCCGCTAGCTTCCAGCGCGTAGCGATTGAAACGCTAGTTGATAAAACGGCCAAAGCTTTTCGCGATTATCAGCCAAAATCTGTAGTTCTAGCCGGCGGTGTGGCGGCTAATCAAGAACTTCGACGAATCCTATCTGAAAGGTTGCCAATTAATGTCGATTACGCCCCTATTTGGCTATGCACGGATAATGCAGCGATGGTGGCGACATTGGGTTATTACGAGGCGCAACGAAAACAGCCAACTAGCCCGTTTGATCTGGAAGTTTGCCCTAGCCTATCGATGACGAAGCAGTGATTTAAACTTCTGAAGAGTCTTTTTTGCCAGTGGTAAAGCTTTGCAATATACGGAGTAAAGTGGCGACAATGGTCGATCGAATGTGCCGATTAGATTAGTTTCGGTATCTGTCCAGCCCATCTTAAAGGTCGTGACGCCGCCTTCGATTAGCCCACCAAAGTCATAGCGGCTAAGGCCCCACTCTTTACACTTGCGAATTGCGTGCCATTTCAAAGCGTAGTTCGATCGTAGTTGTTGGCCAAGCTCGTTCACGCCACCGTAAAGTTCGTAGGCTGTGTCGGCGCTAATCGCTATCCATAAAAATGCTATCGGCTGATCGTCGACGTAAGCTGCAAAGATTGCGGAGTTTTCGCCTAATCTGTTAAATACATCGATATAATACTGATCTTCGTGTAGGCTAAACTTGGCGCGCTTGGCGGTTTCGCTGTAAATATCTAGACATTTTTCGATGTCGGCGCGACCGTGGACGGTTTTGATTTTAATAGCTTCGCTGGCAGATTTGCGAATATATTGGCGAGTCTTTTTTGCCATAACACTTAACAGATCGGATTCGGATTTTTTGATGTCCAAGATGATAGTTCGAGCTGGTAGTACGTGGTTATTTGACAGTTTCCATTGAGATGGGACTTCAAATTCGACACTGTCGGGCTCAATTGTAAGTGCGACTGAATGGAACTTCTCTTTTACGTATTCGGCTAAACTTTCAAGTAGCAATCCCCTACCGTTTTCATCTGTTACTGGTCCACGCGGTATATACGAGAGTGATTTAAAAGGCAGTGGTAAATGACGTATCAGGATTTGAGCGGCACCGGTTGGTTTGTCGTCTTCGTTTAAAGCAAATAAGCGCACGACTGACCAGCCATTTGTGGCTTTTGTTTCACCCCAACCCCAAAGTTGCAGCGGGTGGCCACCGTTTTCTAAGATATAATCATCCCACTCTTCCTTATCGTGACATTGACGCAATGTAATCATGCTTTTATTATACTGCAAAATTGACAACCCTGCTCGCCGTTAAGCATACCAACAGAGATAAACATAATCTTTTCACGGAAAACGGCTATGCTAACTCCTCTAATCATTTCCGCCCCTCCTTTCTGCGCCTCTGCCCCAATTCCACTAAAGACACATGCTTCGCTCCGGGACTGAGCAAGGGCCCGGCGCCTTGTCAGTCTTGGCCTCCAGGGTGTCATTAGTGAAACAGGGACCGAGGCCTAACATTCTTCAAATCGTGACAAATCTCGGCTTTCGGCAGAGTTTACGGGTGGCGTTCGGCGGGGCAGCACCCAGTTTTGCGATAAATGGTAATCCATTTTCGAAAACAGGGGCGGACCGGGCGACAGGACCCGCAGGATGCGACGGTCTGCAATTTGGGCTCAAAGTGCTGTATTAGAATCTGCAACGGAGCCATGGCTTGGATCGATGCCTTAGTAGAAGCTATGACGGCAGGTATATCAATTATTATTTAAGAACAGAGGTGATGTGGCTTTTACTCTTCCTTCTATCCCCTATTTTTCGAATGTTCGTGATATAATGTTAGTTGAAAACAAACACGTGAGAAATTGGAGTTTTCATAGGGGTTTCGATACGAAACTCTGTTGGTGCTTGCAAACTTTTCACGTGAGAATTCGATTAAATCTGAAAGTTATTAAAATCGACTATGAAATTAGCAAAAACATACGATCCTAATCTGTACGAGCCTAATATTTACGCAATGTGGGAAAAAAGCGGAGCCTTTGCACCATCTGGGGTAGGGGAGCCATTCAGTATTGTCATGCCACCGCCAAATGCCAACGGTAATTTACACTGCGGGCATGCTTTGACGGTTGATTTACAAGATATAATGGCCCGTTATTACCGCATGAAAGGCCGCGACGTGGCTTATATTCCAGGTGCTGATCATGCTGGTTTTGAAACTTGGGTTGTTTATGAAAAAGTCCTCGATAAAGAAGGAAAAAATCGCTTTGATTTTTCGCGCGAGCAGTTATACAGCCAGGTTTGGAACTTCGTTGACCAACAGCGTGGCAACATGGAGCTACAACTAAGGGCACTAGGTGTTAGCGCCGACTGGGATAACCTTGTTTTTACACTCGATAAAAAGGTTGTTAATACGGTTTACGGAACATTCAAAAAACTGTGGGACGAAGGCCTTATTTACAGAGGTGAGCGTATTGTTAATTACAGTACAAAATATCGCACGAGTTACGCTGATATCGAAGTCGATCACAAAACCGAAAAAGGCACTTTATGGCACATTGCTTATCCAACTTATGACCGAATAGGCGAGGTGGTGATTGCTACGACTCGACCAGAGACGATATTTGGCGATACGGCCGTTGCTGTTCATCCAAATGATATGCGTTACAAGCACTTAATCGGTACACGGGTTTTTATGCCGTTAACAGGGAAAGAAATTCCAATTATTGCCGATGAATATGTCGATATGGCGTTCGGAACTGGTGCGGTCAAAATTACGCCAGCTCACGATCCAAATGACTTCGAGGTAGGGAAGCGCCACGATTTAGCGCGCGTTCAGGTTATCGACTTTGACGGTACGATGATTAATGTCCCAGATGAGTTTATGGGGTTAACGGTTGAGGCTGCCCGTAAGCGAGTTTTAGCGGCGATTGAGGCCGAAGGTTTGATGCGTGGTGAAACGATAATCGAACACGTCGTTGGCTATGACTACAAGAGTGGTTTGCCGATTCAGCCTTTAATTAAAGACCAATGGTTCCTAAAGATGGAAAGCTTGGCAAAGCGGGCTATAGATGTACTAAAAAATGACGAAATTACCTTTACGCCAGATAGCCGCAAGCGAATCTTGATTCAATACCTAGAAAATCTGCATGACTGGAATTTATCGCGTCAGATTCCTTGGGGTATTCCAATTCCGGCTTTCCAGAATGTTAACGATTCAACAGATTGGATTTTTGATACAAGAGTTGATGAAAAGATGATTAAGGTTGACGGGAAAACCTATCATCGCGAAG
>Ga0302288_1001746_pt1 | contig 13562 bp, 10 predicted proteins | sample III_Fen_N1_1_FD_194549 | JGI IMG/M metagenome (GOLD analysis project Ga0302288, IMG submission 194549) | Peat permafrost microbial communities from Stordalen Mire near Abisko, Sweden - III_Fen_N1_1 | ecosystem: Environmental > Terrestrial > Soil > Wetlands > Permafrost | place: Sweden: Abisko...
TTCTTTTGACGTGGGAGCTTTAGAAATCAATTCATCCAGGTTTATTTTCGGAAATAGCTCGTTCACTTCCTTTTTCTTTTCCAGCAACCTTAACTGCGATCTCGAATCATAGGATGTAGGTCCATAATAAATTGATTTCCTGAAACTTTCCTTTGCCTTATCTTCCTGATTCATGCTTTTGAAAATATACCCCCGGGTATTATAAACTCCGGGCAGATAAGGTGAAAGTGCAATCATCTGATCAGTAACCGTTAATGCTTCTTTATACCGCTGTTTATCGAACAGGATGGAAGCAAGGTTATCAAGGTAACCCGTAGCATAAGGCATAACTTCTAATCGCTGCTTTAATGCACCCAATCCCTTTTCGGTATTTCCCTGGTCAAAATACAACTTGGAAAGGTTCTCCAGCGCTTCAGTGCTAAAATAATTGTGGCAATAATTTTCAATAAGAGTTGTTGCCGATTTTGAACTCTTTGATACATTCTTTTCAACCTCAAAGTTTAAGTTCATATATTCGGCACTGAAAGGATATTTCTTATAGAGGACTTTGGCCATGGCAATAACATCGGGATATCTTTTCTGAGAAGATGCAATATTCAAATCCCAGTCTTCGGTAGTATTACTTTCGCCATATAATTCCTTGGTCTTTTTGCTTATATCGGCTGCATTGGAATATCTCTCCGATTTGATTGCCTCGTTATACGCTTCCTGCAGCCCGTAAAACGAATTGGGATCATTTTGCCTGATATTTTCCATCTCCTTATCATAATCAGTCTGATTGCGGGCCCTGGAATATGATTCTGCCAGGCGATAGGAAATCAATGTTGACTGTGGAGTCAGCTGCTGGAGCCCTTTTAATACTTTTGTTGCCTCATAGGCTTTATCATTGCGCAGATAAGTTTCTGCCAGCAGGTATGGATATAATGGATTTGTTGGCGTCTGTTTAGCATTTTCAACATGAAATGCTTCTGCAAAAAATGGCAATATATCTTGATTTGTTTTATCTTCCGATTTTGTATAGGCTTCATAATTTGCCGCATCACTTAATCCCGGTACAGGATTTGCATTCTCATCGGTAAGTCGCATTAGAAAGTTTGCCTGGTCTATTTCGCTTTGACCTATTTGAACCAAAAGCCTGTTAGCTCCCTTATTCAGTTTTATCTTGCAGGCATATATATCCATGTCACAATTTCGTTCTTCAGGAACAGTTGACACCAGTGCGTCGTTCACCCATACCTTTAAAGACCCGGACGTACCTGTCCTTAAGTATACTTCCTGCTCAGCCTGACTTTGTACAAACGATTGAGCGTACATGATCGTACTGTTCAGTGAAAAATAATAATCAAAATAAAACCAGTTATTCGATTTATTATAAGATGGTGCATACCATTTAATTTCGGCATCAACTTTATTTTTAAACACTTCGTTTGCCGTTGCTTTTGTTACAGCTCCCCAGTCCTTCGAGAACCCGCTTCCCGAAGTATTATCGAAAGTGCCCAATACCTGCCAGTGGGTAATAACGCCCATTTTTGCATACCATTCCCTGGCCTTTTTCATATTATTCAGCTTTTCGTAATACATTCCAAGCTGTTCATAGATCATGGCTTTTAACGTACCATTCATGGCAGGATTGGTAACAATTTTCTCGAAGAATGCAAGTTTCTTTTGTGGCAGTATGTTGTTCGGTTCAAATAAAAATGGCAACGCACTCATGCTATACAAATAGGGATATGGATTCGGACTTAGTTCGTAGAACCTGCAAAAGTCATCGAATGCTGCATCAAGTTTCGATTCATTCCAGTCTAACAGACACAGGCTCAGGAGTGCGTCTTCCTTCGATTCGCCAAGGGTAATAGCCTGATTGAATGAAGTACGGGCTTCTTCCCTGTTATTTTTCAGAAAAGCTTCCCAACCTTTTTGGTATGACTGACCGTTCATTGCCTGAATGTTCCCTGAAATTATCAGTAGTAAAATCGAAAGTCCTTTAAATGCTCTTTTTAACATGATCTTATAAAGTTAGTTCGTATTTATTTTTAGGAATACACTATATGAGTGGATTGTTTTTGTTTTATTGATTCTTATTAAAAACCGGGTATCTTCTGTCAAATCAGTTTTTGCACCAGCACAATACAACCATAAAGGCCATTAATCACCTTCAATACTTACTGCTGTTTCGTTATGAGTTTCAGTACGTTTAAACTCATTCAGATCAATACTGTATAAATTTGAAGATGGCTCAATGGAAAATTCGTCCTGATTAAATCCTCCTAAGATATAGAGCTTATTATTGGAATAAAATAATTCACTGTATTTCAGGGCTAAATCTATTAAATAAACATTTAACTCTTTTGTTTCTATATTATAAATTTGTATTTTCCCATCTTCGAAAATATAGATCAGGTTGCCATTGGTTGTTACCCCGGGCCTGTCAACCTCATAAAGCAACTTCCTGCTTTCGATGTTCCATTTCCCTGTTGCCACATTGTAGGTTTCAATTTCCTTTAAAGGCTTTGATTGAAATCCACCGGTTAAGTAAATGGTATTAGCTATAAGGACTCCTTTTGTCTCTTTCCCTGTGGGCATATCCTCCAGTTCATACCAGTATCCCGTTTTCAGATTACAAATGTGCACCTTGTTGGAATATTCCTTTTCCCCGTCTGCCTTTAACTTTGTAGAACCACCCATCACAATCAGGTTATCATCATACACGAAAGAGGCAAAATTTATTGCCTGGTGTGGATTGGCATAATCAACCAGAATGCTGTTATGCTTTATATCATACACTTCTATTTTATTATCCAGGTATTCAGATCTTCCATCCCTTGACAAGCTTTTACCTCCAAAAACATATATTTTCCCCTTAAAATAGTGCATGCCATGATACGCCCTTTTATCAAACTTCAGGCTGCTGGTTGTCCAGCTATCTGTTTGTAAGTCGTAAATGTATAAGTTTCCACTGAATTCCTGCCAGGAGATACTGCGATTCAGATGTGACATAAAATCATCACCATATACATCCAAAGCCTTTAATATCTGGTCTTCTCCGGAAGAAGCATCTCCGCCTATAACACAAATTTTGCCCCCGATTAAAACTGAACCAACTGAATAGAGTCCTTCTTTTAATGATCTTAACTGTTTATACCTGATTTCCGGTTGCAACGATTGTTTCTCCGATACAACTGTCACCTCGTGGAGTTGCTGATCATCTTCCGTCAGCAATACCAGGTAATTCATTTCTTTTAGCTCTGAAGGAGAAATCTTTCTTGGTGCATACCCGATATGCGAAAAGTACAAGGTATCAGTGTTGTTCTTCAGTACCTGATTTCTAAGACTAAATTCACCTTTACCATTCGTAACACTTACAACTCTGTCGTCAGTTGTAACAATATTAACACCCTCCAATGGTTTGTTTAATTTCTTTTCTAAAACCAATCCCTTATTTTGTGCAGTGGCAATGAATGAAAAAAAAGCAAATACCAACATCAGAGTCAACGATGTTGGTATTCTGTATTTGTTTTTATAGATCATTCTTTCTTATGTTTCATAAAATTATTTATCAATACCAGATGCAGAAACCATATCTAGTGTAAAATTGATAGAAGGAGCATAAACTATAGCAACAAAGCACGCATTCTATTAAAAACCAAATACTCACAGCACTTTAATCAGGTTTATTTTTCATCTAAAAGCTCCTCAATATCATTCAGATGCAGTTTTATATGACCCGTATAATTCAGTATCATTGAGTTTAGCGACACCTTCATATTCAGTGCCGTGATCCATTCATTATTCAGTTTTTCTGGGTTTACATGTTCAATTACATGGACAATATGGATATTCGAATACTTCCATAACCCGACCAGGTCGGACCATTTTTCATTATTATAATCCTGTATTGATATCCAACGTTCATTATTTCCAAGGTTTGCATAATCCGGATAGATCAATGGACTCGGTTGATATTGAAGATGAACGATCCGGTGGGTATTGTTGGAAGCTGAATCAATCATATGCCCCATAATTTGTTTAATAGTCCTGTTCTGGTTATTTTGCCTTCTGGTCAATATGTCTTCCGGCAGGGATAACAACTTAGGCTCCCATTCTGCAATCAGGTCTAATAACTCCTGATTATTTTGTTCAAATTTATTCATATCAGCACGTTTTTACCGTAAATTTAGAATAATATGATGTAGAGTATTCGGATATTTATAATTCAACAGCCACTTAATATGCAGCTATTTTATCAGGCTATTTTATTTTTATAGTATCATAGTAATCCTGTTAATCAAAGTCCTTACTCACTAGCCTTTTTCAACGCAGCCTTCAATGCATCCCTGAAAATATTATACGACCACGTAGCACCGGTGATTGCATCAACCTGATCCATATTCTTTGTCTTTAAAAACGCATCCGTATACGCCCTGATACCTTTCACCTCATTCCGGCATTGCTCCACATACACGGCATTATCCTTGAAATGCCGTTCATAGTCGGGTCCAAATACTTCATTTTTCTCTTTATCCAGAATCTGAAAGCTGACTAATGTCACCTTGTCGTTCTTAATTTCAAGGGTTACCTGACCCCAGAATGGTTCGCCGGTGTATTTCGATTGTGATTCTCCTTTATAAACACCATCCTTCATTTGTTTTGCACCGGTTAATGCCAGTGAACTTAAGACAATGACTGATGCCAGCATGGCAAAAACATGTACTTTTTTCATATCGTTGATTTAAAGTTGGGTTTTAACTTTCTAAAAGTATGCGAACAAGTCCTGTTATTTTCATTTCATAAATAATTTTCATATACCTGTATCGGAATTACCTTCACACGGTTATGATTATTTTCCTGAAACTTTTATACGCTGCAAACATACAAAATTAGTTTAATTATACCAAATTTAAATATAATAAGTTATATGTAAAAGTTACCTTTTTATTGGATTTTAAAAATCAAACCGCTCATTAAGAAATATCCATGAGCGGTTTATATCGTTGAATTCATTTTATTCTACGGATCAAACGGAAAACAAGTAAGAAATTATTACTTTATTTAAAATAATTATCCGCAATGTGTCCTAAAATAAAAACCACAACCCAAATCCTTCGGAATTTAAAAAAACATACTGAATTAATAATTCAACCAATTAGGAGTTTTTGTGGTTAATCATTTTATTTAATGTTATAATAAGGAATCACAGACATTTAATGATCTATTTGTCAACTTATAAGCACCTGCCTATCAGTTATTAATTAATTATTAATAATTAATTGATAACGAATCAACCTGCATACTTTCAACTCCTCTTTCAAATTCGCCCACAGAATGCAAATCCTTTCCTTTTTTATCAACTGTTTTTCCACCAATCACAACGCCGTTATTATACAGCCTTTCTTTATGAATCTCACCGGTATCATAAAAACTGATCCATAGTCCCTGTTTGTATCCGTTTGCATTAATCCGGTTTATCTTAATGCCTTTATATGTTCTGTATTCTATATCCGTCACAGGACAGTCAGGATAACAGTCATTGTTTATACAAATTGATTCAGGACACTTTTTAAAACCTGTAAACCGGAACACATCCCGTTTTGCTTTTGGTCCTGTTCCATTGACAGATACACTATAATTCATTTCTTCAATATGGAGTGTATCGTATTTGCTTTTGATCGGATCAAAGTAAATAGAATCCCTGTTCTTATAGGGTAATTTATACGAAATATTTAATATGTCAAACAGGTAAGTGAATTCAATGGAAGGCTTTACTGAACATTTCATGTTCCGTAAAAGCAATTCCACCGTTAATGTGTCTCCGTGTAACACTTTTTTCAACACACACTCCCCTACTTTGTCAATATTCTTCGAGTGATCGGGATAAGATGTATAATCAATCAACCGGATATCCTGGGAGTACAGCATACCGTTCGAAAAAATAAATAGAAACCCTATGATCAGTATTGTTCTCATTTTCATGGATAGTTTTCCCGGCATGGTGCTACCGAATGCGATAAGCCCCCAGAACATTTCACCTATTACCAGTAGGATAATTTATTTCCAGTTGAAAGAGGGTTGTTCGGTTACTTCATATAGATATATCATTCTAATGATTAAATGTACTATAATGTTTAAAAATGAGAACGTAATTTAACATTAAAGCCAATCTTTTTCTTATCTGTGTAAATCCTCTTCTCTTATCTGTGGATATCTGTATATTCTTATCTGTGTAAATCATCTTCTCTTATCTGTGGATATCTGTATATTCTTATCTGTGTAAATCCTTTTTAAAACATAGTTTAACTCCGGGTCAGTTCCATTGATTCTATCCTGTATTGTGGGGGTGATGGTTATATCCGGAAAAATGCCTCTACCATCTTTCTCAGAGATATAATGGGTTTTGATACTCATTAGTCCATACCGTACACCCAGTTTTGAAGAAGGCAGTGTACTGACCGGCAAAATCCCTGCAACACACCCATTAAACGAACCACCTGTTTCCTCACCAACAAAGGTTGCTCTTTTTGAACCGCTGAGGTTCGAAGATAACAGACAGGTTGCCGAGAAACAGCCCCCGTTAACAAGTACATATACCTTCCCCTTGAAACGTGTTGCCCTTGGTTTTGTAATTTTGCAATCCCTGAACGAATAGTAATATTTCCGGTCATTTCCTTTCCTGACCTTGAGGTATGTATAGAGGTCTATTCCTGCCACAATAGGAAGAAGAACAGTTTGTATCGCCTGCATCCAAAGCGGTTTATCATGATAATAGCCAACATGCCAGAGGCTTGTCCTCGAGGTTACCTCCGACTTATCCACTAAACGGAAACTGCTGTCGGCAAGATATGAATACAGGGTGTTGATTTCATGCACATGCCCTCCCCCGTTATCACGGACATCAATGATGAGCACGTTTGTATTCAATGTATCCAACAGCTTAAAACTCTCCCTGTAGAATTTCCGATAGTTTCCCTTCATGAAGTCTGAAATCTTCATAATGGCTATGCTACTGTCTTTAACCGGGAAGGTCAGCTGTTTGCTATATATACGTTTTAGCGGGTCATACCCAAGCAACCGTCTTTTGCGCCTTTCCACCTTTTGCGACTTCTTTTCTTTTTTCGCCTCCTCTTTAGTCTTTTTGAGCTCCGGTGTCTTTGTCTTTTCAACCGTTCTCAACAGGACGGTGCTGATGGTGTCTTTGTAGTTGATCTTGCACGTCAGGCTATCCATCATCCCGTATTGGTATTGGAAATAACGGGCAAATGCCCTTCCCTGTCTTCTGGTAATAAACGTTGTATTATAGCCGTCAGAGGTAAAGGTATTTCTGTACTTCGTGATAATATCCATTGGTGCTGTGCCATTCACACTGAGTACTTCGGTTCCCGCCTTTATGCCCGGGTTATCCGAATTATTTTTCACGATATAAAGCCTGGTGTCAAAAAGTTCAAACTCATATTGTGCCAGTGGCGTCAGACCTTTGCTTCGTTCGATTCTCTTTTCTGCAGGTTTTAATCTTTTGACCAATGGGAAAGTCTGTGTATGTCCCTGCCTGATGGAAGCTATAACAGGGCTTAAACTGAAAAAGAACTCATTGCTGGTCATGGGAGCTGTGATCGACGCTTTCAGGCTGTCAAACTTATACTCCAGGTCCTTCTTTGAGATAAAATGATACAGGTCAGGGTGTAGCTTTTCAAGTTTATGCAACGTGTAATCCACATCCCCTTTCAGTTCATTTACAGTCCTTGGCGTATTGATTTGGGAGTTGAACCTGTCAACTGATACACAACCCGATATCAATAAAGCCGGTAACAAGAGCAACCAGATTATTTTCTTTTTATTAAATACCATTTAGCTTGTTTGATCAAAAAAATGAATTGAAATTTAAAATGCGATATTTAATTGTTCCAAATACTAACATGAGTTAGGGTAGGAATAAAGTTATTTTACATTAAACAGGGGAATTAAATTTGCCGTTAGGCAATCTATATCCATAGAAACTACTGATTCCACGAAAAAGTTGTCCGTAGGACATAAACAATCATTATCTTGTGTATCTTCTACGGAGAAAAAATCTGTTGCCTTTCGTTTTACTATTGACATATAACTCCTAACGGAGTATATACTCTCACGAAACTGGACATTAAACCCGCTGCCAGCACTTTTCATTAAAAAAAAAGCATTATCCCTTGCCGCTACCTGCATCCGAGCCTTGGGTACCCAATCGTTTTTACTACACTCAAAGATTCCCTGGTTGTAGTGCACGAGAAAAAGAGTGCTACGGCAAAAATAATAAATAGTATTTTTTTAGTATGATAATGGATAGAGTTTGTTTATTTTATCAAAATGTATTTATGAATATTTTTTTGATTTTTTTAATATGGGAAATATGCCTGATTTATAATTATTTAATGAATTCTATTTTGAATTTATTTTATTTTCTTTCAGAATTTCATTAAAACGGTCCTCTTTTCCCTGTTTCTTCATCTCGGTATAAATAATTCCAATCATTTTCTCCGCATCGGTTCTATAGGGAGATTTCTGCTGAACATACAAACTGTATGCCTTACACATATTTTCAAGCCCTTTTTCCTGGTCATTTAATCCTACCGAATAAATCTGACCAATCCCGTAAAAAACTTCAGGGTTTCTAGGATCCAGTTCTGCCAGTCTTTCATAAGCCGAAATGGCTTTATCATACTCTTTTTTATACTTATAAGCAACAGCAATGTTCAGTAAAGGCATCTGCCCTATTGCATCTAAATTCAACGACCTGTTATACGCATAAATTGCCTCATCATACTTACTTAGCTTACGGTAACAAAGTCCCATATTATCCCATGCAAACGCAAATAATGAATCCACTTCCAAAGCCTTTTTAAAATAGGATATTGCTTTCTCATAGTTTTCTTTTTTCGATGCATCAATCCCTTTCGAATAGATTTTTAAGGCTTCCGGATTCTTTGATACTGAATTATAATTTTCTAAATCGCTTGCTACAATTTTTGCTTTCAACGATTTGCAATTAGTCATCATATACCGTTCCATGTCATAGTAATATCTTTTGTATTCACCGGAATTTTTATCTGTATTTATGTTGACATTAATGGTTTTTTGTGTCCCAATCTTTTCAGACAGGTCAAGGTCCATGAGTTTGGATCCCATTTGGTAAGCATCTGTCTGTTTATCAATACAGCCACTTATTTCTTTAGAAATATCTTCCTTTGTTTTATTGTAGGTGTTTATTGAATCAACGCATTTACACCCATTCTCTGCCAGTTCTTTTAATAAAACATCAGATTTCTTTTTCCCAGTTTCCTGGCTGAACCCTTTTAAACAAAGACAAAAAGTCAACAATACTATGAGTGATATTTTCATGTGATTTAATTTTTAGTTATGATGAGGGTGTTCCTATTTTCTACTGAGAATAAAATTAAAAATAAGGTTTTAGCGTATGATTGCATATCAGAAAAACTGGTTATTAATTCGTTTCCTCCTCTTTTTTCCCGTCCTTTTTATCCTTCTTATCTTTCTCCATCTGCGGCAGGTATTCTGTTATCACCTTCATAACAATCTCCTTCGTAATCTCAGGCGTTGTGCGGACATATTTTCTCCCTGCAGGTGACTTATAAAACACAATCATGGCATCGATGTCTTGTTGGGTATAATACTTATCGTACAAATTTAACCGGTCTTCTTTCACCTTCGAGATGATCGTTTTCACCATTTCCAACATAGCTTTCATCTTTTCCTGCGATTTTGCCTTAGCCGTAGAATCCTTTTCCATGCCCATCTTCTTAGTTAGCAGTGGCATGAGAGAATCCGTCACTTTCTTGGTGGTCGAATCATCCTTCATCAAATGAAACAACTCTTTGATCGAATCCCGCTTCGTTTGTCCGAAGCTGCAGGTAACTATCCCCAGACAAAAAAACAATATGAATGTTACTTTTTTCATAATCTTATAGTATTAAAATTGTTATTATTTTATAGAGACAAAACGAACAACATAAACACAACAGGACATGTTTATGATACTTTAGTACTAATGAAAACTTATGTAATCAATAATTTATTTAGTGATCTGAATTTATTCCCGTGGTACACTTTTCCATTTTGCGTTCTTTACAATCTCCTGAAACAAACAGATACTGCCACAAAATTAAATGACAAAAATATCATTATTTTCTACAGTATTTGGTTCTTAAGTAGATTCTTAATGATATATTTATTAATATAAGAGCTTACATTTCACCATCCTGACAATTATTAATTTTTAATTAATAATTAATAATTAGTAATTAATTCTCATGTCAGGTTTCCACTCCGCTGAAATACAAGACCTTGCTGCACGAACGCATAAAGCGAACACAACAATTGCCCCAATACAATGCCACCATTAAAGGCAGCCACATAATTCTGGGTTTCTGTTACGTCTTCGGCAAAGTGTCCAAAGCGGTCGGTAATCGGCGAAATAAAAATGATTGGTTTGTCGGTACTTATTTTAACCACTGCGTGGGTTGTTTCTATCGAATCGGGATTTTTTCCAACAACCATTTCAAAATGGTGCAGTGCTTCTTCATCCACTCTCCCGTATTCCGTGTAATCGGTTACATTGATCGCACTTACCATCGACGTATCCTTTGAGGCCTTGCATACAAACCGGGTGGCAGGTGATTTGGGAGGTATCAGAAACTTTGACGTAACAAGGGTATTAAACGCTGTATCTACCAGGTTGAAAATTGCAGGATTTACATTCGATGGTAATAACCTCCCTACAAAAGGCGATTTCAGATTACTTTGCGGGTTATCCGGATGCCCATCATGCAGAAAAGAGTTTGCACCGATAATCACCGAGCCGTTAATGGAATTTATCTCCGGAGAATTGGCTGTACTGATACTAATCACCAGATCAGAATTTTCACCCGCAAGTACAGGTGGAAGAACCCGGTACTTTTCTTGTGAACTTGAACTGTTTTTCGTTGGATCCATCAGGTCTTCAATGCACCACACAGATACATTTAAAACTGTGCTCGTATTCTTTCCAAATCTATAAATTGCCCGGGGACAATTCATTTTACTGTAGGCATCATTGGGCGCATTGATGACGATAGGAACAGGCAAATCAACTGCCCGTAGCTTTGGATTGTTCATCGCATTTAATACCGGTTCGGTTTCCCAACTCTTGTTGACAACAACTGTAATGTTTACTGAACGATTCATAGTAAAACCTCCTGTTTTTATAGGTTATTTATAGAAAAATAATTCTCTGTTGTAGTAGGATCCGGTTACTTTGCAGAATGTTGTTCTTCCTTTTAGCAGGACTCTCAATTTTATTCATCTGATTCATCTAATCCCCATACTTCCTCTTAATCACATGAATCATATTAATCATATTAAAATCACAGTTCAGACTATTTTTCATTTCACTCTTCCCCCGCACACCCATGTTTTCCGGTAATAATCCTCATCCAGGTCGCTGACATTAACGCCCTTTGATGTGGAGGCATGCAGGAATTTATTCTCTTTCAGATAAATACCTACGTGGCTGATATTCGTGTCGGACCTGGATTTGTTGCTCGTATTAAAGAATACCAGGTCGCCTTCCTTTAGTTTACTCCGGCTTACCTGCTTACAGTTCTTATTCATCATGTCGGATGAATTGCGTTCAAGGATTTTATTATAAACGGTTTTATACACGCTGTACACCAGGAATGAGCAGTCCGTCCCTTTACGTGACGTACCGCCATCCCTATGAGGCACATGCATCCAAGATGCTGCTTCCCGGTAAAGTGCCACATTATCCTTCCGGTCTTCTGTCAGTCCCAATGATTTATAAACCTGCCTGCCCGCTCCTTTTTCAATATGCCGCGAGGTGCTGCAACTGAAAAGTCCTAACACAATACTCCCCAGAAGTATATAACGAAACTGGATGATCTTTTGTACACTCATTCTATCCGGATTACAGGTAAATATTTTCCTCCTTTTAGCGTGTTTGTAAATAATCGTGGCTACAAAATACTACTTATCAGCACCTTGCCAATTATGAATTATGAATTATGAATTAATAATCTGTTTTCTAACCTACAAAAGCTACTTGTCAGCACCTTGCTAATTATTAATTTTTAATTATTTTGTCCTTCGAATGAGGATATCAGCCGGGACAATTTTATACGCTGATTAATTAACGTGCGAAATTGCGAACTGTTGTTCTGACCTGGTATCCGGTCATCAAATGCCTTCCTTTTAAGTTTCAAATTTTGTTATATTTCCATATGGTAGGAGTAACTAGACTATTAATCCGGGATGGAATAACCCAGTCAAGTCTTGCTTATTTAGTATCCATTTTCTTTAAAATTTCTCTCAACAAGTCATTATGTTCTTGCTTTAAAGAAATAATTTTAGTTACCCATTTGTAAATCAAATAAAACGCTCCAGCTAACAACACAGGATAAGCAAAGATCAGAAATAACGGCCAAATGTCTAAAAAAATTAAATGCCTCATGTTTCTTTTTTTTATAGTTTAAAATTTTATTCTTGTTACAAAGTTATTGTTAATTATGCAAGTACAGGATGAATAATTCACCTCCGCTTTCGAACCGGTGCAGATAGATACGTTGGAGGAGGACTTTTGGGGCGTATAACCTGAAAGGAGTAAAAAGGCAAATAGGACAAGCGTTAGTTTTTTCATTGGAACAAGCCTCAGGACGGATTTTGAAGTTTAGCAACATGTTTCACCGTTAAGTGCACGGTCAACTCCGAAAAATCATCACAGCAATTTTTCACCAGGATGGAAGGAAGGTATTCCTGCTTTTTATTGACATAATCGGCAAGTTCACATAAATACTCTACAGGATTATAGGAATTCATAGTTGTTGGTTTTTACAATATGTACAAGGAATAGGTTAATTGCGATATTTTTTTGCAAAAATACAGAACCTTTTTATAAAATCATTCGATTTATATAATTATTTATAAACATATTTAAAAAAACCAATGTATATGCGGTTTTTCAGTTTATAAAAACACGGTATCGTGTAACGCAGGTTAATAAATGTCACACGATATTGAGTCATTTAATCCGTAAAAGGCTTATATTTTGCCTTCCCTCCCACCCTGAAACCTTGCAGCCGGCAACCAAAAAGCGGCAGTCCCCGAAAACCGGTCAGTTCGGGGTGCCGGACCGTTTTCTCTTTTTCAGTATACCTGGTGTCTGAAACGCTTACACCACGGCGTTCTTCCTTTTATTCCATTTTTCAACGTATAAATTACCCATAACCCACCTATATCCCATATTATATATGATATGGGATATAGGTGGGATATCTATGGGATATCTAAGAGACAACTAAGGGACAACAAAAAACAGGTTTCAAAGACATGCCAGAGACCTCTCAATTGTGCAACCCCTATATCCCAATCTTTCTATATCCAAATCTTTCTATATCCCAATCTTTCTATATCCAAATCTTTCTATATCCAAATCTTTCTATATCCAAATCTTTCTATATCCAAATCTTTCTATATCCAAATCTTTCTATATCCAAATCTTTCTATATCCAAATCTTTCTATATCC
>Ga0302288_1001747_pt1 | contig 13555 bp, 13 predicted proteins | sample III_Fen_N1_1_FD_194549 | JGI IMG/M metagenome (GOLD analysis project Ga0302288, IMG submission 194549) | Peat permafrost microbial communities from Stordalen Mire near Abisko, Sweden - III_Fen_N1_1 | ecosystem: Environmental > Terrestrial > Soil > Wetlands > Permafrost | place: Sweden: Abisko...
AAAAAGCCAGTCTACAATAAAGTTAACAGCGAGAATAATTTAATTGGGATAAAAGATTAATCAGAAATTCGAAGAAAGTTTTGGCGTCTAATCAAAAGAAAGCATTGAAGCGCACCAAAACATATGATAAACTCAGATTGCCGTAGGGTAGTTCGCTTGGCAGTTGAGCATAGCTTCCAAGCTATTTGATAGATAAAAAGATTTAAAATAAATTACAATGCCCAGAATAGAATATCTAAATTACGATACTGCTAGTATTGAAGTGCAGCTGACTTACGACAAACAAAAAGTCAGTGCCGGCGGATACGTCACCAATATGAAGAAAACATTGTTGCGTTCACTGCCTGCCTACTATGCATTAATGGAATGGTATCCACTTCGCGACGAGGTTCAAAAGTTTATTGGCGACCGTGGCGTAGCTATCTTTTGCCATGCCATTTCTACGGAAGATGAATGCCTGTTGTGTTCAACTTACTTTCGCCGTGATTTTGCCGAGTTGGGAATATCGCTGAAAGATCCTCAGTTTAGTGAAAAGGAAGAATTGCTCGAAAGTTTCGGACGACAGTTAGCCCGCAACTCCGATAAGATCTCCGATACATTCTTTGATAAGCTAAAAACATTTTTCAGTCAGGAGGAAATAATAGCGTTGGTGGGATTTGGTGTCATTATGGTAGCTACAAATTTAGTGAACAATGCCTTGAAAATAGAAATAGACGATAATATAAAATCTTATGTCAACTCAAAATAATCGAAATCTGGAAACAGATTTTTTAGGAAAAACCATTTTCATTACCGGTGCCGGTCAAGGTCAGGGACGGGCTGCTGCTATCGGTTTTGCAAAACATAGTGCTAATGTGGTTGGCTTCGATTTGGGTCAAAAGATCAGCTATCCGGCTTACAACCGCAGTAGTAGTAAACATTTGGAAACCTTGCAACAAGAAATTGAAGCTTTTGGTGGACATTTTATTGGTATTACCGGCGATGTACGAAATTACGATCACATTCAACGGGCTGTATCTGTCGGAGTTGAAAAGTTCGGTACAATAAACATCCTGTTCAATAATGCCGGAATCAGTGCATACGGATATGCACATGAACTGACAGAGGAACAATGGGATACGATGATTGACATCAACCTGAAAGGGGCTTTTTTGGCTGCTAAAGCGATTATTCCCATCCTGATACAGAATAAAAGCGGAGTGATAATCAACAATTCATCGGTAGCCGGACTGCGTGGGATGAACCGACTTTCGCATTATGCTGCATCGAAATGGGGATTGATTGGACTTACAAAGTCATGGGCTATAGAACTTGCACCTTACAATATCCGTTCGTTGAGTATTCACCCCACGGGAGTAAACACAGCTATGAACGACGGCCTTGCCGAACTGGAAGGTACTACCGCACTCAAAATAGCCGAACGTTCGGCCGGCAACCTGCTCGCAACACCGTGGATCGAAACCGAAGATGTGGTCAACGCACTCCTGTTTTTGGCATCGGATAAAGCAAGGTATATTACCGGAAGCCAGTTTGTGCTGGATGCCGGTTTACTCACAGTCTGATTTATTACATCAAAATATAAATATATAAAAAGAATTATTATGTCATTAAGCAACAACAGAATATTTGGCTTTGAAACTCGTCAGTTACACGTTGGACAAGAACAGGCCGACCCTACGACAAAAGCCAGAGCAGTGCCAATATATCAGACTACATCCTACGTTTTTGACAATACGGATCATGCACAGGCTCTCTTCGACCTGAATGCCGAAGGATATACGTACACACGAATTATGAACCCTACAAACGATGTACTCGAAAAGCGCATTGCCAGTTTGGAGGGTGGTACTGAAGCGCTCGCCGTGGCATCTGGAGCAGCAGCAACTTTCTATGCTATATTCAACATCGCACAAGCTGGTGACCATATTGTTTCAGCCAGCACAGTCTATGGAGGTACCTACAATCTTTTTTCAACATTCTTACAAAAATACGGAATAGAAGTAACTTTTGTTAATTCCGATTATCCGGAGGAATTTGAAGCTGCTATAAAGCCTAATACAAAAGCTGTATTTATCGAATCATTGGGAAATCCGCATTCAAACGTGACAGATATATCCAGGGTGGCAGAAATAGCCCACAATCACAAAATTCCACTTATTGTTGATAACACCTTTGCGTCGCCTTATTTGCTCAGACCTATAGAGTTCGGTGCCGATGTGGTTATTCACTCTGCAACTAAGTTTATAGGAGGTCACGGTACCTCTATTGGTGGACTTCTTATCGATTCAGGTAAATTTGATTGGGATGCTTCGGGCAAATTCCCCGGGTTGACAGAGCCGGACAAGAGTTATCATGGCATAACCTTTACCAAGCACTTTGGCAATGAAACGGCTTATATCAAAAAAATAAGAACAACATTGCTCCGTGATACTGGAGCAGCTATCAGCCCATTTAATGCTTTTTTACTTTTGCAGGGTCTGGAAACCCTTTCTTTGCGTTTGGAAAGGCATGTTGAGAACACAAAGAAAATTGTTGCTTTTCTGGAAAAGCATCCTAAAGTAAAGAGAATCAACTATCCTGCATTGCCGTCCAGTAAGTATGCTTCGCTCTATACGAAGTATTTCCCCAAAGGAGGTGGTTCCATCTTTACGTTTGATTTGGATGGAAACTTGGCTCAAACCAAGAAATTTATCGATTCACTGGAAATTTTCTCTCAACTGGCCAATGTGGCAGACTCAAAATCGTTGGTTATACATCCATTCACTACTACTCACTCGCAAATGTCAATTGAAGATCTTCACAACGTGGGTATTAATGAAACTACAGTTCGTCTTTCCATTGGTACCGAAACAGCCAATGATCTTATCTATGATCTGGAGCAGGCTTTTAAAGCTTCTGTAGAATAAAGCCCTAATAATTATCCGGATAATAAAAAAGAATAAAGTTCACGTTCGATTATTTAGTAAATAGTTATGAAAGATAAACTCAAATCGTTAGGTCAGGAAACGGCATTAGATTTTTCAAAGTGGCGGTACATTGCTATGCTTTTTTTATTGGTACTATCTCCTGTAAATCTGGCAGCACAACAATCTGCAGTTCCGGTAAAGGTTCTGTTGGTAACTGCTCATCCGGATGATGAAACATTATTGGCTGCCACTATTTACAAAATTACCCATGAGTCGGGCGGCATTGTCGATCAGGTGGTCATCACAAATGGTGAAGGGGGGTATTCGTATTCGTTATTATCCGAACCCATATATCATCTGAAACTGTCAACCGAAGCTGTCGGGCGTGAAAAACTGCCTGAAATCAGAAAGCAGGAACTATTGAATGCCGGTAAGATTCTGGGTGTGCGGAATCATTATTTTCTTGATCAAAAGGATGCGAAGTTCGGTCTTGACATAAGTGAACCTCTGGATACGACCTGGAATGTGAACTGGATAGCTATCCGCCTTCAAGAGTTGCTGATCAGAAATAAGTATGATTATATCCTGACCCTGTTGCCCGATTCAACCACTCATGCACATCATAAAGCGGCTACGGTTCTGGCATTGCAGGCAGTGGAAAAAGGAAAAGAAAAGCCGGTAATTCTTGCAGTCTCAACATCAAATAAAGGAGAGACTGTAAAAGACTTTTTCCGGTTGGAGAAATATCCTGTTACTAAAATATCAAAAGGTAAGTACTCATTCCGGATTGAAAGAACGACAGGTTTTGCTCCTTTAAATAAACTCAATTACAAGATTATTGTCAATTGGGTTATTGCAGAACATAAATCACAGGGTTCATTACAAAACATGACTAATGATGGTGATTATGAGAATATCTGGTATTTTGACCTGAATGGTACTGCGAAATTTGAAAAAACAAAACAGTTTTTTGAGTTGCTAAGGAGTAAAGTCCCGGATTGAATGGAAAGTCTGATCTCTACAACAAGAATTAAAAGAGATAGTTTGAATTCAAATTGAAAATGGGTTAGTTTCACTGTCAAAGTATCAGTTCAAAAAAGCAAACAGTTTTTTATATCCAACTTAAGAAAAAGAAATTATGGAAAGTTATAACATTGAAGAAGTGCGTAATTGTTACAACCTTGCAGCACAGCAATATTCAACCCAATTTTCGGATGAATTGAAAGGCAAACCATTCGACAGGGATTTATTGACCCGGTTTGCAAAGAGCGTAGCTCCGGCAGGCAAATACTTAGACGTTGGAACTGCAACAGGGCATATTGCTGATTATTTATATAGTCAGGGACTACAAAATGTCACAGGTATAGACATTGCTGAACAGGCATTGGAAATTGCCCGTCAAAACTATCCGTATCTGACATTTGAAAACAGGAATATGTTTGATACAAAACTTGAGACAGACGGTATAGACGGCATTGTGTGTTTTTATGGAATAGTTCATTTTACATATAATGAAGTAAACCTGACTATAAAAGAATGGTTGCGAATACTCAAACCGGGAGGAAAAGCACTCTTCTCATTCCATATAGGTGAAGATGATTCAATACGGTTGGAGAAGTTCTTAGACAAAGAGAATGCAAAAGCTACCTGGAATAATTTTAGGGTGGATAAAATTGTTGACATCCTTGTTGAAAACAATATCGGCTACGATGAAGTGATTATACGTTATCCATACATAAACAAAGAGCACCCAAGTAAAAGATGCTATATTCAATTTACTAAAAACTGACTTTCAGAGTCTTTTCATCAGAGCGTTCTGTGCATGTATGTCGTATAAAATAATGCTGCTTATTGTTTATTATTGTAATGAATTCCATATTATTATCTTGTCAGTCAGTAAATTACGATATAATAATCATTTTGGCTGTTGTAAATAAATAAGAGAGTTTCTTTATTTATATCCTGATCTGAATTTTCTAATTGAAATTTAATAAATTAGAATAAGATGAAAAAAAAGCAAATCCTAATTGAGGCTCAAATAACAGGAAAAAAAGTAAAAGTGGTATATAAATCAGGAAGTCAACCGAATCATGCCCGGGAGATAATACCGCTTAAAATTGAAAATGGGAATGTTTTTGCAAAGTGTTTAAATTCAAACACTAATAAATTGTTTCGTATTAGTAAACTAAAGTTATTAACAGATGAACAATATACTCATTTTGCAAAATGGGATTTAAATTTCATATCACCTACAGATTATGAGATATATGAAATTAAACGAAATCAACTAAAAAAAACAATTTTTCCTCTTTCTATCATTCTTGTAATACTTGTTTCTCTGTTTTATATTCAGGTAAAGACTTCTTGACTAATCAGGAATAAAAAATATTTTTTGTAAATAAATCAGGATAAACTTAATATTGATTCATAGTTAAGGGCAATATAATTTTATTCTGTCTTACAATAGAAATAGCAACAGTTTTTCAAACGGAATATTCCCTGTTTTTCTTCTTTTCCTTTGAATTATCTAAATGAAATGAATCGGGTAAATGAAGAAAAAATTACTAATTAAATGTTTGTTCATATGGGTTGGATCTTAAGATATTGGAATATACGCAGCGTGATTATAACTATTAGTTTGTTGCTGATAGTTGATGCATTGCATGCTGAAAATGTAACAGGGAGTGTGTCTTTTCTGGACAAACAGGGAGATAAACAACCCATTGCCGGTGTAAATATCCGTTTTTCGGGTAGCAATGAATGGACTGTGACAGATATGGATGGCTTTTTCAGGCTGAAAAGACCTGATTCACAAGAATCTTATTTAGTGGCTACTTATACCGGTTTCAAAGCGGACAGTTTGTTAATTGCCGAAAAAGGTTCTGTGGAAGGTATTGAATTTGTTTTGAAAGAAGGTGTGCAATTGTCGGGTGTTTCTGTAAAAGCAAAGCAAAGTGAGACTTCATTATCAAAATTAAGTGTCCCTGTCAGTGAACTTATAACCACAAAAGGGTTAATGAAAATGGCTTGTTGTAACCTGGCGGAAAGCTTTGAAAACAGTGCAACGATTTCAGTAGGTTTTACTGATGCCGTGTCAGGTGCGAAAAAGATTCAAATGTTAGGACTTTCAGGAATATACAGCCAGATGTTGATGGAAAATATACCCACAATGAGAGGTCTGGCAGCAAGCTTTGGATGGAGTCAGACACCTGCTTCGTGGTTGGAATCCATTCAGGTGTCGAAAGGAAATTCTTCGGTTGTGAATGGCTATGAATCGATTACAGGACAAATTAATCTGGAATTTAAAAAACCCGACAAAACAGATGATTTATCAGTTGATCTTTTCGCAGATGATGCCAATGAATATGAGATAAATTTAACCGGTGCCAGGAAGGTATCGAAAAACCTATGGACAAATTTATTACTCCATGCTTCAACAGCTACGAACGTACATGACAAGAATCATGACCATTTTATGGATATGCCTAAGACTAAATTCGTGGATGCCTTTAACCGTTGGTTGTATGATAATCCTGAAAAGAAAATACAATCCAGAACCGGGATAAAGTTCTTATATGAAGACAGAAACGGTGGACAGAGCCCTTTGTGTCACAAAGCAGATGTGTATTATATCACTGATATTGTAAATAAAGACTTTACTGCTTACAACAAGACCGGTATTTTTATTGGTGATAAACCGGGGCAGAGTATAGCTATAATAAATAGTTTTACCCACCATGAACTGGATTCCTATTTTGGAGCACCGCAAACGTATAAGCTGTATAACGGCTCCCAGGATTCATTTTACAGTAATCTTTTATTTTCTTCATATGTGGGTAATCCAAATCATCAATATACAGTAGGAGCCAATTTTATGTATGATAATTATGAAACATTCTTTAAGGATAAATTGCCTGATAATAATACTCCGTTGACTCCGTTGAACCGGTTGGAAGTCACTCCCGGTGTTTTTGGGCAATATACGTATACGTACGGGAAAAACTTAACATTCATAGCCGGATTACGGGAAGACTATAACTCTAAATACGGGTATTTATTTACCCCACGTACAAATTTAAGGTACGCTATTAATACTAATATTATCCTGCGTGCTTCAGCAGGTTGCGGATACCGGACTCCTAATGTGATAGCCGATAATATCGGGTTAATGGCATCGACAAGAAAATTTGATATTGACGCCATTAATGGATTACAGATTGAAAAAGCTTGGAATTATGGTGGTAATATAACTTTTTATATCCCTCTTTGGGATGCCAAAAAGTTTACGTTAAGTCTTGATTATTTTCATACGAATTTTGTAAACGAGGCTGTGATTGATCTAGACCGTGATAAGAATTGGGTATATTTCTATAATTCAACCGGCAAGTCGTATGCTGATGCATGGCAGGTTGATGCTTCATTCACTCCGTTTAAAGGATTTGAAGTGGTTACAGCTTTTCGCTACAATCTGAGTATACTCACACTTTCTGATGGAAATCAACGCTATCTGTTGGAAAAACCATTGACTTCAAAGTTCAGGGGGCTAATTAATTTATCATATGCTACAAAGTTCAAAAAATGGCTGTTTGATTGTACAGCACAACTGAACGGACCAACCCGGATACCAAGTCTGACTGGTTATACAACCGTAGCAACCGAATCGCCTTCGTATCCGGTGATGTTTGCACAGATTACAAAGAACACCAAACGACTGGATTTTTATGTGGGAGCTGAGAACATTCTAAACTACAAACAAAAAAATCCGATTATAAATGCAGAGGATCCGTTTGTGAAAGGTTTTGATGCTTCGCTGATCTGGGGGCCGTTAATGGGCCGTGTTATCTATGCCGGCGTACGAATCAGATTGGGGAAACAATATTAACTTTATATATACCATTTATTCATTTACCATTTACTATTTTCTCTCAGGTTACGACAATTAAAAGGATACTAACATAAAATCAGAAGAGAGTAAAAAACACATAACCACTACATGGGACTTCTAACATTCGGCACAATCCAACATGAACCCCCGGCGCATATCAACCGTGAAGGTTGTTGATTTATGAGTGTTTTTAAAAAGTATAAATTAGAGGCCGTTATTGGAGTGTTTCAAGAAATTTAAATTACCTGATGCGGAAAGCATTAATCTTTGCGAAAGTGCTGATAATTATCCATATCTTGGTGTTATTGATTTTGCAGGAAGAAAGGGCTTTGGCTGTTAAGGTCGTTTAAATAGATTTGCTACTGGATTAAAAATCAGAAGAATATATGAGCCTGATTTGAAAATCACGTTAACAATCAACATTTTTTTTCTTACTCGGGAACTCCCTGGAAGACAGGTTGTTGGTGACCCGGCCATTCGATCTGGTTTTTCTGAGTTTGTTATTGAGGATATGGATGGGAGGCTGATAGGAATAGGGCTTATTTATAGGAAAGCTATTTATTTAAAAGCTTCAAACTATTTACTTGATGCGAAAATAGATGGTTAAAACGCTAAGAAAAAGTAAGTATAAAACCTATTAATAAATATAATGATGAAAAAAAACAGTGCTTTTTATGTATTTGTTCTTGTGAGTATTTTCTTCGCCGGATGTCAAAATAAGGATAATAATCCGAATGAAACCTATAAATCCAATGGAAATCAGTACTATGTTAAGGATATAAAGAAATATAAGCCATCTCCTGGTTTAACATTATTGGATCTAAAATCGTATCAGCAAACTACCGAATATACTTGCGGCCCTTCGTCCGTAATTACGATACTAAATTATTATAAACGAGCGGGTAATGAAATGAAAATAGCCTCTGAAATGGGAACCGACACAACAACAGGTACAACCCCGGAACAAATGACAGCCTGGCTAAACAAAAATGGTTTTAAAGCTTCGTGGCACGAGCATGGAACATTGGAAACCTTGCGTAATAACTTAAGTAAAAATAAACCCACAATTGTAGAATGGATTGACTGGGGTGGACATTGGGTAGTTGTAATTGGCTATGATACCCGTAATACCAAAAACCCTATGGATGATGTTATCATTTTTGCCGATCCGTATGACCGTCATGATGGTAATCCGGATGGTATCACATGGTTTAATGCTCAACGCTTTTATTACATGTGGTTTGGCGAATTGCATACCGGAAGGGTAATAAAAAATATCTATGTAGATTGCGAACCTATTTGAATATATCAAGGTTAACTAAAACAGGATTGCATTCTTATTTAAAAGAGGCTTTTACGAAGATATTGTTTTCCGGATTAACATAGATAAGAAAGTTCAATAATTTTGATAAAGATATTGACGTACTTTAGGATAAACAAGTAATTCTACTTTACTAAAATAAATCAAAACAAATAATTCAATAAACAAACATAGAAGAATATGATAGAATGCACATTAATCTTATTGTGTTTAATTTCTTAAAATGCGGATATGTATTAATTTAGTCCTTCTTTATTTGTTTTTGTATCCTTTCAGAGACTATATATATTTAAATTTTATCAATCAACTACGTTTTGAATAACAGGTTCCCAAAACAGAGCAACTACATGAATTAATTAAATAGATTATGGGTTTCAAAGAATTATTACCAAATGTAAAAGCAATGGTTTTTGATGTGGATGGCGTGCTATCAACATCCACTATTGCTCTGTATCCAAATTGCGAAAAGGTGCGTATAATTAATACAAAAGATGGATATGCACTTTATTTAGCTGCTACGAAAGGCATACTTTTAGCCATCATTTCCGGAGGACATTCAGAGGCAGTACACGACCAGTATACACGACTTGGCTTTACAGATATATATACGGGTGTAAGTGAAAAAAGATTGAAACTGGCTGAGTTTATGAACAAACATCAACTAGAACGAAGTGAAGTGCTTTATATGGGCGACGACATTCCTGATTATGAAGTTATGACAAGTGTCGGGATTCCTGTCTGCCCTTCAGATGCCGCACCTGAAATTAAAGCCGTTTCAGTTTATGTTTCTAAGAAAAAAGGAGGATACGGATGTGTGCGTGATGTTGTAGAACAGGTCCTAAAAGCTCAGGGCCATTGGATGAACGGAGAAAAGGCTTTTTACTGGTAAATAAACAGAGTCTGCTTTTTTTGTTTGTTTCTTTTTTGCAATCCTTATTCATCCTGACAATTCAAGGCATACCATAAACAGGGTATAAAATATGACCAATTAAAGGTATTTTACAACTCGTAAATTTTACCGAATTTTGTAACGTAATTCAAAATCACGGTTTTTAATGGGAACAACTAACAACAAATCGACATTTGCTTTTAATAAAGTATTATTTACTTCTTTTCGTTTGAGAGGTGATCTAAGAATACTTTGTTTAGACCACATTGATTTTAGAAAGTTGTTTTCCATTGCCCTTTTTACTCAATCATTTTTCACTGGATTAAATATATTTTTGAATAACCAATCCCGGGACGTAACATCAACCGTTCCTCAATTACATTGCTGTTGTCAATGTAGTCTGTGAAATCAACTGTAATTGGGAAAGATTTTCTAAATAGTCGTTCAATCTTCATCCTGTTGATTTCACCAAGATTTTCTTTATAAATCAGTTTAGGTCATCAAAATTGAATCCTGCTAATAAACCGGAGTTAATGCTTCATGTAATTATGCATGTTTTCACTAAAAAGACACTTTAACGACAACTTAACTATAAATAATAAATCAGGTCCTGATATCACGGGAAATAAACATCTATTATTCCCGGATATTCAGGCAATTTCAAATTCAGTTACCAACAATGGAACATCATATAGCAAACAACGTATTGGAAATGATCGGTAACACCCCGATGGTGGAGCTTACAAAACTGGATACGGGTTTATGTCGCTTATTTCTAAAACTTGAAAACCAAAATCCGGGAGGATCAATTAAAGATCGTATCGGCGTCTCGCTCATCAAAGATGCTGAAGAAAGAGGCCTGCTAAAACCAGGAGGAACATTAATTGAAGCTACAGCGGGAAATACTGGTATTGGTCTGGCTCTGGTAGCATTGATGAAAGGATATAAAATAGTATTGGTTATCCCTGATAAAATGAGTCAGGAAAAGATCCATCATTTGCGGGCGTTAGGTGCCGATATTGTACTGACCCGTTCGGATGTAGGGAAAGGACATCCCCAATACTATCAGGATCTGGCACAAAAAATAGCAAAAGATACCGGAGCGTGGTTTGTCAATCAATTTGAAAATCCGGCGAATCCACTGGCTCATGAAACCACTACAGGACCTGAAATATGGGAACAGATGGAACACGATGTAGATGCAGTGGTTGTAGGCGTTGGCTCGTCGGGAACATTAACAGGATTGACACATTTCTTCGAAAAAGTGTCGGATAAAACCGAGTTTGTATTGGCTGACCCTGATGGTTCGGTGTTAGCCGAATTTATTAATACAGGTAAGATAACGAAAGAAGCCGGTTCGTGGCTGGTAGAAGGTATTGGCGAAGACTTTGTGCCTTCCATTGCCGATTTTTCGCTGACAAAAAAAGCGTATACCGTTACAGATCTGGAGAGCTTTGAAACGGTACAAGAATTATTGAAAAAGGAAGGTTTACTGGCCGGTTCATCTTCCGGGACATTACTCAATGCAGCTCTGAAGTATTGCAGGGAACAGACTACTCCTAAACGGGTAGTAACTTTTGCTTGTGACAGCGGAAATAAATACCTCTCGAAAATGTATAATGATGGGTGGATGTTTGATCAGGGACTAAAAAAGAGGGAAATATATGGCGACTTGCGTGATATAATTTCAAGACGGTTTGAAGATAATTCCACTGTATTCGTAACGCCTGATGATACGTTGCATACTGTTTATAACAGGATGAAGAGTTATGAGATATCTCAGTTACCGGTGCTAAACGAGAATAAAGTTGTGGGTATAGTAGATGAGTCGGACTTGTTATCCGCTATTTATACCAAAAACTATGATTTTCAGACTACCCGGATTTCAAAAATCATGAGCATCGGACTTACAAAAGTATTACCCAACGATTCAATCGAGAAGTTGATTGATATACTCAACCAAGGCTTTGTAGCCATTATAGAAAATGAACAACATGTTTTTCAAGGAATTATTACTAAAATTGATCTGATTAATTATCTACGAAATGGCAAATACTAAAAATTACGGCTTTTCAACAAAAGCAATTCATGTGGGTGAAGAGCCTGATTTCAGGGAAGGTGCAACAGGTGATGTTGTTACTCCGATTCATTTATCAACTACTTTTGCACGTAAAAAGGTAGATGTACCAACTGCGGGCTACGAGTATACCCGCTCGTTGAATCCAACCCGCAATGCGTTGGAAACAAAGATTGCAAGTTTAGAGAATGCACTTTTTGGTCTTGCTTTCACTTCAGGTCTTGCAGCCGAGTCTACCATCTTATTATCCTTAGTGAAGCCCGGTGACCATATTATAGCTTTTGATGACTTGTACGGAGGAACAAAAAGGTTGATTAACCAGGTCTTTAGTAATTTTGGATTCGAAGTGAGTTTTGTTGATGCAGTAGATCCTGATAATGTCAGAAAAGCCATCCGGCCTAATACAAAACTTGTGTGGCTGGAATCACCCACCAATCCCCTGTTGAAACTTTCCGATATAAAAGCTATTTCGGAAATAACAAAAGAAACAGGTGTTGTATTGGTTGTTGATAATACTTTCTTATCACCATACTTCCAAAAGCCGCTTGATCTGGGTGCCGATGTGGTAGTACACAGTTCAACGAAATATATCGGCGGACATAGCGATGTATTGGGTGGCTCTGTGATGCTGAATGATAAAGAATTATTCGAAAAAATTCAGTATCATCAAAATTCGGTTGGCGCTGTACTTCCCCCTTTCGATTCGTACCTTACCATGCGGGGCATAAAAACACTGGCAATAAGGATGGAACGTCATAATCAAAATGCACTCGAAATTGCCCGTTATCTGGAACAACACACGAAAGTGAAGAAAGTTATTTATCCCGGACTTGAAAGCCATCCGCAACATGAACTGGCAACGATTCAGGCAACCGGATTTGGAGGAATTGTAACTTTTGAAATTGCAGGAACGATAGACGACGCAAAAGCATTTCTTGAAAAACTGAATCTGTTTGCATTGGCCGAAAGCCTGGGTGGGGTAGAGTCATTGATTGAACTCCCTGCTCTTATGACGCATGCTTCGGTAGCAAAGGAAATCCGAGAACAAATCGGTATTTCCGATACTCTTATCCGCATTTCTGTAGGTATTGAAGATGTACAGGATTTAATCGATGATCTGGAACAAGCATTGAGCATTGAGCATTGAGTGTTGAGCAAAGAGCCGGAAAATGAGCCGCCCCAAGCCCCTAAAGGGGATGTAAAGAGGGGTTGAGGGTATTATATACTGCTGCAAAAAATAAGATATGTCCCAATTCCCTTACGTTAGTCGGAATAAATTGAAGTAAAACCATAAACAGTAATATGAATTTATTATTGTGTTGATTTTTCAAAAGAAATACAAAATTAAAAAATACTACTCATTTACGAATAATAACTTCTGATACCATTCTTAACATCCCCTTTAGGGCATAGCCGTCAAGCTAAGAAAAAACATATAGTTTATATGGGGGTATCCAATGTATAATACACGGAGTAC
>Ga0302288_1001752_pt1 | contig 13537 bp, 7 predicted proteins | sample III_Fen_N1_1_FD_194549 | JGI IMG/M metagenome (GOLD analysis project Ga0302288, IMG submission 194549) | Peat permafrost microbial communities from Stordalen Mire near Abisko, Sweden - III_Fen_N1_1 | ecosystem: Environmental > Terrestrial > Soil > Wetlands > Permafrost | place: Sweden: Abisko...
AATAACCTTTGGTTCCGGAGTAGTCGATTTTAATACAATTCCTTTCGGTTCTTTTTTCTGATCTTTGGATTTTGACTGTTTGACAGGAAGTATTTTCAACTCAGAACCAACAACTAATTTAGAGTCAGACCCGGGATTTAATTTAATGATATCAGTTATTTCTACATTATAGCGTTTACTTATGGAGAATAAAGTTTCGTTGGAGTGAACTTTATGAGTGATATATTTTATTTTTTTGTTACTATCTTCTGTTTGGGCAGGTTCGGAAGTAGTATTGTTGGGCTTTTCATTCTCAAATTTCTTTTTATCCTTCTTTGATACAGGAATCTGTAGTATATTTCCTTCCTGTATTCCCTTTTCAATCCCCGGATTGTATTTTATAATATCATCAACACTAACTTTGTATTTCCGACTGATACTAAAGAGTGTTTGTTTTTTCTCAACCTTATGTTGAATAAAATCAGGTTTGGAACTAAACAGGCTTATCTTTTTCTTATCTGATTTCTTTAGAATAGGTATCAGAATCTCCTGACCTTCTTTCAATCCGTTAATTACATCAGGATTTGCTTTCGTTATCTCGTCAGAAGATATTTTAAATTTCCGTCCGATAGATAGTAAACCATCACCCGATTGAATAGTATACTGGTAATATTCTTTCCCGTTTACTGTTGTAACAGGATTGCTGTTGCTCTGAGCAAAAGTCAGAAGGGAGATAAGTAGGAATCCCGGAAGTATAAACCTGAATAATAGCTTTTTCATTTAGTGGATCGTTACCAGTTTATTTTTAGTAACAATTGCAAAAGTACTAAAAATATATTTTATCATGCAAGGCACTGTAATAATTCAGAGTTTTTTTTGTTATTGATAAGAAAGATGTACATTTGCATACGATATATAATATAGCTAATTTTTACCCATTCATGAGAAAATTCATTTTGTCTGCCTGCCTTTTATTTAGCACAATTATTGTTTGTGCTCAATTGACTTCAAGTACAGGTAAATCGTATACTAACCTCACAGGAATTGATTATGTTTTTATTTTTAATGGAATCACTTCGGCATCTGATATTACCTATACAGGTTCAGGTACTACTTTTAACTGGTCAAAATTCTCAGCTCCTAACACATCCATAAGCAATGTATCCTATATCTCACCTGAGGATGGTACTGGTTATACTTTGATAGTAGATGGTGGAATACCTATTCATATCTGGGTCATTGATTATAAAAACTATCTACCGGTACTTAAATCAGTTGAACCTGAAAACGCCCCTCTATCACAGTGCAAAAATGTTAATCTCCTGATTGATGCAACTATTCCTGTACTTAGTTATAAAACTTTTGCGGGAGCGGTTTATAATCTGCCCAGACAATTTAATATTAAATATCAAACCCTGACATGGGGTGGAGATTCAAAATGGATTACAACAGATACCATTCAAAAATTGGTTTTACCTGCTTCACAGATAACAGTTAATGCACCCTATATAAATACAAAATTCAAATTGTATGGTGACCAGTATGCAACTGATCTTGGTATAACCGACTCCATATCAAGTTCCCTTTATACTACAAATGCAGTGATCAGTCATCTGACAACCAATGTTACTTCACGTGTTCATGATAGAAACAATGAAGCAGATGCGCCGGACAATAAAACACCAATTACTTATTCTGCACCTATTGATGTCCAGTTTCTAAGTAATGCGAATGAACCAACTACACAATATTACAGTTGGGATATCTATAAGGATAAGAATTTTATTATTAACCGTAAAGATAAAGATGAACGTTATACTTTTACAGAAGCCGGGACTTATAATGTCAAATTAACTGTAAGTAATTCAATTTGTTCGTATTCTGATTCTATAACAGTTATCGTTTCTGAATCTGAAATTTATGTACCGAATGTATTTACACCAAATGGAGACATTTATAACAATGAATTTCGGGTTGCCTATAAATCTCTAATCAGTTTTCAATGCTGGGTTTACAACCGGTGGGGAAGACAGGTTTATTACTGGAGCGACCCTACGAAAGGCTGGGACGGGAATATCAACGGAAAGAAAGCATCTGTAGGAGCCTATTTTTATATTATCAATGCAGTAGGTTCCGATAAAAAAGTATATAAGTTAAAGGGAGATATTAATTTGCTTCGTTGAGCCTGATATGAAAACAGAAATTAAATGAAAAGTAAAAAGCAGTATATATTGAATATGTTTACTGCTTTTTACTTTATTTCTCAACCAGATACATACTGCAAACTCCAAAGGTAAAATTGCGGTATTTATTTAATTTAAAACCGTTTGCAATAAGAATATCTATTAATTTCTCCCTGTTTGGAAAAGCATGCATGGAAGCTGTCAGGTAATCATAGGCCACTTTATCATTTGACAGATATTTTGCAGTCATTCGAACGAAAATACGGGTATAAAGTTGATATCCCTTGAATAACAACCCTTTCTGTGGTTCGTTCATTTCAAGGATAAGCAAATGCCCACCCGGCTTCAAAACCCTGTGAATTTGTAACAGACTTTTATCCAGCTTTTCAAAATTTCGTATGCCGAAGGCAATGGTGGCTGCATCAAAACTCCCATCAGCAAAAGATAAGTCGGAACAATCCTGAACCTGTAATTCTATTTTATCGCTTAACTGTGCATTCGCAACTTTAATGCGTCCCATTGCAAGCATTCTGTCCGATATATCGATACCGGTTACATGATCGGGATTCAGGTACTGATACGATTTTATACACATATCGGCAGTACCGGCTGCAATGTCAAGTATCTTTTTGGGATTGTATTTTTTAAGTGCCAATAATGACTGTTTTCGCCATACCCGTGCCATTCCCCACGACATAATATCATTGAATTTATCATACTTTTCAGATATAGTATTGAACATCCGGGCAAGCTGAACTGTTTTTTCCTCGTCCTGGTTATATGGTTTTACTTTAGTAAAATCCACATCTGGTTTTATTTTATTCATATTTTTTGAGTTGAAACGCTGATAGTTAATAATCAGCAGCATCTGTATAGTGGAAAAGAAGAAATATATACAGATTAAAGTTTATAACAAAAATAGATACCTGTTTGTTGTGCGTCTATAATAGGTGCAATAGAAAGTTTCTTTGGAAAAAGAGTCATAACACCATCATATGCCCAATATGTAGCATTGGTCATCAATATTCCTACAGCCGCTCCCATCAACACATCACTTGTCCAGTGATAATCATTAGCAACCCTTGCTATCCCGACCCAGGTTGCTGCAGCATAACCGCCAACAGAAATCCAGGGACTGATATACCCCAATTCATGATCTAGAAAAGTTGCTGCCACAAATGCCATGGCTGTATGTTGTGAAGGAAGTGAGTATTTATCCGCCAGAGATGGATAATTACGTTCGGGAGGTCGAAGTGATTTTGTCAACATTTTACCATTATATACCACAAAGTCACTTGCGATATACGAAAAAGCGAGAATGACTGACCTGTCAATAAACTTATGTTCTGATTTCACTCCACAAAAGCTGATAGCATAGGCTGCAATTGCAGGAACATACCGTATCTGATCTTCATACAGATTCGTATAAATTCCTGTTGTAGTTGGATTATAATTCCATTTTAATGGCTTTTGCAGACTCTCTTTCAATCCGGGAATACATATAATAGCCACACTTCCCAGTGCAAGTCCTGCAGGTACTATACTTTCATGAATGTACCGTGATTTAAACAGTGTTGAAACTGCTTTCACTGAAGTCGTGTCAACAAGTTTTACTGAATCAGTTTGGGCGTAGATTGCATTTGTAAAGATAAAAAAAATAAGTATTGACAGTATAACCCTCATCGTTAGATAATTACCTATTGTTGATTCAGATTGGTTTTTGACCTGTTTTTTCAAAGTATTTTTTAATTACGAGCAATGAAATCAAGTCCTCTTGTTTTTTATTTTTGAATTGTTGAATGTATTCATGCGCATTTTTGATAATTTTCAAGGCTTCATCGGTATGCGAAATGTAATAATTCATCCTTTCTTCCAGGTCTGAATAATCATCGTTAATAAGTACATAATGATAATTTGGTATCAGCGTGCCTTCCATAAACCATGTTTCGTATTTCGGTTTAGGCATGACAGCTAACGAATTGGAAGACATTACCCACTTCAAATTACTTGCTACATCCCAACCTTCCAAACAAAGTATAAATTTATAATCGAGATGTTCACTGATAGTCATTCTATAGGCAATAAACTGAGGATTAATACTTGTATTAACCTGACCAATATTGCACATGGGATGATTAAAATACATTTCCAAAAATTTAATTCGATGCGGTTGTTGGGCTTTGTTGCGTCCAACCATCATGTCTTTTTTGGACTGAAACGATTTTTTATCATTCAAAAAAAGGAAATGTCGAAGTTTTTCCAATTTAAGCACAACAGAATTAGCGATATTACCTTCAATGGGGCGACTTTTAACAAAAGAAGGCTCATTAGGAACATGTATAACGTCACCAAATAAAAAAAACGCTTTTAAATTCTGATTAAAATATCGGATAAACTCGTAACTATCAAAAAAATAGACTTTTAATTTTTTACCTAATTTTAGCTCCGAAATTGGAAGAGCATTATCCGGCAAGGCAGTTATTTTATCTAAACGATTATAATAATCTACTCTTTTTTGAATATAACCTGAATCAAAATTTTTGATACCGGCTAATTTACTTTCCAATTTTTTTTGAAAAATGGAAGTCGGGAAATACTGTCTGGTATAATTGAGTGTATAATACCAGAATTTGTTGTTTTTATGTTTAAATGAAAGACGTTTAAAATTTGAAAACATATGCCCTGTTTTATTTTAATGAAATCTTTTGGCTACTTCTTACAATTAGCGAAATTCCCCAAATAATAAAAGGAATGCTGAGTATCTGACCCATATTCAGTGACAAATTGGATTCAAACACTTCCTGATTGTTTTTTATAAATTCCAATACAAAACGGGAACCAAAGATTCCTATCAGAAAGACACCAAATATTAAACCGTTCTTTTTATAGGCTTCTTTTTTCCAATACATCCACCAAAGAACGACAAAAGTAATAAGGCAATAAATCATTTCGTAGATTTGAGTAGGATGCATTGGTTGGGTTTCACCTGCTCGAACAAAAATAAATCCCCATGGGAGGGAAGTTGGACTTCCATATATTTCGGAATTCATTAAATTACCAAACCTAATGCAAAATCCACATATAGCAACTCCGACAACCAACCTGTCAAAAATCCAGATATATCCTTTTTTGGAAACATTTTTATTGTAAAAATACATGGCTATTAAAATTCCTATAGCACCTCCGTGACTGGCTAAGCCTCCACGCCAGATATATAGTAATTCCCACGGATGCGAAAGATAATGATTCCCATATTGGAAATTGATTCCAAGTATTTTGACAGGTTCGGGAAGGATTTGCCATTCGTAAAAGAAGCAATGACCCAGACGGGCACCGAGAATGGCACCTATCACCGTATACAGGAACAGCTTATCCAACCAGGGTTCGGGAAGATTTTCGTGTTTAAAAAGTCGTTGAACTATCAATAATGTAAACCAGATTCCTGCTGCCCAAAGTATACCGTACCAACGAATGGTAAGGGGGCCAAGGTGTAGAAATACGGGATCAACATTCCATGTTATAAAGTTTAGCAGCATACTAATCTGAGTGTTTAAGGAATTGAATTATGTTGATAATTAAATGATATGCAAAAGGAATCAGTTAAGCATTAACCGATGCACCATGACAATTTTTATATTTCTTTCCACTTCCGCAAGGGCAAGGGTCATTGCGGCCTACTTTTTTCTCAACCCTTATAGGTTCGTGATGTTGGGGTTCGCGGGTATCCTGCTTTGTAGGATCTTCAGTTTTTCCACCAACTTCATCTTTCTGAGTCTTATATTTGCTTAAGTCCATTCGTTGACTTGGTCTTGCCTCACGAACCTGTTCCGGTTCACGCATTGGAATCTGACCACGCATCAGTATAGCCAAAACTTTCCGGTTGATTGTATCAATCATTTCCGTGAACAGACCGAATGATTCTAGTTTGTAAATCAACAGAGGATCTTTTTGTTCGTAACTGGCATTTTGAACAGAATTACGCAATTCGTCCAACTGACGAAGATGTTCTTTCCATTCATCGTCAATAACATATAGTAAAGTCTGTTTTTCGAATGCTTTTACTACCTCACGGGCTTCCGTTTTATAAGCTGTTTCCAGATGAGCTGTAATATTAAATACTCTTTTTCCATCGGATACCGGAATCAGGATACTTTCATATTGTTGTCCCTTTTGTTCATAAACCTGTTTAATAACGGGATAAGCTATTAAAGCCAGTTTATCCATTTTACGTTTAAACGTGCCCAATGCTGCATCAGCAACCTGGTCGCATAATGTAGCTATTTTTGTTGAATTAAAATCTTCTTCTTTGAATGGAGAATCCATAGCAAGAATTTTCAATAAATCAACTTCCATTTCTTCAAAATCACCTGTTTTACGGGCAGTTTCAACAATGTTGTCAGCTGTATCATAAATCATGTTGGTAATATCAACCCCAATACGTTCGCCCATTAAGGCATGACGACGTTTCGAATACACCACTTCACGCTGTGAATTCATGACATCATCATATTCGAGTAACCGTTTACGTATACCGAAGTTATTTTCTTCAACTTTCTTTTGTGCACGTTCAATGGATTTCGAAATCATGGAGTGTTCAATCATTTCACCTTCTTCGAATCCCAGTCTGTCCATAATTCCTGAGATACGCTCAGAACCGAACAAACGCATTAAATCATCCTCAAGTGACACATAGAAAATAGAGGATCCCGGATCACCCTGACGACCCGCACGTCCACGTAACTGACGGTCGACACGCCGGCTTTCATGCCGTTCTGTTCCGATAATCGCCAATCCACCTGCTTCTCTTACTTCAGGTGTCAGTTTAATATCAGTACCACGACCTGCCATATTTGTTGCAATAGTAACCGTTCCGCTTTGACCGGCTGCTGCTACAATTTCTGCTTCACGCTGATGCAATTTGGCATTCAAGACATTGTGTTTAATCTTACGGCCGTTAAGCATTCTACTTAACAATTCTGAAATTTCCACTGAAGTTGTACCTACCAGCACAGGACGTCCTGCAGCCACAAGCTTGTCTATTTCTTCAATTACAGCTGTATATTTTTCACGTTTGGTTTTATAAACGCGGTCTTCCATATCATGACGTATGATCGGACGATTGGTTGGAATCACTACAACATCCAGTTTATAGATATCCCATAACTCACCGGCTTCCGTTTCGGCAGTACCTGTCATTCCCGAAAGTTTATGATACATACGGAAATAGTTCTGCAATGTAATGGTAGCAAAAGTTTGGGTCGCTGCCTCAATAGTCACATTTTCTTTTGCTTCAATGGCCTGATGTAAACCGTCGGAATAACGACGGCCGTCCATGATACGTCCGGTTTGTTCGTCAACAATTTTCACCTTGTTTTCCATTACTACATATTCCACATCTTTTTCAAAAAGGGTATATGCCTTTAGTAATTGATTAATCGTGTGAACACGCTCCGATTTAATGGAATAAGCCTGAAGGATATCGTCTTTTTGTGACTGTTTTTCTTCAGGTGTAATCGTTTTATCTTTCTCTAAATCGGCTATTTCACTCCCGACATCCGGTAATACAAAGAATTGAGCATCGTCGGTATTATCGGTTATTAAATCAATACCTTTATCAGTAAGTTCAATCGTATTATTTTTTTCATCAATGATAAAGTAGAGTGGGTCGGTAGCAATATACATATTCCTGTTGTTCTCCTGCATATAGAACTCTTCAGTTTTAAGCAAAAGTGCTTTGATACCCTGTTCACTTAAATACTTAATCAACGGTTTGTTTTTAGGCATCCCTTTGAATGAACGGAACAGTGCCAATGCTCCTTCTTCCTGTACTTTTTTATCTTCCGATTTAATCTGAACCTTTGCATCTGCAAGATATTTTGTAACCAGAGTTCTTTGAGTATTTACCAATCGTTCTACTTTCGGACGTAATTCTTCGAACAACTGATCTTCACCTTTGGGTACAGGACCGGAAATAATTAAAGGAGTACGGGCATCATCAATCAACACCGAGTCAACTTCATCCACAATGGCATAATTGTGTTTACGCTGAACCAAATCAAGTGGCGCAGTTGCCATATTGTCACGAAGGTAATCAAAACCGAATTCATTATTGGTTCCAAAAGTAATATCAGCCAGATATGCCTGACGACGTTCTTCTGAATTTGGTTTGTGTTTATCGATACAATCCACGGTTAATCCGTGAAACATATAGAGGGGTCCCATCCATTCAGAGTCACGTTTTGATAAGTAATCATTTACTGTAACAAGATGTACACCATTACGGGTCAATGCATTCAGGAATACAGGAAGTGTGGCTACCAGTGTTTTACCTTCACCTGTTCCCATTTCCGATATTTTACCTTTATGAAGAACTACTCCACCAAATAACTGCACATCGTAATGTACCATTTCCCATTTGATAAGTGTTCCACCGGCAGTCCATTCGTTTTTATAATGAGCCTTATCTCCCTGAATAGTTACAAAGTCATGTTTAGTAGCCAGTTCCCTGTCAAAATCATTGGCTGTCACGATGATTTCCGAATTTTCGGTCAGGCGACGGGCAGTATCTTTCATGATACTAAAAGCTTCAGGCAAAACCTCATCCAATATTTCTTCATACTTGGATGTTATTTCTTTTTCAAGTTTATCAATCTCTGTATAAATCTTTTCCCTAAGATCTATTTCAGTATCTTCAATATTTGCTTTAAGCTCGGCAATCCTTAATACTTCAGGAGAAACGTAATCCTGAATTCTTGTTTTAAGTACCTCAGTATGTGCACGTAATTCATCATTCGAAAGAATTTTTATTCCCTCGTATACCGCTTTAATTTTATCAACAAAAGGGGTTATTTCTTTCAGGTCACGTTGACCTTTACTTCCTAATATCTTTCCTAAAAAATCATTAAATCCCATATATTTCAATGTTTTATATTATTGTATTGATGTATTTCGTGTATTAAATGTCAGTTTTTTCTAAAAAAGACTGACAAAGATAGTATTTTTTAGCGTTAAAAACGAGTAACCTGCTAATTTATTAGACAACGTTATTATATCAAAAAACGCTCCAAAACACTTTTGTCATATTAAATTGAAAATCGAAGCTATAAATTAAATCATCAAAAAAATGATTTAATTCCTTTCTTTAATCAATGAAACTAATTCATTAATAGACATTCGTGCCGATTGATCAGTCCCTTCGAGTAATGATTCGGCTAAATTACGTTTAGTACTGTGCAGTTGAATGATTTTTTCCTCTATAGTATTTTCAGCCACCAGGCGATAAATAGTAACAGGACGTAACTGTCCGATTCGATGTGCCCTGTCGGATGCCTGATCTTCGATGGCAGGATTCCACCAGGGATCTAAATGAATTACATAATCGGCTGCAGTCAGATTCAACCCCAAACCACCGGCTTTCAGGCTTATTAAGAAGAGATCACCTTCTCCACTCTGAAATCTTTTTACACTTTTCTCCCGTTCAGGCTGAGAGGTGGAACCATCTAAATATTGATAATTTATTCCTTTCGCATCAAGTGCTTTACGCATGATAGCAAGATGTGAAACAAACTGACTGAAAACTAATGCACGATGTTTATTTAAAATCAATTCATCCACAATCTCTAAAAATACAGTTTGTTTGGAAGAACTAATATTGATGGTTGGATCAACTAGTAATGCGTTACAACTTGCCTGCCGAAGTTTTGTTATTTCCGCCAATACCTGGAAATGGTTAGTTCCCGTGCTTTTATCATCTTCAATATTCTGTATAGCCTGGCGACGCAGAGCTTCGTAAAATGCCATCTCTTCATCACTCAACTGTACTTTCTTAACGATCTCGGTTTTTAGAGGAAGCTCATCTAATACTGCCGATTTAGTCCGGCGAAGTATAAACGGTGTGATCAGTTTCTTTAAATGTTTACGTGCATATTCGGTATCCGGCTTTATAAAAGTATCTGTAAAATGTTGCAGATTACCAAGTAATCCCGGATTGACAAAATTAAATAAGTTCCATATTTCGCCAAGATGATTTTGTAAAGGTGTACCGGTAAGTGCTATCCTGAAAGATGCTTTCAACTGCATGGATGCTTTGGATGTTTTTGTTGCATAATTCTTAATAGTATGAGCTTCATCCAAAACTACTGTTGCAAATGTTTTTTCACTGAATAATTTTTCTTCAGATTGTAACAATCCATACGAAGTTATTAACAGATCACCTGCTTCAAGACTTTCCATGGTTTGATCCCGATTGCTATTTCCAAATGTTTTGACATTTAAAGTGGGAGTAAAGCGTTCTGTTTCATTGATCCAATTTCCAATGACCGAAACTGGGCAAATTACAAGAGCCGGTCCAACTTTTGCACGATGGAGTAAAATTGCCAGCGTTTGGATAGTTTTTCCCAACCCCATATCATCGGCCAGACAAGCACCTCCTTCCCATTCGGCTAATCGTGCCATCCAACGGAATCCATCTTCCTGATAGGGACGAAGTTCAGCCTGCAATGTCGTTGGAATCTGATATTCATTTTCTTTTGCATTATCAACTCTTGCACGAAATTCCTTCCATGATTTATCTGTCTTTAAATTCTCAACATGATCAAAAAAATCTTCCAGAGCAACCGATGCAAACTTATTGAGCTGAACACCTGATTTACCATTAGTTGTAAATGTTCGTAACTCTTCGAGTTGTTTCTTCAGTTCATTGCTCAAAGCCAGGAATTCACCCGGATTCAGTTCAATGAATTTATCGTGTCCTTTTTCAGTAAGTGCAAGTAGCTGTTGTAAGGTGATAACTGTCTTTTCATCTACTTTAAGTTCACCTTGCAAATCAAACCAGTTTGTATTACTTTTCAACCGTAAACTCAGATTTTTAAAACCAACAGTTCCTTTAATTCTGAATCGTTCACCTTCAGGCCATTCAACGACACATTTATCCTGATATTTAGTAAGAATATCCAATAATTGAAGTGAATCCAACGGGTCATCAAAAGCAATTAAATCATCCGATATATTTAAACTTTCAAGGGTTTCTATTTCACCAAGTAATAGTTCAGCATATTCCGATTCTTGCTTCAAATTTCGTTTTACCTGAAGCTGTGTGCCATTATCATTTGCAATCAGTACTTTACCTCCTTTACCGGGTTTACAATAAGGAGGATGACTACCAAATGGCTTGCTGAACAGCTCAGCTTTTAGTCCATCACCCAGTGGCAATAATTGAACACGAATACGGGTATCGGCTTCCACCTCTTTGATATTTACACGATCAGTTACAGAAGCCAATAAATCGGAGTGAACTGCCATGTGTGCACTGAATCCTCCCAGTAATTGAATGAGTTTATCTTTACCTGCTTCAGGAACAACAATTTTTTGTTGTAAAATAATTTGCAGAATCTGGATTTGGTGGGCATTTAAATCATATACTTTATACCGGGTATTGGTTTCTTTTACCAATAATATCTTTTCGGAAATATCTACAATATCTGTGGTAAGTGAATATCCTTTTGCTGTTTTTATAACCTGAATAACAGGTTGTGCCGCTATTATTTCTACCGGAACATCATCCGTTCCATCTAAAAACAGATAGGGATGACCTATTATTTCCTTCAATGCATTTTCAGTAAATTCATATGCATCCGAATAGTAATCGTTGTAATGTTTAATGGTTTTTGAAATTCGTAAATCCTGATCACTCATTTCTTTTGTTTTGCCTTCAAAAAAAGTTTTCATAGCAATGTTTCTGCCTTTCGACCAACCTTTTACCTGACGTGTTTGCAATACAGGCTGAATATGTCTGTTTTTAAAGTTGATATAATAAACAATTCTGGAAGAACTTTCAGTTATGTCTTTTTGCTTTTTGGAATTTTTAGCCAATCCCAATCCAAGTAATAAATTCAGTGATTTTTCCCATTCCTCCTGCCTTGCTATTCTTGAAATAACAGGTTGGTACTGTACAGTAAGACTTTGAGCTATTTTAGTATACAATTGAATTGAATCACTACTGTCTGTCCAGATCTTTAAGGCATATGCCGCTTCATAGGCTAACGTTATATAGCCTGAATTATAAGCTTTTTCAATTGTTTGTTTTATATGAGTATAGCTGGAAGCAGTTGGTTTACTATCGGTTAAATACAATACCAGAATACAGGTTAAATTCAATAAATTATGATTTCCTGATTTAATAGTATTGTTAATCAGAACGATATAGCTTGCTAATTTTGGCTTATCATTAAGTGCATAATAGACTACAGGCTTAAAAGCTTCTTCAAATGTTGTTGTGTTTTTTCTTTCGAATGACTTTGCTATTTTTTGAATAACCGGAGACGATATTTCAGTCTTTAAGCATAATAATGCTGACAGATAGTATATTGCAAAATGGGATAGCACCGGAATCTGAATTCCTTTGTACAATCCACGTTGGATTTTCATATCCTTTTCAAAACAAATTAAGGCAGTTTCAGGGTCATTGTGCATTAATTTTTCAATAGCTTCGTAGTTGAAAAATGACATCACATCATCATTCAGTTCAATTGCCCTTTCAATATCTCCTTTAAACAAACTAATATATTGGTCAACTGTAGGGATTGATAATCCGTCTATAGGCGATACCAATGTTATTATATTATCAATTTTTTCTTTTAATTCTGTAATAGGAAATAACCCGAGTAAATAATACTCAATTTTCTTGCTTATTATTTCACTGAGAAAATCAATACTAATTATATGAATGAAGGATTCATATTCTTTTTTTTCAATGAATTTGGAATAGTAATCGACAGCAATATTCTGAGAAATTGATATAAAACCCGATTCCTCTTTATAATACTCTTTTTGATTATGAAGTAAAGTATACAGACAGTTCCTGAAATATTTCAGGTGTGAATTACTGTAATAATTATACGAACTGTAAATTTTAATCCACTCTACTTTAAAGCCTGTCAGTTTAGGATATATATACATCATGAACTCAGCAGATACATTCCAATTATTTTGCATATATTCAACTTGTGCGAATAATTTGTATCTGACAGCTTCCTCTAAAATGATTTTAATTTTCTTCTGACTTAGATTAAATTTTGGTTGAGCTAAATAAGAAATATCATACAATGTAATTGAAAAAGCTTTTAAGGCTGCAATGCTTAGAATGTATTTGTTCTCTTCCGAAAGAGCTTCGTAATAATTAATCTGAGAGTTTGTCATTCTGTATATTCAGTGAAAGTGGGGATTAAATTGCAAAATTACCTGTTTATCTTAAAACTTTAAAATATCTTTATAGCAAATCTGCTTACAGGATCGATAAATATCCAAAAAACGCTCCTGATTTCTAAGGAGCGTTTAAATTGTAAATCTTTTAATTGTACATGGATCAGGTGTTCATT
>Ga0302288_1001755_pt1 | contig 13520 bp, 10 predicted proteins | sample III_Fen_N1_1_FD_194549 | JGI IMG/M metagenome (GOLD analysis project Ga0302288, IMG submission 194549) | Peat permafrost microbial communities from Stordalen Mire near Abisko, Sweden - III_Fen_N1_1 | ecosystem: Environmental > Terrestrial > Soil > Wetlands > Permafrost | place: Sweden: Abisko...
CCCGCATATTATGAAGAAGCATTGGAAGAAGTAGAAGCCAAACCAAGAAGTTTCTTTGATAAATTTAAATTTTAATACAAATAACGTATAAATTAAAAACCAAAAGTCAAGACACTCAATACGTCTAGACTTTTGGTTTTTGCATATAATTACCGAAAAATGAAATCATTTGCAAGCGACAATTATTCCGGAATTCATCCTCTGATACTAGAAGCCATTCAAAAGGCAAACTCAAACCATGAAATTTCCTACAGCGATGATACCTTTACGAAAGAAGCCAATCTGCTTTTTGAAAAAGAATTTGGCAAAGTTACAGTGCTATACACATTTAACGGTACAGGGGCAAACGTCACATGCCTGAAATGCTGCACGTTACCTTTTCAGGCTATCGTTTGTTCGGAATATGCTCATATTTTAGCCGACGAATGCGGCGCACCGACTCAAAGTATCGGCAGCTCGCTTCTACCTCTGAAAACAACTGACGGAAAACTTACACCCGAATTGATTAAACCACTTCTGAATCGGTTGGGAAACGTTCACAATACTCAGCCAAAAGTAATTTCAATCAGTCAAAGCACAGAATTAGGAACAGTTTACTCGCTCGTTGAGCTTAAAGCTTTGTGTGATTTTGCCCACGAAAACAGTATGTACGTTCATCTTGACGGTGCCCGGATTTCCAATGCGGTTGCAGCATTGGGAGTTAGCCTGAAAGCTGCAACGGTGGATTGTGGTGTGGACATTATGAGCTTTGGTGGTACTAAAAATGGACTTATGATCGGCGAAGCAGTACTTATTTTCAATGATGAACTGAAAGCTAATGCACCCTATTTTCACAAACAAACCGGTCAGCTTTTTTCAAAAAACCGCTTTATTGCAGCGCAGTTCATCGCATTACTGACCGATAAACTATGGCTCAAAATGGCTATATATGCCAATAAAATGGCACAATTGCTGGCAACCGAAGTTTCAAAGATGCCTCAAGTAAAAATTACGCAGAAAGTGAATGCCAATGCTGTTTTTGCAATTATTCCTGTTGAAATTATTCAACCTTTGCGAAGTCAATATCCGTTTTACGAATGGGACGCTCAAACCCACGAACAACGTTGGATGTGCTCGTTCGACACTACCGAAGAAGAAGTGTACGGCTTCGTAAAAATTCTCAAAGAGCTATTAATTTAGCAGCTAATTCTTTCGCTAGTTTCGCAATTTTATGTTTTATACCAATATAATGTTATGATTCATAATTTTCAAAATAGTTTACGTTACGAAAAACATCAGGCTCAAAAAGCTGATGGTTTTTATCGGGAAGTTTTAAAAGCATCTGAAATCATCCGGTTCTGTTCGGATGACGATCATGATATCGAAATGCAGCGACAAGACGTGGATTTATTGCTAACGCTGAACGAAATAACCTATCGAGTTTCTGAAAAATTCAGGGATAAGGATTTTGGTGATTTATATGTTGAAGTATATAGCAAATACCCGAAAACCCTGGGTTGGCTACATACAGGTTCACCCAATGTAATTCTCTATTTCACTCCAAAAGTTGTTTATTGGATAACTCACAAATCACTATCATCATTTTGTCTCAACATGCTCTTTCCACTTATTCCTGCGGAGTGGTATAACGAGCTTTACACCTCACATAAAAGCATTTTGTCAAAATCCATGGCATTAAAAGGCAAATCATTCACCATCAACTTAATTCAGGCACACAACAATGATGGAAAAAAATGGGAAACTATCGGAATAGGTTTGCCATTTGAAGTTCTTGAAATGAATGGTGTTAAGATTAAACGATTTGAACTATAACAATGAAATAATTTGCAGTTTCCCAATTGAAGTAAATCATCTTGAAGCTATACCCTCCAGTAGGTATTTTCATGAAATATATACGGTCGATATACAAGAAATCAAATTTAAAAGCTATTTTTGCATTCAAAAAATTACAAATACATAGCAGAATCAAAATAAAACTATCAAACTGTTTTATTTTTCTACTAAAAATCAATTTATTTTATGTTTAAAGACTTATTTATACGAAAAACGCTGGCAGAACTTGAATTGCAGGCCGACAGTAATCACAATTCACTGAAACGTCACCTTACTGGTATGAATCTTACCTTACTGGGAGTGGGTTGTGTTATTGGAGCAGGAATATTTGTGTTGACCGGAACGGCGGCTGCAACTCATGCCGGTCCTGCTGTGGCACTATCCTTTATCATTTCGGCATTTGGTTGTTTGCTTGCAGGTTTGTGTTATGCCGAATTTTCTTCGATGATTCCCGTTTCAGGAAGTGCTTATACTTATGGATATGCCACCATGGGTGAATTTGTAGCCTGGATAATTGGTTGGGATTTGATTTTGGAATATCTGTTTGGTTCGGCCACTGTGGCAGTTGGCTGGTCGGGTTATGTTTCAAGTTTGCTGGCCGACTTGGGTATTCAAATACCATCATTAATTTCGCAAAGCCCGTTTATATTCGATTCTGCTGGATGGCATTTAAGTGGATCAATCATCAATTTCCCTGCAGTATTCATCGTTGCATTAATGACAACTCTACTGGTGATTGGTATTAAAGAATCTGCCCGATTCAACAATATAATTGTATTAATTAAAGTCACTGTAATTCTATTATTTATCGGTTTTGGCATTTCTCATATTAACGTAGCTAATTGGCATCCTTTCATACCTGAACAAACACCAGATGGACATTTTGGTTGGTGGGGAGTCATTACTGGTGCAGCAGTCGTATTCTTTGCTTACGTTGGCTTCGATGCGGTATCCACAACTTCACAAGAAGCAATAAATCCAAAACGCGATGTACCACGTGGTATCTTGTTCTCACTTTTAATTTGTACCATTTTATATATAGCTGTTAGTTTGGTATTAACCGGAATTGTAAATTATAAAGAATTGAATGTATCGGCACCTATTGCATTAGCCATTGATCGGGCAGGTCAAAGTTTAGTCTGGTTACGTCCGATTATTAAAATTGGTGCCATTGCGGGTTTAAGTTCGGTTGTATTGGTACTTCTTCTCGGTCAATCACGTGTATTTTTCACCATGGCCAGCGATGGGTTACTTTGGAAAAGTTTTGCAAAAACACATTCAAAGTACAAAACTCCACACGTAACCACCATTGTCACCGGCTGTTTTGCAGCTTTCTTTGCAGGATTCTTCCCTATTGGGCTGCTTGGCGAAATGGTGTCAATCGGAACGTTACTCGCATTTGTTATTGTTAGCATTGGAATTATTATTTTACGCAAATCCGAACCTGATGCTGTTAGAGCTTTTAAAACACCTTGGGTACCTTTTGTTCCAATTCTAGGCGCATTAGTATGCCTGCTTCAAATGGTTTCGTTACCTGCTGACACTTGGATTCGACTGATTGTATGGATGTTGATTGGGTTTGTAATTTACTTCACCTATAGCCGAAAACACAGCCATGCACGTCAAAACAGAAAGAAATAATTTATGATTATCGAGAAACTCAATATGAATTTCAAAGGTTGAGTTAATTATTCAATAAATTTCAATTTCAGATTAAACCATTTCTAAGTTTTAAAGTCAAAAGAGGACAGTTTAAATAAATAATAAGTATTAATATCAACATTAAAAAAACTATCATGAAAAAGTATTTAAAACTAGCATTAGCATCAGTATTCATTTTTAGTATGACTGCATTTGCACAAGCTCCTCAAGGCGCACCACAAGGCGGTGGCTTCGGTGGTGGAATGAGACAACAACAACCTCCAAAAGAAAGAGCAGAGGCTTTAGCCAAAGATTTAGGATTAAATGATGAAGTAAAAGCTAAAGTTGCGGCTTTATATGAAAAGAATGATGCTGCAATGACAAAATTCAGAGCTGAAGTAACTAGAGACAGTCCTGATTACATGGAAAAAATGCAAGCTTTGAGAACTGCTCAAAACGCAGACCTTGTAAAAATTATTGGTCAAGAAAATTTTGACAAATATCAAAAATTACAAGCTGACCGTCGTCAACAAATGCAAAATCAACCGAGAAACTAATTTATAATTAAACTCGATTGCTCGCTAAAAGAATCTTATCTGATGTTTTCGAGGATAATTAGTAGTTTACATAGACATATTGTCTAAGAAACAGATTGAAATAAAGGGGGCGAAAAGCCCCCTTCATTTTTCAAACAGAACTACTACCTTAACATTTCAACTTTACGCAGAAAAACTAACAAATTATGACCTTACAACAATTAGAATATGTATTAGCATTAGAGAAAACACATCATTTTGTTCGTGCAGCGGAAATGTGTGGCGTCACTCAACCAACGCTTAGTGCTATGATTCAGAAACTTGAAGACGAATTAGATTGCAAAATTTTCGATCGTTCGCGTCAACCAATTGAAGTGACTGAAATTGGCAAACACATTATTAAGCAAGCACAAATCATTATTTATCAGGCTAATCAATTAAAAGAAAGTGTAAGAACCGAAAAAAACAATTTGGTTGGAACGTTAAACTTAGCGATTATTCCAACAATTGCACCCTATTTATTACCTCAGTTTATTTCGGCTTTCAAAAACATGTATCCTGACATATCGTTGAAAGTAAGCGAAATGCACACCGATACAATTATCCAAAAACTTCGTATAGCCGAAATAGATATGGCTATACTGTCAACCCCACTATTAGATCCGAAAATTCTGGAAGTACCTCTTTATTACGAAAAGTTTGTAGCATACATCTCTCCCAGCGAGTCAATTTACAATCGTACAGAGCTATCAGCCAACGATATGCCATTGGACAAACTTTGGGTTTTGGAACAAGGACACTGCCTCCGAAATCAGGTATTCAATTTTTGTAATGAAGAAATTAAACATTTCTCAACATACGAGGCCGGCAGCATTGATACATTAGTGAAAATTGTAGATTTAAATGGAGGCTACACCGTAATTCCTGAACTTCATATGGATTTGTTGAGTGAAAAACAGAGACTTAATTTACGTGAAATAACAAAACCAGAAGCTACTCGTGAAATTTCAGTCGTAATTCGTCATGATTTCGTTCGTGAGGGAATTTTGAATGCTGTAGCAGAGTGCGTGAAACAAATAATACCATCACACATGCTCGACACACGCTTAAAGAAATTTGCGATAAAACTTTAAAAAGTTACCTTTACAACTTTGCAAGTGAATCTGGCTTGCAGAGTTCTTATTTCTTAAACCTTTGAATTAGATTGTAAGCTTTGAAGATTCCAAGCTCACCGGCTTTGCTTAAATCAACCAGTCCCTTCTCATTTACACCTGTAAACAAATAAGTTAATCCACGATTAAAATACGCTTCTGCAAAATCTCCATCAACTTCTAAAGCTTTGGTGTAATTTAAAATGGCTGTTTTGAAATCCTTTTGCGAGCAAAGTATATTTGCCTTATTGAAATATGCAAAAGAAAAGTCGGGATTAAGTTGATTTACTTTATTCAGATCATCAATTATCATATTGATATCTAATAAAATCTGACCATCGTTAGCTGCCTTTTGGCTCTTGGCTTTATCATCAATAACATTATTGGTATCGGCATAATTCTTAGTGTAATCCACAAGTTTGTATCTCAAATTTGCTCTACTGAAATATGCCATCATAAAGTTTGGGCGAATCAAAATAGCTTTATTTAAATCTTCAATTGCGCTCTTAAAATCCTGAACCATTGTAAACTCCATAGCCCTATTAAAATAAACATCCGCATCCTGATTGTTAGTTTCCAACTTCAGCGAAATCTGATTAATGGCGTCAAAATGTTTGTTTATTAATTCTGATGTCAAAGGCAATTCATTGTTAGTAATTTTTAAAACAGTGCTCAATTTCTTTTCTTTATTATAAAGCTCAAGAATAGGGTAATACAGATTTGTATGTCTGATTTCATCTACTTTTGTATAATATGTCAATACAAAATTTCGTTCATTAACGACATCGGTATATTTATCCTGAACAGCACCGCGTGTAGCTTCCGAATATTTTGAATCTGTATCACTATTATCATCCATATTCTGAGCAGCAAAACGATTAAACAGCTCCGTTTTATTCGTGGTAGTTCCCTTCTGAACATCGACAGCCAACTTATTGGTTGCCTTTAAATTCTCCTTATTTTTTCTATTTATATAATCCTTGTTCTTTTCAATATTAACAGCCATTTGTTGATATTTAAATGCAGCTTTCTGATCACCAAGTTTCGCTTCAGCTTGTGCCACACCATAATATGCCGGCAAGAAATATGGATATTTGGAAATAACTAACTTATAATCATTAATAGCCGATCGATAATTTCTTAAACTTATTTCAACCTCAGCCTTTTGCAATAACGCTTCAGTTATTGTTGAATCCAATTTCACAACGGTTGTCAAATCTGATAATGCATTGTTATAATCCCCTAAATTAGCTCGTAAAAGCCCTCGGTTGTAAAATATCAACGCATTGTTCTTATCAAGCTTTACAGCCATATCATAATCGCTAAGAGCTTGCTTGAAATTCTTTTTATCTACATTAATAATTCCACGGTTAATATAATCGCCTGCAAATTTTGATTTTAATTTAATCGCCTGAGAGTAATCATTATATGCTCCGTTTTTATTATTTTGTTGCATGCGCAGAATTGCTCTGGCACCCCATGCTGTTGGATTCAAACTATCTCTCCGTATAAATAAATCAAAAGTTTTTTCAGCACTCAAGGTATCCTTTAGCTCCAGTTGGTATCTTCCCTTTTCATACAACAAATCGGTTGTTTTCGGGCTTAATTTCATATATAAATCCAAATCATCCATAGCCCCAAGATAGTCTTTGTCTGCACCACGTGCATCCATTCGGTTCATAATCAAGTTAAGATTATTGGGACTGAATTCAATAGCCTTGGTAAAATCGGCAATGGCATCTTTGTATAATCCAAGTTTACGTCGAACATATCCCCGTGCATAATAAGCATTGGGTATAAACGGATTAATTTCAATGGCTTTAGAGCAATCTTCATCCGCACTTTGATAATCGCCTAATTGAATTTTAGCAATACCACGGTTAAGATAGGGCTCAGGCAGGTAAGGTTTTATTTTTATAACCTGATTAAAATACTGAATGGAAAGTACATAATCCTCGAAATACAATGCATTTTGTCCGATGCTCATTATGCGTTCGGTATTCCATTGCGCCATACTTACAACAGAACTCAAAAGACAAGCGATTATAACAATTAGTTTTTTCAAGAACCTGTAATTTTTATTTGTTTTTTTATTGAACCACAACAGGCTCGCATCCAGCATTGCCATTGAACGTACTCGGAATATCAAATTGTTCGCCCGACGAGTAGCCTAATTCTCTATCAGCCAACACTCTTTTCATATACAACGCCCAAATTGGTAATGCCATACTGGCACCCTGCCCCTGCCCGATATTATCGAAATGTATAAAGCGATCTTCACCTCCAACCCAAACGCCGGAAACCAACGAAGGAGTGTAACCCATAAACCAACCATCCGAGTTGTTTTGAGTCGTCCCAGTTTTACCACCCATCGGCATATATAATCCATAAGTTCTACGAATTCTGCTTCCGGTACCATCATCAACAACACCTTGCATCATGTAAATCATTTTATAAGAAGTCGTTTCGCTAAATATTTCGTGCTTTTGAGGAGTAAATTTCCCAATTACATTTCCATTTGCATCTTCAATTCTGGTAACATATATTGGCTCTACACGGATACCTTTATTTGGGAACGCTGTATAAGCTCCAACCATTTCAGCAACCGATATTTCGCAGGTTCCCAGACAAAGTGATGGTACAGCAGGAATATCACCAGTTACGCCAAATGAGCGCATCATTTTCACCATGGCTTCGGGATTATAAATACTCATCAAATAAGCAGAGATCCAGTTATCTGAATTAGTCAACCCCCAACGCAACGAGACTATGTCGCCTACGTTTTTTCCTTTTGTAGTGGTTGCAGGTTGCCAAAGCGAGCCATCTCCGTTATGCAAGGTTGTGGGTGGTTGCCAAGCCGTTTTGTCGCATGGTGACATTCCTTCTTCCATTGCCAATGTATATAAATAGGGTTTCACAGTTGATCCTACCTGGCGTTTCCCTCCATTTACCATATCATATTGGAATTGAGAAAAATCGGGTCCGCCAATGTATGCTTTAACTTCACCTGTATGAGGATTCATAGACATAAAACCGCATCGTAAGAAAAACTTACTATAGCGAATTGAATCAATAGGTGACATGATCGTATCAACCAAACCTTTGTACGTATAAACCTGCATTTCGACAGGTTTTATAAACTCGTCTTTGATTTCAGATTCCGACAACCCTTCTATCTTCATTCGGTAATACCTGTTTGATTGCTTCATGGCCCTGGCCATGGTAGCATCAATATCTTCCTGCTTTGTATTTCGAGCAAACGGAGCGTTCTTCTTGTTCTTTTTCTCTTTAAAAAATGAACTCTGCAGCGTGGTCATATGTTCCTTTACTGCTTCTTCAGCATATCGCTGCATACGTGAGTCAATGGTTGTATAGATCTTTAAACCATCGGTATAAATATTATATGGCGAACCATCGGCTTTTTTATTTTTATTGCAAAATCCATATAACGGATTAGTTTCCCAGGATTTTTTATCTTGTTCGTATTTATCTTGTTGCCAACTTGCATAATCGCTCTGGTCGGGTTCTTTAGCTGTCAGCATTGTTCGGAGATACTCCCTGAAATAGGTTGCCAGACCAACTTTATGATCGACCGGTTGATATTTGAGCACTAATGGTAATACCTTTAATGAATCAAACTGTTTATTAGTAATAAATTCAGCTTTACGCATTTGGTTCAACACCACGTTTCTGCGCTCCTTAACTCGTTGGTTATACCTTACAGGATTGAAATATTTCGGATTTTTACACATTCCAATCAACGTAGCTGCTTCTTCAATTTTAAGCTTGGAAGGGAGAGTGCTGAAATATATTTGAGCTGCAGACTTTATCCCGATGGCATTGTTATAAAGACCGACCTGGTTAAGATACATGGTAATAATCTCTTCTTTCGTGTAAAGCCTCTCCAATTTCACCGAAATAACCCATTCTATTGGTTTTTGGAATGCACGCTCAAAAAAATTGCCTGCGCGTGGAGAGTAAAGTTGCTTGGCTAGCTGCTGGGTAATAGTACTACCACCACCGGCACTTTTCTGCATAAATACACCCCGTTTAATTATTGCTCGAGCTACAGAACGACCATCAATCCCGGAGTGATTGTAAAATCTTGAATCTTCGGTTGCTATCAACGCATTAAGAACATTTTTAGAAATATCGTTGTAATGAACCTCTACCCGATTATTGATATAAAAAGTTCCTAATAACTGTTGATCAGAAGAATAAATCTCTGTTGCAAATTTATTCTTTGGGTTTTGCAGTTCTTCGATATCAGGCAGATAACCAATCCAACCGATATTTATGAATGTAAATATCAGAATAATGCTTAAAAAACCTAGCACAAAAAGCCGCCAAAACCAGCGTTTAAATATTGAACGAAAATCGCCTTTAGGAGCTGTTTTTTCCATGAAATTTTATTGTTTTATTAAAGATACAAAAGTACAAATAATTTTACAATTTATACTTTCATCAACTGCATAATAATTTGATTGGAAATCATTATTCCATCGGTAGTTAAAGAAAATTTTGAGTCTATAAAAGTAATCAGATTATTGTCAATAAATGACTGACTGTTCTGCAAGCAAAACGAAGCATATTCTGAACCAAAATTCTTCTTTATGAAATTCACATCAACACCTTCAGCAGTCCGCAACGAAACCATGATATAATCGTTGTATTTGTCATTCAAAGTCAACTCCTCTAGCTCAAAAAGAGTCAATCCATTTTCAATGGCATCAATATACTCAGAAATTGAAGACACATTCCATTGTCGCGAGCTGATGTTGTAGGAATGCGCCGATGGTCCAACTCCAATATACGGCTGCTGCTTCCAATAGGCTGAGTTATGCCGCGATCTAAAATTAGGTCGAGCAAAGTTAGATATTTCATAAGCTTCAAATCCACTTTCTTTCGTTTTATTAACTAACAATAAATACATTTCATTCATTGTGTCATCATTTACTGTTTCAATCTCTTTATTTTCACGTTGTTTATACAATTTTGTACCAACTTCGTAAGTCAACCCATAAGCTGAGATGTGTTGAATGTTTAAATTTAATGCTACATCTAGTTGATTTTCCCAACTTTTGAACGTTTGGAAAGGCAATCCGTATATTAAATCAATGCTAATATTATCAAAACCTGCTTTTTTAGCATTCTCAACAGCCTCAATAGCTTGTATTGCCGTATGTCTTCGATTAATAAGTTTTAAATCGACATCGTCAAAAGATTGAATGCCAATACTAAGGCGATTAAATGGCAAAATACGAAGTGATTCCAAAAACTCAACTGTCAAATCATCCGGATTCGCCTCAAGCGTGATTTCAACATTTACATCAACGGTAAAAATCGAGTAAATAGTATTGAAAATTAAAGAAAATTGCTCAACACTAAGCACGCTAGGAGTTCCACCGCCAAAATAAATCGTATTGATAATCTCATTTTGCAAATATTCTTGCCTTAAAGCTATCTCGTTTATTAATGAATCAATGAATTTAGGTATAAATTGAGGAGCAACTTCCGTATAGAAATCGCAATATGTGCATCGTTGCTTGCAAAATGGGATGTGAATATAAATTCCGGCCATTCTTATTTTTTTAATTTACAGAGACTTGTGAACAATTTGAAAAACCGTTGGAGGATTTCATGACAAAAATACTACAAATTGTTTGCATAATCGGAAAATTACCGTACCTTTGCACTCGCTTTTCAGAAATGAAATGTACGGGGTGTAGCGCAGTCCGGTTAGCGCACCTGCTTTGGGAGCAGGGGGTCGTGGGTTCGAATCCCGCTACCCCGACGAAAATCAACCACTTACGATTAATTTCGTAGGTGGTTTTTTTATTTAGTTTTAAAGAAAACTTCAGGTATTTTCCCCAGAAAATCAGCATATTGCTGCGCCTTAACTTCAATCAAAGATTTGGTTCGATTGTCAACTACTTGAAATAAATCAATCTCTATCAGTACTTTGTGATTCTTTACAGTTCGCTTCCACAAACCTGTCACCTGACCATCAATTACTAATATTGGCCGAAACAGACCGTTTTCAGAAATCGCTTTTTTGTTATCGGATTGAGTAATTGTAGCAGTTCTATCCCGATAAGCTATCAGGAATTCATCAAAAGCCGGTAATAATTGAACTGAAACCTCCTGTTCAGTCCAACTATTATCTGTAAACCAATACGTTTCACCATTTATCTCTTCCGAATTCAGGTTGTGTTTTATTGACTCCAATCCCTTTCGAGCTGCGGTTATTGACAACCCCGACCACCATATAAAATCCTTCAAACTTGCCGGCGAATGGCTTCCAAAATATCGGCGAGCCAGCTCTGCAATGGCTTCTTGCCTATTATAAATCGTTCTGGTAGTTATTCTGTCGCTAAACAAACTATAGGTCAATTTGCCATTTTTGAGTGGACCGCTGCAAATAATCTCGTCCAATTCGGCTGCCATTAATAAATGAGACAACCGATTCTCATCAGTTCGAATGGAATTTGCATTTAACTCGGGTATTATCTCTTCACGAGTTAAACATTCACCTTTTGAAAATATTTTTTCAAGCAAATTATTGCTTTTAAAAAAAATATCCGGAGTCAACTCCAATCGTTTGTTGTTGGAGTTGAATGCAGAGAGAATATGCGGAGCAGTTAAATGCAAAATCCAATAAACATCTTCCTCTGCCACCAAATGCCAGGTGGGACGCAGCAAATGAGTTCTAATTATATCACCCTGATTATAAGAATCTTCAAATGAAGCTTCGGTTGAATTTACAACACGTAATCCAACCGCCCACTTTAACATTAAAAAATCCTGAGCTTGCATTGCGCCCATCCAACCAACGAGCTCTTTTGGTGTTTTTGATATTGAAAATTCAATTTGCTGATTCCGAAGCCTTATTTTTGAAATATCTGATAATATCATAACTAAGCAACAATTTTTATATAGAAATACAAAGATTGAAAAAAAACATTGAATTAGAATCAGGGTTATAAAAAATAATCTATCTTTGATATTAAATAGAATTTCCTATTATTAAAACTTAACACACAACATTATGAAAACGCAAGAAGACGATTTATTAGTATATGATGAAGATGAAGCTGTAAAATTCATTCTGAATACTTTACCTGCCGATGCAAAAGAAAGGATAAACGATGAAAAAATCGAATATGTGTTGGATGTCGTTTATGAATTTTATGACGAAAATGGTTTGATTGACGAAGATTCAACAGAAGAAGCCAGCATCGACGAAGAAGAAATGTTTAAATTTATCCTCAAATGTTCTAAAAAGGACAAAATGAATTTGAGTGAAGATGACATTCAGTTGATTTTGGATGGTGAATATGAATATGGAAAATCTCTTGGGATTTATACCGAACAAGAATAACAATCAAATAATAAATGGGTAAATTGACAACCGCTATCGTAATTCTTAACTGGAACGGTGAAAAGTATTTACAGCAATTTTTACCCGTTTTAATCAAAAATACAACCCTTGAAGGATCAAAAATAATTGTAGCCGACAATGCATCCACCGATGCATCTCTTGCTATAATGACAGAGAAATTCCTTGATATACAAACCATTGTACTTGAAAAAAATTACGGATTTGCTGGCGGATACAATAGAGCTTTAGCACAAATCAAGGCTGATTACTTTGTGCTCTTGAACTCTGATGTTGAAGTTACGCCAAACTGGTTAGAGCCGCTGATAAAGTATCTATCTGAAAACGAAGATGTAGCTGCTTGCCAACCAAAAATACTCTCGTACAATAAAAAAAAATACTTTGAACACGCAGGGGCAGCAGGTGGATTTATCGACAAATTCGGGTTTCCATTTTGCCGTGGACGTATTTTAGGATTAGCCGAAGAAGACAAGAATCAGTACGACAACACAATAGATATTTTTTGGGCAACTGGTGCCTGTTTAGTCATTCGCGCTGAAGTTTATAAAAAAGTAGGCGGTCTTGACGATGATTTTTTTGCACACATGGAAGAGATTGACATGTGTTGGCGATTGAAAAGTCGCGGTTATCGTATAGTTTGCATTCCTGAAAGTAAAGTTTTTCACATTGGAGGGGGAACGTTGAACGTGGAGAGCCCACACAAGACGTATCTGAATTTCAGAAATAATTTACTGATGCTTTATAAGAATCTTCCTGACAATATTTTGCAAAAAACGTTGTTCTGGCGTTTCATTTTCGACTACATTGCTGCATTACAACTATTTATAACCGGAAAAACAAAAAATGCGCTAAGTGTAATAAAAGCCCGAAAGGATTTCAAGCGAATGTTGCCAAATTTTGAATCTAAACGCAAAGAAAATCTCCAACTTTCTAAAGCTAATAATCAACCACTTATTCTTC
>Ga0302288_1001759_pt1 | contig 13494 bp, 20 predicted proteins | sample III_Fen_N1_1_FD_194549 | JGI IMG/M metagenome (GOLD analysis project Ga0302288, IMG submission 194549) | Peat permafrost microbial communities from Stordalen Mire near Abisko, Sweden - III_Fen_N1_1 | ecosystem: Environmental > Terrestrial > Soil > Wetlands > Permafrost | place: Sweden: Abisko...
ATAAAAGAACTTGCAATCAATATGCGCAGAAAAGCCGCAATGGGAGTATAGGAGGTAGGTTATGAGTATTTACAATCCGTTGCCTACCTTCCCCATTTCGGGGCAAGCCATAGATGGCAATAACAATAATATATTTACATGGGATTTTCAATCAGATTCAGGTGAAATTCAAACTTCATATCAATTATTAATATACAGTTTGGCTAATGCTACGATATACGATTCTACAGTAGCATCAACACCCAATCATTTTCACACAGTACCATTGTCTACATTAACAAATGGTACGACATATAAATGGAAAGTAATTGTAAATGGAATTTATACAAGTACCGTACAAGTATTTAATGCAACTACTACGCCTACTATAAGTGTGGATACATTACCCAACCCGTTTATTCATCAATTTTATAATTTCACAGCGACATATGCTCAAGCCCAATCGATACCTGTAAAATCATTTAAGTGGTATTTATATGATAGCACAGGGCTGAATCTAATTCAACAAAGTGATGAAATCATAGGACAAACTATCCAATACCAATTTGACGACTTGGCGGATAGCACGCAATATTGGGTTAAGGTTAGAGTTAGAAATCAAGCCGAAACAACCGTATCTAGTACTCCTTTAACCTTTGTCCCAAACTATACCAAACCATATGACCCTACTTTATTTCAAGTTTCAGCAGATAACTCAACTGGACTTAATAAACTGGATTGGTCATCGGTAGTAACTCAAATTGGCTCTGTCACAGGAACATATCAATTTGTATCTGGTGTTTGGGGATATGCGCTACATTTAGATAGTGGAAGTTATTTGAATTACAACTTATCTGCTCCAATTCCTGCTACGTTTACTTCTGAGATATTTTTAAAATTACCATCTACTTTTAATGGGGTGTTATTTAACTTTTATAAAAATGGAGAAGTAGCTTATGAAATAGGATATATGGCAAATACACAAAGGTTTTATTATAAACGAGGAAATAGGTTTACATCTGGTAATGCAATTGCTTTACCGAATGGGTACTTTTTGTTTATTGTCAAGCCAAATCAAATTCAATACAAAATAGGTGGCACAACCTATACTGTGAGGTGATTCTTTTGCTTTTTCCAAGTTTATTTCCATTCTTGCTTACAAGTGGGGAATCACCCACTTCTACTTATGATGAAATCAAGGCATATGGTGAATCAACGTTAGATGAATGGACATTCCAAAATATAGATATACCAGAAGCAGATTTATGGACGTATGGACAATCTGCAACTCCCACATGGCAATACAATACAATTTTATTGATGCCATTTTCTAATAATTTTGATGCAGGGAATTTTCCTACAAATAATAACCCAGTTACGGCATGGTATATTTTAAGACGTGAAGTAGGAACGGTTCAATTTGAACAAATAGCATCTATTCCAAATGATAACACAAATGTATATTATGACACCACTGCTGTAAGTGGAGTTTCTTATGAATACGCAGTGCAAGCATTATCGTATGGAACTAAAGGAGACGGAATTATATCAGGAGGCGTTATGACAAATTTTTTCGGCTGGCGACTCCAGTCAACGGATTACAATGAAACGACAAATACGGGCACGAGTTATTCATTTATATTAATGAATGAATCAGGTTCAATATCTCCTACACAAGCAAGAACTGTACACAATACGACCTATGCCTCAAAACCAACGATTGAATATGGAGCTATGCAATATCTATCGGGCAATCTAAAAACAATGCCATATTCAGATGATTGTACTAATGAAATTGCGTCTATGGCTCAATATAATCTACTATATGCGTTTATAACTGACAAAACAACCAAGATTCTTAAAAATGGTTCTGGACTTACTATGTATGTAGATACATTTAACCCTCAACTAAAATATATTGACGAGATTACCAATAATCAAGCCACAAATCCATATGAGCAACCATATTATTTCACATTTGATTATGTTCAAATTGCATAAGGTGGTGTGAATATATGGGATTAATTCAAGACTATTTAACTACAGTGCGTGGCTCATGGGCTGATGGAATTCCTCGTCCATACACGAATATAGCGAAGTTAGAAGTATTAGATATAAACGAAAATGTAACAAGTGAGATTACAACTGATATTCTTGAAGGGTCGGTAAATATCGTATCACAAACAGGTAGTAGGAGAACTGCTTCTGTCACTCTTAAAAATAAAGCTTTGGTATATAATTTAGACCCCGATGGAATATGGTTAGACACTAAATTTAGATTGTGGAGTGGAGTGGAAGATTATCTTGGAAATCAATATTATTTCTCGCAAGGTATATTTGTATTGGGGGAATGTTATGAAGAATCTCAACCATCTAGTGCAACGGTTAGATTAGAATTATATGACAAAGCGTGTTTGTTGAACGGTACTATTTCTGGGGGAATTTTATATTCTTCAATTATTCCTATAAACACAAATGTTGTGGACGCTGTAAAATTGATTCTAAACGCCGCAAATACGTCCCAACCTATGTTGAATTATACAAACAAACCATTAATTGCAGACACCTCTACATTTGTAATGCCATATACTTTACAGGTCGAAGCATCTGGAACCTATATGGATATATTAACCAAATTAGCAGATGCCGCAACTTGTGTATTTTATTTTGATAGAGATGGATATCCTAATTTTGTGGCTCCAGTTAATTATACTACTGCGCCATCAAATTTAGTGTTAACTGAAAATGACCAAATTAAAATTGGATTTAGTAAACAAGTTGATATACAAGCTGTGAAAAATTCAGTGGTTGTGATGGGTGGTTCATTTGGAGACGGAGCGATATATACTGCGTCTGCGCAAGACACAACACCGACCGACCCTACTAGGATTGGCAGAATTGGTGAACGTCAATTATATATTGAAGACCAAGTAATTTATACAACTGCGTTGGCTAAGTTAAGAGCTGACTATGAACTTTCTAAAGCAGTTCAAGCATCAGAAGCTATAAACTCAACATTGGTTCCCATAGACTTCTTAGATGTAGATGAAATTGTAACACTTACGGATGCTAGGTTAAAAGAATCTTCAACTAGATTGCTGACGAAGCAAATCACATTGCCAATAATTCATATAGGAAATGATATGACTGTTGATATTTGGCGCACTCGCTCTTTTAGTTAGGAAGTGAAATATGGATAATAAAATGTTGGGGCTATTATTTAAAGCGACAAGCGATAATGCAAATGATAATAGTACAAATAATTATAATACAAGTTCTATTGCTAGTGTGGTTTCAAATGATGGAACTACACTGACAATACAATTTTTAGGGACAAGCGATAATATCGCAGGGATACATTATATATCTGGACAAACTATTATTGCAGGGAATAAAGTAGTAGTTGTAAAATGCAACAATTCTCCTAAAAGTTCCGACTGGTATTGCGTAAAATTAAGTTAGAAGGAAGTGATTCTCATAAGTGCTCTAGTATCTGACAAAAACCGCCTATCAACACTTCGTCCAGACTTGATTAAATATTTTAAGAACCAAGAAGATGCAGATAGATATTCAATATCTTCTGGGAGATACGCTAATTTAATCTGTCCGAATTGTGGCACACCAAAAAAGTTACAACCCAATTCTCTTACATCGAGAGGGTTTAGTTGTTCTGCTTGTTCTGATGGAATATCAATTCCAAATAAATTTATGTATAATATAATCAAAGATATGAATATAGATTTCGATACCGAGCGCGTATTCTATTGGGCACAAAATAAAAAATATGATTTTTATATACCAAGTATAAATGTAATTATAGAAATGCATGGAATACAACATTATAAAAATAAGCCTAGAAGTTCGGGTAGAAATCTACAAGAAGAGCAAGAGAATGACGCATTAAAAGAAAGAATGGCTAAAGAAAATGGAATAAATAATTATGTGATAATTGATGCAAGAAAATCAGAATTGGAATGGCTCAAAGAGAATTGTATTAATAAGTTGTCGAGTTTTTTGATTTAAAAAACGTTAACTGGAATTTAATATATAAAAATTGTGCAAACTCATTAATGTTAGAATGTTGTAATATGTATAAAAATGGCAAAGAAGTTGATTATATTTCTAAAACAATAAAACTTCATTCGTCCACAATATACAAATATTTAAAAAGAGGAAATAAAATTGGTATAATCAAATATACACCACATCGTTCAAAAGGACACGTGGTGTATCAATTTACAAGAGACGGAGTTTTTAAAATCTTACAATTCACACATGGACGCAAGTAGGGGCGCAGGAATTGCCTGTTCGAATATATGTATGTGTATTAACGATAAAATAAAAACTGCCGGAGGATTCGTTTGGCGCGATAAATTACAATATGACAACGGGGGTGATTCCAATTAGTAATGTTATAAATCTAAAACAAGACGTATCAACAATCCTCAAATCTGAAGCTGGTCAATATGCAACTTTAGCAGTATCTATATTGACAACAACAGGTGCGTACTCATTTACATCAACATCTTCTGGAGTAACTTACTCGGGTTCATCTGGCGGACAACAACAATTATTTAATGATTTAGCTGTAGTGTTAGTAGATAATTCCATAGCCGGGGTTGACTGGAACCTTATAAGGAGTTTTATTTACGGGCAAGGCACTCCAATGTTGAATGGAATGCAAACCAAACTTGTAAAAGTAAATGGAGTATTGAAGGAAGTGGATTTATACAAAGCGGATTTAACGACGCTGATTGTAAAAACAGTATTAAATAGAACAAGTGGAATATTATCAAGTGTAGATAATTATGTGTATTCCACCGATGGAGTTACCGTGCTCGTACAGTATAAGGATACGCTAAATCGTGTGAGCGGAGCACTGGATAACGTTGTGCGCACAGTTCAAATATAAAGAGGTGATGGAATGGATTCAGTAGTTTATGACGCGATATCGTCATTTCAAGCAAGTAATATGGGTTATACGCCGGGGATTAGGGTAACTCCATTAGATAACAACGCTACGGTCGCGGGAACATTAAGTAACAATACATTCAATATATTAAGCACCTCCTATATCGATACAGGGTATCCAATCGAGAGCTTTGATGATGCGACTACTGGTAATATTCCTAGATGGACTCTTGCAGCAGGGACTGGTAGTGTCACAGCTTATACTACTTGGAAAACTTTAGGAACACAAAGTATTTTGTGCAGCATAGGCAATACAAGTTCCATATCAATTAACAGAAGCGTCCCCCTTGATGGAAGTACGCAGATTCTTTTTGATTACAAAAGTGTATATGTAGGATTTGATCCCGTGACACTATACGTATATATAGATAGTGTACAAAAGTTCACTATGGGGCTCGGAGCAACTGGAAATATATATACAGACGTTAGTATACCTATTTCTGGATATACTGGAAATCATGACGTTAAATTTACATTATCAAAACCCGGAGCATCTGATTCAGGAATCATAGCTTTAGATAACGTTCGTTTTAATCCAGTTAATTCTAATTCTGCTTATATCCTTAAACCCGCAAACAGAGTGAACTTAGATAGACTTATGGTCCCCAAAGCTTATATCCCAAACTTGACAAAGGGGCAGGTGGATATTTTAGGGGCAGTCACAAGAAGCAACGCTGCACAAGCTGGAAGCTCTAATACTATAACCCTCGATACATCAGCCTCTGCTGTAGATGGAATATACACGGGAAGCATGATTATATTAACAAGCCGGATTGGAGTATCTCAAAGCAGGATGCTTACCGGGTATGTTGGAGCGACTAAGGTAGCAACTGTTTCTCCGGCTTGGTCGGTTAATCCAGCTATAAATACAGGATTTTCTATTTATCCTGTTATTGCTTCAAACGTTACAACTGGCTATGATTTCACGCAGATAGATTATTCGGCAACGCCCACCATAAATATAATGGCATCATTGGAAAAATATTCTGGTGCATCGGCAAGTCCGGTTATTGGGATTCCATTAGTATTGAGTACAGAAGTGGGCGATTTTTGGAAGACTCAGCCTCCAGCATTTAGCAGTAATGCTACTACAACATATTCCACGGCATTATCAATTACAGGTAGGGCGAGACTTGATTTAATTTCATCATTCTGCGGTGCCACAGGTGGCATACCATGGGTTAGAATTACTATCGATGGTGTGGTATGGGCAACTGATTTAGTCGTAGGTGCAACGACTGCGACTTCTGGATTTGACTTTCCTTTTAATCTACAATGCAATTCATCAATGTTGATTGAACATAAATCTGCGGGAGCATTTTTATCCAACCTCGCAATTTCGTATTCCAAATAGGAGGGTTGATTATGAAAGAAATTTTAAAACAACTTCCTAATGGTGATTGGATGCATGATTATTGGGTGGATGAAAATGGAAATAGAATCGAAGAACCTTATAACACACCCCAAGAATTAATGTCTATAAAATTCAAATATCTTTCTGATTGTCGTGATGCAGATATTTATAAAACTTTTGTTTATAATGGGAATAAATTTGATTGTGACAAAGAAGCTCGCTCCAATATTGACGACCTTGTATTTGCTCAACAACACGACCCTTCATTTGCTGGACGTATTTGGAATTTGTCTGGTGGTGAAGGATATGTGATGTTAATGTCCGAAGATGTAATTCCATTTAAAACTGAATCCGTAAAAGTTAAAGATAATGCATGGGCTAAATTTGCTATGTTGGCAGGACAATTGCAAATGATAGATTTAAATTCTCCTGACGCTATTGAGTTAATTAATGCGATTGTATGGTGATATTATGAAGATAGAGATATTTTTTTATAAGGGCGATGACACTCTGAGTAAGTTAATTAAATGGCTTACTCAGAAACCATATTCTCACACAGGAATAATCGTAGGCGGATTAACTGTATTTGATACTGATTTTACTAGAGATTTAAGTTTGCGTGATTTACCTTGGAACAAATCTGATATAGATATTATAACACTAAATTTATCTGACGCACAATATGAGGATGCGATAAATTGGATTCGTGGACACAATAGAATTAAATACGATAATTGGGAAAATGTCAGATTTATCTTGGACTATAAAAAATCCAATGGAGTTTATAAATTAAACTGTGTAGAAGCTACTGTTGATTTTTTATGTTCGATTGGTATATTAAACATTATTTATAGAGATGATAATATATCGCCCGGAGATTTATTTAATTTATTAAATGGGAGGATTTGATTACGGCTAAAAAATGGACTAACGAACGAGTAGACGAATATCTAAAACATAACAATATATCATTTCAGAGAATAGATGATTACAAAAATGGTGGAACGAATTTGAAGTTTTTATGTAAAAAATGCAACAAAGAATTTGAACGCAGATGGGATGTTCTAATTTCAAAAGCTAAGAAGTGTCCTCATTGTGAAGGTATGATTCATACGAAATGGAACGATAATATGTTGTGTGACTATATGCTTGAAAAGCAATATGATTTCACAAAATTAGATGAATATAACGGTTGCGATATACAAATGAATTGGTTATGCCATAAATGTAATACTATATTTAAAAGGAGTTGGTGGTATATCACCCAAGGTGTATGTGATTGCCCTAATTGTAAACCAAGCCCCACTCCGAATAAACATACCGATGCGTATATAAACGAAGAAATAAGGATGTTAGATTTAAAATTTAGTAAGGTTGGAACATATGTAAACAATACTAAAAAATTAAAATTAAAATGTAATATTTGTGATAAATATTTTTATAGAGCTTGGGGTGTAATTGTATCGGGCGCAACCGATTGTCCACATTGCACAGGATATAGGACTCACGAAATAATAAAAGAGCAATTTTATAAAAAACTTGAAAAAGATGGTTATATTTTTCTTGCAGAGTATGTAAACTCAACAACAAAAGTATTATGTATAGATTCTGAATTTAATTTTTATAAAATTCATCCAACAACGTATCTTAAAAATATATCTCCTAGTAAATGGGTTGGAAATACTTATGCCATGTTTAATTTTGGGTTATGGATGATTGAGAATCAACCACAACAAAAATTGTTAAATGGTCAGATTTGGAATACTACTCATTCAAAATTAAAATTTATATGTCCTATACATGGTGAATATTTTCAATCACCAGTAAATAAAATGAGTCAAGAATACGATTGTCCAAAATGCGGAAAAATATTGGGGCACGGTGTTGGAGAATATAATATAACACGAGCAGAACGTCATAAAGATGAATGGCTTAATATCTCTTGTGTTGTATACAAGATTCAATGTTCCAATGATTATGAATGTTTTTATAAAATTGGAATTACAACTGTAGGTGTAAAAAATAGATTTAGACAATCAAGTACCATGCCATATAAATATGTAATAATTGAAGAAATACACACAAATTTATATGACGCAGTTTATTTAGAAATACAAATGCACCAATTAAATAAAAATAATAAATATGTACCCCAGATTAAATTTGGAGGATATACCGAATGTTTTATTTCTATTAACGAATAAATAGAAAGGAGATGTTATAATGATTTGTTTAAAGCTTGATAATGAAACTGATACGACAGCCATATACCAGTTTTATAAATATAATCAGGGATTACAAGATTACGAACCTGATATTATGAATATTACTCCTTGTAACATTAATGGTAAAGATTATACCCCAGTCAATGGACAAATTATAGTCCAAAAAGACATCATATCGTCACATATAGATAATAAATTATATGAAATGCATTCTACGTTAGAATCAATGTTAAAAGACCAACGGCGCATATTTATGCTATTGATGGAACAGATGGGGTGGTGGGGCTAATGTCTATACGAGAAAAAGTACAATGGTGCATATCAGAGCAAACAAACCTAACAAAACTTGTACATTTAAGAGATTATGGATTGGATATGATTTTATCTAATCCAAACATTCCAGATGAAGACTTCAATGAATCAGACAAAACAGAATTTATTTCGCTAATCAATAGTCGTATCGTTGAACTTGGAGGCGCAATTTGAGAACTAAATTAAGATGGTTGTTTGGACTGATTTCAATATCTGGTTTGGGATATTTTATTTATCAAGGGAGTACAAATTATATTGTGCTTTCCTTGATAATGTTTGCTTTTAGTGCATTTGTAATTACATTTGCAGAGTTTCAAATTAGTAAAAATTATGAAATTAATATGAATGAAAAGCCTATTATCAAAAGTGACACTGGAGGTTATTTTGTGACAAAAAGAGATATGTCCTTAATGATTATAGCGTTCTTGATTTGTTGCGGAGCCTCTTTTGTATATGGTCGGTATACCGCAGTACAAGTTCCTGTGAGCGTAAATCAAACTACTATTGTAAATAATCAAGCTGATAATTCTACAAAGATGAATATAAATACTGCTAGTATTTCTGAACTTGAAGATTTGAGTGGTATCGGAGAAACTAAAGCCATGGTAATTATTCAAAACAGAACCTATAAATCTATTCATGAATTAGTAGACAAAGGTATTATTGGAGAAAAAACTTTTAATAATATTAAGGATGTGATTACAATTGCAAACTAATGTAGATATTCAAGGAAGTACGGCTACAAGTATATTTGGATGGTTAGATAAACTTGCTCAAAACGGAGGGGCGTGGCCTTTGGTATGTATCTTCTTGGTGGCGTTTGGTGTGATTGCTTACGTTGCATATAAGGCATATAAGACTAGTAAAAAAGAGAGCCATGAACAAAATTTAGCTCTGGTTGAGCGTATGAAAACAATGCAAGATGAACAGCGCGAAGATAATGTGCGAAGAGAAGAATACTGGAAGGAAGAAAGGTCTGCTTGGCGAGAAGAGCGCGAGGCAACAATGACTCAACTTTCAAAATTTAACGATTCTCTGTCATCTATTAATATTACTATGGGAACATTTTCTACTTTGTTTGAGCGGATGAATGATGATATGCGTGATTTGAAAATTATTGTGAGCAAATAGAGTAAAGGAGAAAATATGACAAGTCAACAAAAAGTATTTATCAATAAAATTCTTCCCGGTGCAATTAAAGCTCAATATGAATGTGGTGTGCTTGCATCATTGACGCTTGCACAGTCAATCCTTGAAAGTGGATGGGGCAAATCAGCTATTGGAAATAATCTATTCGGCATCAAATCTACCTCAAGTTGGACTGGTAAAAAACAGTTTGTTTGGACTACTGAATATGTAAATGGTAAATCAGGAAAATATCAACTTTGGTTTCGTGATTATAATTCTATTGATGATTCCATTGAAGACCACGCAAAACTTTTGACCAATCCACGATATAAAAATGTAATCATGTCTGTAGATTATAAAGAGGCGTGTCATCAAATTCAATCTTGTGGATATGCCACAGACCCAAATTATGCCAAAATGCTGATTGCAGAAATTGAACAATATGGACTCAATCAGTGGGATAGAAGTTATCCTCCATGTATGATTATATGCCAAGATTTGACCACTGTGGGCGTTATAAAGGACGGTCATACTTATAGTCCAGTACGCTCTATCGGAGAAAAATTAAACGCTGTAGTGGGCTGGAATGGGTCGCAAGCGACTATTAATGGTAAGGCAGTGGATAGCATTATGATTAATAATCATGCTTATGCAAGGGTTGTGGATATTGCTGGATTAGTTGGAGCTACAACATCATGGGACGATGGTAGTAAAACTGTGACTATTAAATAGGATTAAAAGGAGGAAAATAAATGTTTGGATATATTCAATCACCAAAATCTCATAAGGATTGGTCATATGGAGCCGTAGTTCAATCAGTTTTAATTCCATCAAAATCAAATAATGCTATTCCAAAAGTAGTATCACAGGGAAAATTTGGGACATGTGTAAGTTTTGCTTCTGCTTATTTGAAGGCATCACAAGAAGCGATTGATTCTAAAGCAGATGTGAGTAGATTAATGATTTATGAACTTTGCAAAGAAATTGATGGATTGCCAGTTGGCACAGAAGGAACCACTCCGATTGCCGCTATGCAAGTTTTAACAAAAACAGGTTCATGCCTAGAAACAACTTTTCCCTACTCATTAATGGGAACAAACACAAAGTATACAGATGCAATGGTAAAAGAAGCTTCTAATTATAAAATTCAAGGGTATGCACGTTGCTATACTATTGACGATATTCGCCAAGCGTTGCATCAATCTGGAGCTTTATTGATTGGAATTTCAGTCACTGAAGCTTTTTATAATGCCAAGACTAAATTTATTCCTTCTGTCTGGGGAGGGCAAATTTTAGGCGGTCATGGATTGTGCGTCCTAAATTATGATGATAATATTGTAAATCCATATACAAATGAAAAAGGTGCAGTTCAAATTATTAATTCATGGGGAACTGGTTTCGGTGAAAATGGATTAATTTGGTTGAGCTATTCTCAACTTGTGGCTAAATCTGACTTCGGATTTACTTTTATGGATGATTGCTTCTCAAGCGTTGATATTAAAACTGGAGAAATTACTGACCCAAATAAAACAACTATTAAAATGCAGATTGGAAATATTTTAGCTTCTGTAAATGGAAAACAAGTTACATTAGACCAATCCCCCGTTTTATTGAACGGACGTACCATGACTCCCGCTCGATTTGTGGCAGAAAATCTTGGGGCGCAAGTGTCGTATGATGCTTCGACTCAAACAGTAACAATCACAAAATAACCAAGCAGACAAAAGGAGAAATAAAATATGAAAATTAATTGGACAACACTAAAAGAATCAGCAATCAAACGACTTAAAAATCCCGCAACATATATTGGTGTATTGGGTGTAATCACTGCAATTGGAGAAACTACAAAACTATTTACAGTGCCATCAAACGCTATGATTTATGTAAATGCATTTATTGTAATTAGCACATTTATTGGTATTCTTACCGATACTTCTACACCGGGTTTTAAAGATGTGGTAACTGTGGTTGAGCAAGTAATTGAAGAAGTTGACCCCAAAGATTCAGATAAAATTAACGGAGCCATCAATATTGCTACGCCAATTGTAGCACCTATTGTAGAACAAGCTGTAAATGATATCAAGAAATAACTGTGAGGGTGATTAATTTCACCCTCTTTATTAGATTGGAGGAATTAATAAATGACAGGATTCTCAGATTATCTTGAAAACAAATTGCTTAATCACATTTTGGGTGGTGTAGCATACAATCCTCTATCGACAGTGTATGTTGGGCTGAGTTCAACAGACCCTAGTGAAGCAGGAGGGAACATTACGGAACCAGTTGGCAATGGTTATGCTAGAGTGGCAGTGACTAATAATACTACTAATTGGCCTACTGTTTCAAACTCAACTAAGACCAATGGAGCAACAATTACGTGGCCTCAGGTTAGTGGTGCTTGGGGAAATATAGCGTATGTTGTTGTGTTCGACCAACTTGTAGGGGGCAACGCTCTTATGGGAGGAGTCTTAAATGACCCTAAATCACCTACCAATGGTGATACCGTCCAGTATGGGATAGGGGCTTTCCAGCTTTTGTTGAACTAAGGAGTTGATGACTTATCCTAAATCAAATGTATCCAGCACAATCTAATTCACCTTCAACAACTCTTAATGGAGCAATTGATTCATCTGTGACTTCAATCACAGTTATAGACGCATCTTTGCTCCCTGCTTCACCTAATCTTATCACAATATCATATGACACGGCAACCCCCGAAACTGTTTTAATGACTAATAAAGTTGGGAATGTTTTAACCGTCCAACGTGGAGTAGATGGCTCTGTTCAGAGTCATTTAACAGGTGCTAAGTGTGCTAGGATATTCAATGCAAAAGATTTGAATGATGTGCAGTCTAATATCACCTATGTAAAAAATCTACAGGTCGCAATGTCAATTGCACTGAGTTAGGAGTGTAACAAAATGAAAAAACGAATAACGAGCTATACTTTTAACTCAGCCGCGCAAACAATTACATTTACTGATGGAAATATTTTTACATTAGACCAAGCGCTATTGATTACTAATGTGACGGACAATATAATCATATATAATTTCGCAGACCCATTGTTGGGTGGCACTATGAATAATGGAGTGCTTACATTAGATTACAATACTACATCTATGTCAGACTCAGATTCTTTGCAGATTTTTATAGATATTGTAGATACAAATGAAAATAATAGTATTCTATTGCAACTTATTAGACGTATCACTAAAATGTTAGAACCTTTAATGACGGTTGATTCCAATAATAGACAACGTGTAGCTGTTGAAACTATGCCCGGCGTAACTACTACAGCAACTCTAGCTACCTCCGGTGGTGCAAACGTAACTGGTATTGGATATCCTGTAACCGCGAATACAGTTGGTGGAAATCCGTATACTCTCACAGCGTCTCAACCAACTCAAATGGTGGCATCTATGATTGACCAACGTTGGGAAATATTAAATAGTTCTCGTAACTCATATGCGAATGCAATCAGAAATAAACTCACATTCTCATAGGAGGAAGTATGGCTATAAAC